>Ga0315903_10000720_pt1 | contig 49473 bp, 38 predicted proteins | sample LakEriMetagenome_7_FD_203524 | JGI IMG/M metagenome (GOLD analysis project Ga0315903, IMG submission 203524) | Freshwater fungal communities from buoy surface, Lake Erie, Ohio, United States - Buoy 2 MA119 | ecosystem: Environmental > Aquatic > Freshwater > Lake | place: USA: Lake Erie, Ohio... | reverse complement strand
TAGTTCAGGCTTGGTTAAATGGAGTTTATGCAGCATACTCAACTATGGGATGTCCTACAAACCAAGTTGTTCAGCAGACAGTAAACCAAACTGTAAATCAGGCAACTTCTCAAGCTGCATCAGCAGCCGCTTCTGCAGCTTCATCGGCTGCAAGTTCAGCAGCATCTTCATCAGCAAGTTCTGCCGCAAGTAGTTCAGCATCATCAGCAGCGGCTTCATCGGCGGCATCAACTCCACCACCAACATCATCTTCACCACCGCCAGCAAGTAGTGGTTCAACCGCTTCATCTTCAAGTAGTAGTTCATCATCAAGTAGTTCATCATCTTCATCCGGAGGTGGTGGTTCATCATCGGAGGGAAGTTCATCTAGCGGAGGTAGTTCATCTTCATCGGAACAAAAGAGTGAAACTAAATCTGAAACAAAATCAGAAAGTAAATCCGAATCTAAAGAAGAATCAAAATCCGAAAGCAAGAGTGAGGAAAAGAAAGAAGAATCAAAATCGGAAGAAAAAAAGGAAGAAAAGAAAGAGGAATCTAAAGAGGAAAAGAAAGAGGAGAAGAAGGAAGAAAAGAAAAAAGAAGAAAAAAAGAAAGAGAAAAAAGTTGGAGCTAATCCAATGATGCTTTCATCTGATTTAGCAGGTACGGAAGATGCGGAAGGAAAGTATGCCGTAATGATGAGTGCTGGTATTTCTAAATCATCTCTAATGGGTGATAAATCATATTCAGCTACGGCATTAGTTTGGAGTACCTTAGACCAATTTGCATTAAGTGGTGGTATGACAAAGATGGACTTTGAAGAGGGTAAACTAAACGCAATACATTCATACTCAGTAACGGCTGCATACCTTAAAGGAACGTTAATGCAGATGTTGGGATACACTTATATCAAACCACATCCAAAATACGGAACATACGGTTATAATGTGGGTTTAATTGGATTAGAGATGAAGAAGATGGATGGCAGTGGTTATGACTTGAGTTTGATGACATCTTTTGTGGCATTTTGGACTAAACCATATCAATACAATAAAAAGATTACTATATCTCCGCAAGTTTTCTTTATGAATTCTCCAATTAGTTTTAATACATTCACACAGGCAACTATGGTAACCAGAACACCTGGTTTTATAGTGGGTAGCGGATTTGATTACCGATTAAGTAGAAGATTTGCATTTTCTGCATCCTATAAAGCGGTTATGTCATTAGAACCAAAGTTTAATTTGATGAATAACTTCCAAATTGGTTCTAAAATGGTTTTTTAAATATTTATACACAAAAATAATACATTATGAAAAAATACGTTAATTTTAAGAATATTGCCATTGTAGCATTGGTAATTTGGATTTTATTACAGTGGTTTAACCCAGGTGGAGTTATGCCGGGTGGAAGAACTATCAGAATTGATGGTAAAAAATATGAAGTAATTAAACACACAATAGATACTGTAGAAGTTGAAAAAGTAAAGGTTGTTACTAAAAAAGGAAAAGATATTGTACATGAAGTAATTGATGTAGATACTTTAGTACTTAAAGAATTGGTAAATGTAGATAGCGCAGCAATCCTAAAAGATTACTTAGCTAAAATCGTTTACAAAGATACATTGGTATTAGATGGTGGATTGGGAACTATCGCTCTTACCGATACTATTACAAAGAATAGAATCTTAGGTAGAACTTGGGATGCTAAAGTAAAGGAAAGAGTAATCAAAGAAGAACTTATTGTTAAAGAGCCTGCAAAGAATCAAGTATATTATGGTTTGAATGCAGGATTTAATAAAGAAGATTATGTATCGGCAATTGGAGCTGGTGTAATACTTAAAACTAAGAAGGATAAAATCTACCAATTGGGTATTGGTGTTAATAATAGAACTACCGATGGAACTAATGGAGCATTCTCACCTTATGTTGGATTTGGTACATATTGGAAAATCAAAGTAAAGAAATAAAATGATATCTTTAAAATCATTATTAATCGAAGGAACATTAAACGAAGATATCAAAAGAGATATTGATAAGTTTATTGATAAGTTAAACAAACAATTTCCAGACCAAGAATACACTGTATCTTCTGGTGGTGGTAAGTATGCAAGAATTACTCACAAAAATAGAAAAGGTGGACAGGAATCTGCTTGGGGATTTATTGCATTAGTTGATAACCCATCCAAAGGATTCCAAAAAGGAGACCTATTAAAAGCAGCAGGATATAACACTCCTGCTAAAAACGCTAGAGGTAATATTCTGAATGGTACTGCAAAATATGATAAGTATTCACCTGCATATCTAAGAGAGGAATTTGAAAATTTAGTAAACGAAGCAACTGTTAAGCTTAAAAAAACCATCTCTAAGCAAGAGTGGGATAGAATACCTAAATATAATAAACACATTGGACAGGATGGTACTAAATATATTATGCAATATTCCGATAGTATGGGTACTTACTTACAAGGAGTAAACGTATCAGATGGGAAATATTATGTTGGATATAACAAAGGTAGAGGACAGGGTACGGGAGTATTTAAGGATGTATTTACATCATACGATGCTGCAAAAAAAGAAGTAGAAAAAACTGAAAAGTTAATGAAAGGTGGAAGTAATATGACAGCGTATTATGTAGCAGATAAAGATGGCAACCCAATCAGAGAATCTCAACTTAAAGGATATCTTGCAGCAGATGTAGTGGATGATATTGTTAAAGCAATAGGTTCAAAAATGGTAAAAGGACATGTTGAAAATGCACCTAATAGAAATTACATTTATCTTAAACTTACTGATATAAAGTTTGGTAATGATGTTGTAAAGATGTTAAAATCAAAATTTGGTATTGATGCTAAAATTGATAAAACATTTGGAAATATACCAACGGTATCATTTCCAAGTAAGAAAGTAGTTAGTGAAGCAAAATCGGATTACGAAGTATATCATAAATCATATACATCAGCTATTGAAGCAGCTAGAAATTATGCGGAGAAAAAAGGATATGAAATAAACAATGATGATGCTTTTACAAAAATAGGTGTAGGTCCTAGAAAACCATCACCGGGAAAAACAAATAGATTTTCTATTGAATTAACTAAAGATGGTAAACCTCAAAGAAAAATGCTACATATTCAGGTTTATGGTATGAAGAATTCTTATGAATTAAATGCCTATATCCAATAATGATACTACTAAGAGACATAATGGCTGAAGACCTTCGTAAGTGGTTTGGTAAAGGTAAGACTGGTTCTACTACCGGTGGTGGTTGGGATAGATATAACTCTAAAGGTGAGAAGGTAGGTAAATGTGGTGATAGTAAAGAAGGTTCATCTTATGCAGCTTGTTTATCAAAAGAAAAAGCAGCTAAGTTAGGACCCGATGGTAGAGCAGCATTTGTAAAAAGAAAAAGAGCAGCACAATCTAAAGCAGGAGATGTTAAGAAAGGTGGCGAAAAATCAAAAGGCCAAAAACCAACATTTGTTAAAACAGGTGCATAATGATTAAGTTAAGTAATTTATTAAAAGAAGAACAACCTCATCAAAAAGAAATGATTGATGGTATTGTTGAAATGCTAGTTCAGGTTAAAGATATAGATAACCGCAAACAAATGGCATTGGATAGATTAAGAGATTTCAAAAAAGAAGGTATTGATGTAAACGCCGATGAGTTTATGGAAAGATGTGGGCTTGGTGAAATGAATGAAAAATGGAGTACATCTTATAAACGTTCTATTGATTGTAATAACCCAAAAGGATTTTCTCAAAAAGCACATTGTCAGGGTAGAAAGAAAAGAGAAGTTGTTGAAGAAGCAATAGAATTATTCTTAGAAAAGAATTGTCCAACTGACCCAGCAAAATGGTCAGCATCAAAAGCAGCAGCAAAAAGAAAGTTTGATGTATATCCATCGGCTTACGCAAATGGTTGGGCTGCAAAAAATTACAAATCAAAAGGTGGTGGCTGGAAAACCTGTAAAGGATAATGATAAAACTTAAATCACTTTTAAAAGAAGATATCACTACAACTATATTAATTAATATAGCAGTAACCGCTGCTATATGGGCAATTAAACAAGCTATCCTTTCATTCAGAAGTGGTTCGGTAAAAGAAAAAGAAATTGGTAAAGCTTATTTAAAGTGGTTAGATAGATTAGATAAAAATGATAAGTTTAATAAGTTTGTTTACTACACTTTAAAAAATGATAATAAGCTAAAAAGTTTAGAATCAAAATCAAAAGATGGTAAGTTTAACTTTGAGGCTTTTGTTTATGAAAAATCATTAGTTAAAAAATGGTTGACAAGTAAGCCTGCAGAAGATGAGTTAGATAAAGTGTTTAAAGAATTATATCCATCTAAAGATAAAAATTCAAAGGATATACCTGGTGATACAAAATTAGAACTTACATATTCACAATGGAAATTAAATACATTAAATAAAGCAGTTGAAGAATTTACCGATGTTTTAAAAAGTGGACAAGTAAAAGGTTTTATTAATCAATACGCAGAAAAACAAGGGCTACAAACTATATGATAACTCTTAAATCATTATTAAAAGAAGAAAAAGAATTCATCATTTGGGGAGTTCCTCCTGGTGAAAGAGATGAAGTTGTAGCATATACAAAAGCTAAGAGTATGCCTGAAGCTAAGAAGGTAATGGATATTCTTAAACAAAAACATGGTTTGACAAAATTAAGAGTCCAGGTTATAGACCTTTCACAAACATACGATTTAAAAAAAGCATTTAGCAGTACTGTAAGATGATAAACGAATGTATTATTGTATCAAAAGAAGTTGGTGATAAATTTATCCTTGCTAAAAATAGGGATAGAATGTATAATCCAGAACTTGAAATTGTCCATACCATTATTGATGGTGTAGAAGTTGCGTATTTGCATGATTTAATTACTGATTGGAGTGAAGGTTTGAATGAACATGGTATTGGTGTAGTAAACTCAGCATTACTTGTTGGACATGATGAAGCAGAAGCTAAGATAGTAAAGAAAGGTGGTAAGCCGGGTCCTGATGGTGATAAGATGAGAAATATTATTAAACAACCTACACTAATAAAAGCCGTTAGAGCTGCAATATCTTATAAAGGTAGTAGTGGTTTATCTCTTAAAGGTCACACTTTCGTATCATCACCAAAACATTTGATTAGTATTGAAACTACATCAAAGCATAAGCCTGATGTTAAACTTCAAAACTCCGAATCACCAGTTGTTCGTACAAATCACGGACATCTTTTTACTGATGCCGGATACACACATGGTGAGAAATACCTATCATCAAAAATGAGAAAGATATCAGCTGAAAAATCAGTTGATAGAGTTGAAGATTGGAAAGAAATAGCAGCAGCTATGAGAAAAGAGTTCTTCCCAAAAAGACCTCAATTGAATATGAAAAGAGATACAAATGAGATGTCAACTTCTTCTCAGACTGTAATGAATCTTACTGATAAAATCTTACAAATTACTTATTTTAAGAACAAAGTAAAAGAATTTAAAGGTATTACTAACAAATTACCAAAAGATTATCAACCAAAGATTAAGATTGAGGTAATCGCAGAATAACCCCACTTTTTTCATAATACATATTTATAGACGTACATTAAAACTAAAAGTATGTCAACAGAATTCGAGTTATTTAAAGGAAAAAACCTAAGTTCTCTATTTGAGGATATCTATAACAACCAACTTTCCAAAAAACAAAAAATATCAGGTCTTATAGAAGAACTGAAAAAAATGGTAAAGCATGCAGGTGATGTTGCTACCGTAGGACCTGTACTATCTTCGCTTATTGATAGTTCTGTAAAGAATGATGACCAATTAGTTAAGTTAGCAACTATTGCAACAAAGATTATAGCAGCTGATAAAAAGACTGAAGGACAGGATGGATTTCTTACGGAATTTGAAAAAAATCAACTACTTAAAGAGTTGGAAGAAACTAAGCAAGAAGTTGAAAGAGTGGATGATTTGGAGTTTGAATTAGAAGAACTTAAAAAATCAATAAAGTAAAATGGCAGAATTATCAAGTCCACAATCAGCAGCGGCTCAATCGGCACAAACGGCGGGATCTGGTGCACCAAAGGGGTTTGGAATAGTGTATTCTATCATACTTGATGAAACGCATGAGTATATTAAGCACGTTGGTGATAAAGATTTAGAATTTTTTGGAGAAACATCTTATATAGGAGCAGTTCAATATAGATTAGTTGGACAACCATCTTCAGATGATGCATCTTTACCAGTTGCATTTCCTTTTGATAAAAATTTTAAAACACTACCATTAATAAATGAATCGGTAGAAATATTTCAAAATGGTGGTACATCATATTATAAAAGAATTGGTCAAGAAAAAACACCAAATGTTGATGCTAAAAAAACAATAATTTCTGAAACATTTCCGCCAACCCAAATTCCAGAAGACAAAAATACATCATATAAAACAACAGCAGAAACCAATACGCCAAAAACTAACGTAAAAGAATCATCAAAGTATGACAAATATGGAAATTATTTTGAAGGTGAAGCTGGAATTCATAAATTAAAATTATATGAAGGTGATAGTTTAATAGAGACAAGATTTGGACAATCTATAAGATTTAGTGGATATAACAATTCTCAAAAAATATTTTCTCCAACAACTATTATAAGAAATTCTGAAAATGCTGAATCAAAAAAGAAAGAATTAAAGGTTTCTACTGAAGAAGATATTAATAGAGATGGTAGTATAATTGTTTTATCATCAAATCAATATCAATTACCATTTCAACCTGGAACTGTTGATGATAAAGGTTCTACTGATTTTGAAACGAAACCAAATACGTTTAAAGCGTATCCATCTAAATTAATTGGAGACCAAATATTAATAAATTCTGGAAGAATTATTCTTTCGGCTAAAAACGCTGAAATGATTTTTTATTCAAAGAAAAATTATGGATTTATTTCAGATGGTTCTCTTTCTATTGATAATAAATTAGGAGTTGATGTAAACGTTGGTGATTCTACAAATTATAATACTAACGATAGAGATATAAATTTAAATACTGGTAATGGAAAAATTAATTTGGGAAATACAAAATTAGAACCATTGGTAAAAGGTGATGCTTGGGTTTCATTGATGGAAGAATTAATAGATGCAATAGTTCAACAAGTATTCTTAACACCAGCAGGTCCATCTGCAACAGGACCAACAAATGTTCCTAAATTTAATACAATCAAATCCAAATTAAAATCAGTATTGAGCGAACTTAATAAAACATCTTAAAATGTCTTGGGAAACTTTTAAGCAAAATATATTAAGATTAGCACAAAATCCAGAATCAATAAACGATATTGAAGTGGTTGCAACAGCTTATGCAACTGAATATGATGAAGCAATAAAAAGAGGAAAAGATAATTTGTTTCAAGCTAAATTTAAAATGGGTAATTCCGGCTCATTAAAAGATTTATTTAAATTAGCTTTAGAAAAAGGAAATTCTCAGACAGAACCATATGATTTGGTAGGAGAAATGGGAAAGGGTGTATTAGCATATTGGAATGGGGCTCAATTAGACCCAACATCAATACAAAATCCACCACAAACACCACCAGCAACAGGCGCAGTGCAAAATATTCAAATTGTAAGTATGACTTGTACAAATGCTGGAACTTGGCAGCAACCAGTTTTGGGAGAAGAACCTGATATAAGAAATGAAAATGAAAAAGATGATGATATGCCTGAAGTTGAAATTGGCGAAACGGAAGAAATTTTAGGTGAAGTACCAATTGATGATGTTGCGGTAGAAGTTGAATCTGTAGAAGAAGTTACTGTTGAACTTTATGAACCACAAGAAGTAGAAATTGGTGAAGTAAAAGAAGAACCAGTTGAAGAAACAGAACCGCTACCAGAATTTGATGCAATTTTAGTTGGTGGATTAGATTATAGAGATGGTGATTATAATATTGATAAGCAAGTTGAATTATTTAAAGATGGTTTTGGAAAAAATAAAAAAGTAAAAGGATTTAGATATACAACAACTTCAGCTGAAGTAATTTTGGGTATGAAAAATAGTCCTAAAGTTCCTGTATTTTTATTTAGTGCAGGATGTGTTAGAGCTTTTGAATTATCGAATAGTGAAATTGTTGATAAATCAAAATTATTTATAATAGAACCATTTACCGAATCTGCAAATACAAAAGAAATAATTTTAAATGCAATAAAAAATGGTGTACCAATACTAAATGTTTATTCAGGTCCTACCGAAGCTAGAGGTAGTGCTATAAGTGGTACTTCAAAAACACCAAGCGGAATAAGTCATTGGGGTTCTCTTACATATGTTGGAAAAGAAAAAGCAAATTTAGTAACAACAGAAAGAAAGCCAACAACAGTATCAGAAGGTGGAGACCCTCCTAAAATTGCAACAAATGTTGGAGCAACTGCACCACCACCACCTCCAGGTTTAGCTAGCTTTGGAAATGGTAAAATTCCAAAAGATAAATTAGGAAATATTGATTCATCTTATGGTAGTGGTATATTGCACGTTGAGGCTGCAAAAATGTATAACAAACTTATTGCTAGAGCAAAAAAAGATGGAATAAAATGGAGAGTATCATCTACATATAGAGACTATGCTGGTCAACTTGCTTGTTATGAAAAGTATGGACCCAGCAGTGCTGCTAAGCCAGGTTCATCACCACATGGTTGGGGATTATCTTTAGATTTTGGTGAGATATGTGGTATGCAAGAGGCTAAAGCAAAACAATTGGGCGTTGGTAGAGCAAAACCAGCTCCAGCAAAATATACCAGAGAAAACTCTAAAATTTATCAATGGTTAGCAAAGAATGGACCTGCATTTGGTTGGTATAATCCATATAGACTAGCAGATGGGCAGGGGTGTGATGAAGCTTGGCATTGGGAATATTGGGGATTTCAAACATTGACAAAACAACAAAGAGAAGCATAATATGGCAGCAATACCTCCTACTAAAAATTACGAATTATTAATTGATGAATTTATTAGGTATGCCCAGCAGCATTTAACCACAGTTAGTGGTATTGTTAATACGGTATCAACATATCCACCAGCCAATACACCAGGACCTGGTATAGCTAATTGGCAGGGATATAATGTAGAACCACCAAATCCATCTACCACAACAGTTAGTACTGAAGAAATTGAAATGACCGATGCACAATTATTAGCATCAGAAGAAGCAACTTTAGAAGGCGCTGATATAAACGAAGCAACAGCGGTTGCATTTGATGAAGAAGTAGTTGTTGAACCAGCTACACCGGAAGAAACAGAAAATGTTACTGCACAATTAGAAGAAATAGAAAAACAATTAGAACAAGAGGCAGGTAATACACCAGACCCACCATTAACAGATGAGGAAAAACCTAAAAATGATATACCAAAAGAACCAAATTATAAAAGTAAACTTAAAGTACCAAATGAATTGGTTTTAGCAATGAGAAAATATAGTGTAGGTAGAACACCTTTGGAAAGAGCACATTTTTTAGCACAAACAAATCACGAATCAGGTAATTTTATATATAAAGAAGAAATTGCATCTGGAAAAGCATACGAAGGTAGAAAAGATTTGGGAAATACTCAACCTGGTGATGGACCTAGATACAAAGGTAGAGGATATATTCAATTAACAGGTAGAGCTAATTATAGAAAGTTTGGACCTGTTGCTGGAGCTGATTTTGAAAGTAATCCAACAATAGTAGGTACAAAATACTTCGCTGACACAGCTTGTTTATTTTGGAAAGCAAATAAATTGGGTGCTAAATGTGTAGATTCATCAACCACAACAATTAAAGTTGTAACAAAACGTATTAATGGTGGATATAATGGATTGGATGACAGAATTAAGAAATTTACATTGTATTGGACAGATTTGCAAAAAGATAACACATTATGGGCATAAAACCCAAAAATAATCAATTGAAATATTTATAAACATAACAAACGATAATGTATGAATACTGATAAATTATTACAAGCCATCCAAATCTTAGTTAAAGAAGAAGTTAAACAACAACTTTCTGGTATAATTAAGGAAGCTGTAAGAGCTGAAATGAAAAAGGTATTAGCTGAACAAAAGCAACCTAAAAATACTGGTTTGAGTATGGCTAAAGCTATTTTAGGTGATGATGAACCTAAATTAGCAGAACAAAAAACTTATACTAAAAACCCAATGATTAATCAAATCCTTAACGAAACTAGAGCCGCAGTATCAAACGATGGTGGTTATAGAACTATGAGTTTTGGACAAGGTGATATGGGTTCAATAGTAGGTAGAACAGCAATTGCTGAAAAAATGGGTTATGGTGATTTCGCTGGTGGTGGACCTCAAAAGACTGGATTGGGGGTTCAAACTGGTGTAGCTGAATTAGACAAAGCATTGAATAGAGATTATTCTGAGCTTGTCAAAAGATTTAAGAAGTAATGGCAGTAGTATTAGGACAAAAGCTTGTACAAGATACAAAAAAATTTGATGATTATGCTGTTGGTATAACACTACCTATTCAAATAGGTAATACTGCTTTTAATCAATCATTTAAAACAGCTGAACAAGCAAGTTCTAATATAAAAAATTTATTACTAACTAAAAGAGGTGAAAGAATTATGCAACCTGAATTTGGTAGTGGATTGCAAGAATTGTTATTTGATTTTAATGATGATGAATTAGCAGGAAAAATTGAAGAAACAATCAATAATGCGGTTACAACTTGGTTACCTTATATAACAATTCAACAAATAGATGTTGAAGCAACAAATTATGATAAAGATACAAATACAGTAAAAGTATCAATTCAATTTAATGTTTTGGGTAACGCAAATTTAAATACAGTAACATTTAACGTAGCAGCATAATTTATAAAGTATGTCAGTAACAATTACAAATAAAAATTTTAAAAATAAAGGAAAAGATATTAAGTATCTTAATAAAGATTTTGTATCATTTAGAAACAACTTAATAGAATTTGCTAAAACGTATTTTCCTAAAACTTATTCAGATTTTAATGAATCATCACCCGGTATGATGTTTATTGAAATGGCATCGTACATAGGTGATTCATTATCATATTATATTGATGATACTTTAAAAGAATCATTAATGGTGTATGCGGAAGACCCTCAAAGTGTTTTAGCATTGGCACAATATTTGGGATATAAACCAAAAGTATCTGCGCCAGCTGTTACAAATTTAAGTATATATCAGTTAGTTCCATCAATTGGAACTGGTATTAATAACATTCCTGATTCAAAATATTATTTAAGAATTAAAGAAGGATTAATAACAAAATCAAACAAAGCAGCTATAACATTTAGAACAACTGATGTTGTAGATTTTTCAGATGAAACAAATAGAGAAATTACAATATATCAAAGAGATGCTAATACTGGTGAACCTTTATTTTATTTAGTTAAAAAATACGTTCAAGCAATATCTGGAGAACTGAAACAAAAATCAGTTACTTTTGATGCATACTCCCCTTTCCAAAAAATTACTTTAGATGATACAAATGTTATACAAATTTATGATGTAAGAGATGGTAATGGAAACAAATGGTATGAAGTTCCATATTTAGCTCAAGAAATGGTTTTTTTAGATGAACCTAATTTAGAAAAAAATGATCCTGATTTGTATCAATTTAAATCTACTGTTCCTTATATCTTAAAAACTATAAAGACATCAAGACGATATGTTTCAAAAGTAAATCAAAATAATACAACAACAATACAATTTGGTGCAGGCGATTCATCAGCTAGTGATGAACAATTAATACCAAATTTAAAAAATGTAGGACTTGGTTTACCAAACTCAATAGATAGATTAGATGAATCATTTGACCCTACTAACTTTCTAAAAACAAAAACTTATGGTACATCCCCATCAAATACAACAATGACTGTAAAGTATTTAGTTGGCGGAGGTGTTCAATCTAATATAGCAGTAGGACAACTTACTAGAATAAGTAAGATTGAATTGGATGAAGATACAGACGCTTTTACAACTGCAGAAAAAGCAATTTACAATACAATCAAAGCTTCAGTAGCAATTGATAATGAAGTACCAGCTACTGGTGGTAGAAGTGCTGAAAGTTTAGAAGAAATTAGACAAAACGCTTTAGCTTTCTTTGGAGCACAAAATAGAGCAGTAACTGCAAAAGATTATCAAGTAAGAACGTTATCAATGCCTGCAAAATATGGTGCTATTGCAAAAGCATACGCTGTAGCAGATGGTACATTAGATAATAACTCACCATCTTCTATATTAGCATCACCAAATCATTTGCAAGAATTTACTGATTTAGTAATGAGTTTTGTTAATAAGCCTGATGCTGAAGAACCAACTCAACAAAGTATAAAAGAAGAAATAACAAAATATTTAATTGGCAAAACTTCAAATGAAAATGAAAAAAATAATCCGTTTGCAATAAATTTGTATTTGTTGGGATATGATAATAGAGGAAACTTAACAAACCTTAATAGAGGTGTCAAAGAAAATCTTAAAACTTACTTAAATGAATATAGAATTTTAACAGATGGTATTAACATAAATGATGGATTTGTAATTAATATTGGTTTAGATTTTGAAATTGTTGTTTATGGAAATTACAATAAAAGTGAAATTCTTTTAAAAGTAATAAACGAACTTAAAGATTATTTTAATATCGATAATTGGACATTTAATCAGACAATTAATTTGAGTGAGGTAGAATTGTTAATAGCAAATGTAGAAGGTGTTTCATCTGTACCAATGTTAAAATTTACAAATAAATGCGGAGGAAAGTATTCTTCCAATTCTTATAATATTGAAGCAGCTACTAAAGATAAAATTATTTATCCATCTTTAGACCCTTCAGTTTTTGAAATAAAGTTTCCTGATTCAGACATTAAAGGTAGAGTAAGATAATGGCATACTATTTTTTAACAGCATCAAAAGATGCAACGATATATCTCCAACAACCTAATCAGAATACTGGTTTAGATGAAATTTTGGAAATAAGTAAAGTATATTATGGAAACATAAAAGATGTATCCCATGCTTTAATAAAATTTGAATTAGGATATCTATCAGCATCTTTATCAGATACGTCTATAAAAATGAGTGATGCAAAATTATTACTTAAAGAAACTGAAACTGAAGAAATTGCATTAAAATATACAATTTATGCATCACCTTTGAGTGGAAGTTGGGAAATGGGTAAAGGAACTAGATTTGATAATATTTCAACTCAAGGGGTAACTTGGAATTATAGAGAAGGTGATAGTAAATTAGAATGGTTAGAAAATAATTTTAATTCATATACAACAGCAAGCCAAAATAATGGTGGTGGTGGAACTTGGTGGACTCAGCATGGAGCATCACAAAATTTTGATTACCAATCAGCAGATATTGAAATGGATGTTAAATCACTTTTACAGGTTTGGATGAGTGGTTCAAAACCAAATGATGGATTTATATTAAAATATGCAAATTTTGATAATTCAAATGATGTAGAATCAAATACAGCTGATTATGGTATTATTAAATTGTTCAGTAAAGAAACTCATACAATATACCAACCAAAAATTAGAATTGGGTGGGATTCGCAAACTTATACAACAGGTTCTTTAAACGAACTTACAGCAAACGATATTAAAATAGGAGTTACCAATTTAAAAAAAGAATACAAAGTAGGGTCAGAACCTAAACTATCTATATTTGCTAGAGAATTGTATCCTTTAAGAACATTTAGTAATTCTTTTTCATATAATACTACAAAATATTTACCAATCACATCGTATTATCAAATAAGAGATTTTGAATCTAATGATATTATTATACCATTTGGAAACTACTCAAAAATAAGTTGTGATTCTAATGGTAATTTTATAAAACCAAATTTTTCAAATTGGGAATCAAACAGAGTTTACAAAATTGAATTTAAAGTTGAAAATGATGGTGATGTGCAATATTTTGATGATGATATAACGTTTAAACTTGTTAATAATTAAAAATGATTAAAACAGGTCTAAGAAATGAAGAAAAAGTTGGTGAAATTTTAGTTAGTGGTTCTTTAGCCATTAAAACTAAAAACAATTTTGGTGTCCATGTATTTAGTGGATCTGTTGTAGATGATGGTATTGTTGCTGGAGTATTGACAAAACCAAAATACAAAGAATCAGAACTATTAAAATCAATTGATACAACGATTATAGAATTGATTCCGGTAGAACCACCTGTTTTGCCGGAAATGGTTTTAAAAAGTTTGTATGATGCGGCACTTCAAGAAATAGCTAATAGAGATGTTATAATTACACAACTAAATGCTAATATATTAGATTTAAGAGCAAAAGTAAAAGAATTAGAAATAGTAAGTCAAAGTTTAAGAGTAGAAATTGATGGTAAAGAATTAATAGTAGCTGTTGCTGAAAATCAAACACAACAAGCAAATTCAAAAGTGTCAAGCACAATTGTGGAGTTACAAAATTCTATACAAAAAGCAACAGCTGAATCAATACAAAGAGCATCTTTATTTGCAATTAATCAATCATTGGAAAAACAAATTGAAGCACTAAGAGAAGAATTATTTGGAAAAGCTGCAAAAATACAAGAAGGATTTAAAGTATCAGATGATTTCGCAGCAAAAGTTGTTAATATATCGGATAAACAATATCCTGATTTAACGTTTAGAGGTAGAGCTAAAGATGATGGTAGGGGTAGATTTATTAATGGTCCTGAGCTTAGAGTTTCTAATTTTACAAAAAAACCCGTAACTATATCGTTTACCCAAGATGGAGATATAAAGGGTATATTTAAACCAATACCTTCTATTACATTACAACCTGGTGAAAATAAAGGACTTAAAGTTGAAACAATAGATAGTAAAGTAGACGGATTTAGCCCTAGCGCAGGATTTGGATTAATTGGTGATACTGAATATAATGGCAATCTTATTTTAAAATCAGCAGTTGGTACACTTAATATTCCTGTTGCTTTACAAAAACAAAGAGGAGACCAATGGGGTTAAAATAAATAAAAATGGCATTAAAAACTTTTAAAGATATTATCAATAACAAAGGCTATCGTATAAATTCAAAAGATAGAAAAATTTTTGAAGAAGGAAATCTTCAGACATTTTTTGGATTTGGTGAAAGTGATGCTATTGAATTTGTAGTATATGATATAAACGATAATCAATTACCACAAATTAATGATGAGTTAGTAAGGTATATTCCTATGACAACAGAGAATATTGCAGATTATTTTTTAATAGCAGAAGGTACGTTGTTTCAGCAAAACCAATTCCCATCTGAATATTTTGTAGATGTGGAAAGAATTTTAAGAGAATCTGGGTATGATAATGGTATTTTTAAAACACAAATTACTTTAATAAATAAAAGAGTAGGAAGTAATGAAAACCAAAACAAATTATGGATTTCAGAAATCTCACCTTCAAGAACTGAGGTAAGACTTTTTCCAATAAGAAACGCATCTTATAGTAACCCAGAGTTAGAGAAAAGATATAATATGTTTGTGGCAAATCAACATTTTAGAGATGATGTAATTAATGCTGCATTTATTTTTATAGAACAAATTACCCCATCTAAAATTCAAGAATTTATTAAATCAAAATATAGTGACGCTTGGCTTGAAAAATTAAAATCTGAATATAAAATAAAAAATTTTGATGTATTAGTAAACGATATATATAAAAAATTTATAGAATCTGCAACCTATGCTTTTACTAATAGAAATTCAATTGTTGGTAGTTTAAATTATGGAAAACCATCTAAAGCAAAACCAAAACTTGATTTATCTAAAAATGAAGTAAAAGAAATTTGTAAACAATTATTAGCAAACGCAACTGATTTTTATCTTACTAGATTAGAGGTTAAGAAAACAGCAACATTCAAATCGCAAACAGATGCTAGTATGGATGACGTAACTAATGTACTAAAGAGATATACTGCAAGTACAAAAGTAGATACTTCAATGCCTGAGAAAAAAATTGTTAAGATAGAAAAGCCAGAAATTTCTGATAAATTATTAGAGTTCAAAAGAAAGCTTAAAAAGGAATTACCCAATCCGGTAGAAGTGGATGACCCACCACCAGTGATTGATATTCCAATCGAAACTCCTATTGAATCACCACCATATTATGAGCCTGACCCAGTTGTTATAGAGGTACCTGTTCCTAAAAAACAAATACCAATAATAATTGAAGAAGATTCACCACCACCGATAATATCAACTCCTGCAGGAGATATACAAGTATATTTTCCGCCGGCTAGGGAGGAAGAACCAATTTATGTTGCAAAAAAAGAAATACCAATATTAATTGAGACAGACTCACCACCACCAATAATTTTAACTCCACAATTAGAAACACCAGTTCCTGCTGTTGAGATACCATTGCCGGTGGTTGAAGTTCCAAAACCATCAAGTGATACTCCAATTGTTATTACAACAAATCCAAAAAGAGCAATGGGTGGTGATGAAGAACCTGTAAAATATATGAGTGGGGGTTCTTCGGTAAAAACAAGAACAGTAGAATATGAAAATCCTTCTGGTGAAGTAGTTATTGAAGAAATAAGAACAACAAATGATTTATAAAAAATTATAATGATAGAAAAGGAATTCAATAGTTATCTCTTAGATGATGCAGTACCATTTAGAAACGGTGTTTCTTTTGGTGGCGGATCTGGATTTGCCGGCCCAAGTGTGGTGGGTGGAGATAACTATAATTTTACCGGAGTAGCTGTACCATATACAACCGATACTGTTATCACATCACCAAAAGGAGAATCAACTAATTTAGGATACCTTCCAATTACAGAGCAAAGTGGTACGGCAACATCTGATATTTTTTATAGATTTAGAGTTTCATCTAATATTGAAGGAGCTTCTGTATTTTTTAATAAAGAAAATACATTTCAAACAACGCCACATACATTTTCTAAAAAAATAAGTGAAATTTTAGTAAACCCTATTGAAGTTACATTAGAAAAATTAGGTTATACATCAAAAGAAAAATTTGTAATTACAGTTGTTGAAAATCCAAATTTTAATTTAAATTTAAATATAAATCCGTTTGATAGTTTATTTGGATATGCAAATAGAGGAATTATTGATATATCAAACTCAAATATTGCATACTCTAATACACCATTATGGACAGTTAAGATTTTATATTATAGTGATGAAAATACTATTGAAGAATATCCATATAATATAGATTCGTTATTAAAAATATTAGAATTTACAAAAGTAACAAAAGAAATACCAAAAGATACACCACCAATTGATACTCCGCCGGTGGATAATTTTGTAAATGTTAAAATAAATTTAAAAGGTATAGATGGTTCTGCTGAAATAGCACCATCTGGGATATCAATTAGAAGAACGCCATTAAATTTATCAGTTGGTACAAATGAATTATCATTAGATACTAATACAACATATATTTTAAAGGCAACAAATAGAACATATAGGATTTCTTCTTTACAATACATTTCTACAATTAATAATTTTAATGAAGATAAAACTGCATTACCAACAGAAAGTTTAAGTTTAACGTATTCACCTGCAGCTGGAGATATTATAAATTTAGTTGTAGAAGAAGTGCCTGTTGTACAATTAGATGATTTTGCAAAATTAGAATTTATTAATTCGGAAACAAGCAGAGAGTATAATATAAATTCTAATTCAGATATACCAATTGGATTAAGAAAACTTACAACTGTTTCTAATTTAAAAGTTTATATAAATGAAAAAGAAATAGAGTTCAATGTACCACAAACAAATGAATTTATAATTTCTATACCATCTAACAATTTTACTAGATTAGGAGCATATAAGGTTTTACTTTTACCATCTAATACAAGAGGAGATGGTGAGTTTTTAGAATTAACAATTAATGTTGTTGATGAATTTTATGTTGGTGTTCCTGATATAAGAAATATAACATATCCATCTGAATTATTTGGACCTGATTATGTAGGTACAAATGTTGATTTTTCAATATCATACGATTCGGTAAATACTGATTATGTAAGAATTTATAAAGTAGGAACTGATAAATTTATAAAAGCTGCACCTAGTGGAAAAATTGATTTAAATTTTGAACAACTTTTATTACTAGATGGTTCATCAAATTTTGATGATGTAGATAAAATATCTGTTGTTTTAAAATTAGTACCTTATAATGAAGAAGGAAACGAAGTAGTAACTGGAAAAGAAGAAATAATTACTATTAAGTTTGATAAAGGTGATTTAACAATACCTAGAGATTTAGCTATCAATAGAATTATTGAAGGATTTATTAATCAATTTAATGATAGTGTATTTAACATAGATACATCTAAATATTTAACTCACTTATTACATTTAGGTGGAGGTGATAATAAAGTAATTACTACTTGGACAGGACATAAAGGTTCTTTAATTTTAAAACTATACGAACCATTACCAACCTCGGTACAACCAAACCAACAAGTTTGGATTTCAAAATTACAAGCAAATCCTATTGTAGAAACAATCACAATAAGTGGCGTTGATACTTCTTATTGCCCACCATTAAAAGGACCTAATTTTTCATTAGAGCCTGATAATGGGATTGGATTTAAAGTTTTTGATGAATTAATAGCAAGCGGTTCTAATACATCCGCAGAATTAATTAATAAATTCGCAGAACAAAACACAATTGATACAGAAAAATTAAACATTCAATATGTAAGTGGTTCTGATTATGTGTGGGATAACTATGTACACTTTGGTTCGGCTGAAGAAAGAGTTAATAATTTCTTTTATAAATTAAAAGTTTTAGAAAATTTAACAATAAAATATAAAACTCTTTATGCAGAAACTTTTACACCACCTTATGAATATTTGCAAGCTGCATTATTGACTGAAGATGTTGGTGGCGCTGGTACTCCCGAAATAGATGGTAATGAAGAAATACAAACTGAAGATGCATTATATTCATTAAATTGGGAAGTTTATTTACAGCAAGGATTATCACAAACTGAAGAACTGGAATCCTTAGCTAATAAAATTAATAATTTAATAAAAAGTTTCGATGGATTTGAAAAATGGCTATACAAAACAGAGCATTATTTAGCATTTCCAAAAGAAAATTATATAGCACCAAACGGAGTTGTTTTTAGAGTTGTTAGAGGATGGCAAACTTCTCAAGCTCAAAGTTGGCTAGATTTTGCTTCAAACTCTGGAGCAATTTATGATGTGGATAATCCACACTCTATGAAAAACAATATGCCTGAACATATTATCGAAGACTATCAAAATGCAGAATTTTTGTTATTCTTAGATATGGTTGGTCAACACTTTGATATATTGTGGTGTTATATAAACGCATTAAAAGCAAATAAAAATTTAGAACATAAGCAAGATGTTGGTATATCAAATGCTATGGTATATCAAATGTTGGATTCGTTGGGTTGGAAAGGTAAAAGAGCATTTGATTCTCAATTTTTGTGGGAATATGTTTTAGGAACATCAAAAGAAGGTGGTTATAAATATGGAAGAAGTTTAGAGGATGCCAATAACGAAGTGTGGAGAAGAATTTTAAATAACTTACCATATTTGTTAAAACATAAAGGTACAGCAAGAGCAATGAAAGCTGTAATGGCTTGTTATGGTGTACCACAATCCATGTTAACGATTATGGAATTTGGTGGACCGCAAGACCCAACTAAAGGTGCATCATCTCAATTTACATTTGATGATAGAACAGCAGCAATTTATTTAAAAGATGATGCAAATGTAAAAATACCTTGGAAAACTATTACTGGCTTTGGAGATTACCCAAATGCAGTTGAATTTAGAATTAAACCAACATATACACCAAATCCAATATACACTCTAATATCAGGTAGTGAGTGGAGTTTGGATTTAGTAAAAACTACCGGTTCATTTGCTAAATTAGAATTAAACTTTGGTGGTGATAAATCAACAAGTACATACTTTGATGAACCATTTGTAAGTGGTTCTCCATTTGTTTCAACTGTTTATATTGAATATATAAATGATGAACCTTATGCATATGGACCTGATTATAAAACTGGAAGTTTACATTTTCCTGTTTCAACTGAATACTATTCAAATGTTTTAATTAATAGACATAATAATCCAGATTCCTCTTCGTGGTTTGAAGTATTATATGCAACTACAAATGGTACAAGAATTACAACATTTGTTAGTATGTCTTTACAAACAGATGATACCGAATGGGAAACTGGTTCATTCTTACAAATTGGTGGAAATAACTATGAAGGTAATGTGGATGAATTCCGTTTATGGAAAACACCATTGTTAAGAAGTAAATTTGAAAACCATACATTATTTCCAGACGCAATAAATGGAAACTCATATACAGCATCGACCGCTGATTTAGTATTCCGTTTAGATTTTGAATATCCAAAAGATAGAACATCTGATATTGGTATTAAAAACGTATCTATAAATACAAGCTATGATGTTAAGTTCGCATCAGCAAGTATGATGTATTCTGCATCAACATATCCATATCAATATACACCATACGATAGAACTGTAACAGCAACAGTTCCATCTTTAGGATTTACATATTCAAATAAAATTCGTTTTGAATCCGCATCATTAGTAACTGACCTTTCTTATAAAACAAGAGCAACTAAAAAATCTTTTGACCAAGCCCCTATTGATTCATCTCGTTTAGGATTATTTTTCTCTCCAATTAAGGAGTTGAATATGGATATATTAAAAGCGTTTGGTGATTTTAATATTGATAACTATATAGGTGACCCATCGGATGATTATAGAGATAGATATAAAACTTTAGATGATTTAAGAAGTTACTATTTTGAAAGACTTGAAAACAGAGACATTTACGAATATATTAGATTAATAAAATACATTGATAAATCTTTATTTGAAGTTCTTGCTGATTTAGCACCAGCTAGAGCAAAAATATCTAAAGGTTTATTAATTGAACCTCACTATTTGGAAAGAAGTAAAACTAAATGGAGTAAACCGGAATCTTTAAGAAATGACTACGAAACAAAAATAAATACAGCAGATGATAATCAAATTGAATTAGAATATTCAGTAAAGAATGCTTTTATTAATAATGAAGAAGTAACATCATTTTTAGTTGATTTACCAAATTATGATACATCGGTTGATGCAAATAATATAGTAATCTTAGAAAGTACAAATCCAACCTATGATTCTAAAATAAATTATAGTTTTGATAATTTAATTGAAACTGCATATCCTACATATCCAAATACAGGCTCAATTAATATTACATTCCCATTGGGTGAAACATTGTTGGGAAGTGTGGATGTATTTACTTCTACACAAATTGGAATGGAAAAAGATTCTTTAGCAAATGCGGGATTTGGTTTGTATGCAAAGAAAGGTAATGGTATTGTAAGAAATTGGGAAGGAGTGTTTGGAAATTGTCAACTTACGGGAAGTAGAAAATCTATATTCTTAGTAAAAGAGCAATATACAGAATTTGTTAATGAGCAAATATCTGGATATCCTGTTTCTGGATACCAACCGGGAGACCAAGTAAAATATAAAAAACAACCTGTTACAAAATACAAATATAGAGTGTCAACTTTACCTTTTAGTGGAAGTGTTCAAATAGGAAATGATGTAGTTGAGGTACAATCAGTAAATGGTTACTTACCATCTCACTATAAATTTAAAAATAATTTGGCAGAAGGTATGATACGTTCATTTTGGAAAGGTTCGCAGCAAACAGCAGCAACAACGCCGGACGGATTATCTCCAGTAGAAACATTTACAACAAATCCTAACATTCTTAGAGTGGCTAAGACTGGTAGAGGTAGTGGTGAACCAATACTTGAAGTTGATTAAGATTGAAAATACTAAATGGTTATATTTATTTTAGAAATAAAGCATTAAAAAACAATATCAAATGGCATATTTAGATAATACCGAAATTACCGTAGATGCAATCCTTACCAAAAAAGGTAGACAAAAACTAGCATCCGGTCAATCTCTTAACATCACCAAATTCGCTTTGGGAGATGACGAAATTGATTATACACTTTACGAACCAGCTCACCCAAAGGGTTCAGCTTATTACGATTCAGCAATTAGAGCTATTCCTGTAACTGAAGCATCACCTGATGAAACTCAAGTATTGAGATATAAATTGGTGACTCTTCCAAAAGGAACTACACAAATTCCAACCGTAAGATTGGGATATCCTCAAATAGCTGTAAATCAAAACGAAGGTGTTGTTCCATTAACACCAACAACTACACCAACTGGTAACTCAAGTGCTGGTTACACTGTAGTATTAGCAGACCAAAGAGCAGGAACAATTGTTGCAACAGAAGGAGCAACAGCTGGAAACGGAACTGTGCCTGTATTCTTAGGAGAAGAAATTACAACAACTGCACAAGTTGTAAGTGGTAAGAGATTTAACTTTACTCCTAATCCAAACTTAACAATTGATATTGCAACAACTATTACTGTTTATGGAAATGAAACTGGAGGTTCTCAAACAATCCCTGTAACAGTAACTTATAAAGCATAAAATAGATATATAAAATGGCATTAATTACAGATCCAAACATAACCGCCCAAATTAGGGATTTAGCTAATACGGGTACAATTGATTCAAACCAATTAGTAACACTTCTTAATAGTGTGCTACCAGCTGGTCAGCAAATCGCAACTAATGCCGGTTTTACAACTGGTGTGTACAAAAGATTTGGTGACTTTGATAAAGTAAACGCTAAAGTAGAAGTTGTAACAACTGGTTTGTGGACTGGTGATTCTGGTTCACTTAATCAATTCTACACTGCTTCCTCACAAACATTAGGAACAAGTGGATATTATTATACAAACATTTACGATTATAACCCGATAGCATACGCCGATACAGCAGAAATTCAATATGCTATTGCATATGGGCATGTTAATGGTAGCGGTTCTATGAATTTAGCAGATAATGATAATGCATTGTTAGCAACAAAAGCAACATACGCTCAATATCGTTCAATGTTATTAGACCCAACCGATACAAAGTTTTCATTTGAAAATTCTTCTGGTATTTCAACCGATGCTAACGGAATCTATGTTATTAACGTAGCAAGAGGTAGATTTAGAGAAAAAATGGATGCCGGTAACTGGTCTCTTAAATTACAGGGTTCAAATGGTAAATTTACTTTTATTGATAATAGTGGTAAAAAGTTTGGTGATGATTTAGGATTGAGTGGTAGAACATTCAAAGTTGTTTCTGGTTCTCTAAACTTAGGAACTGAAAGTGAAGCTACAATCAAAAACACAGCAGATACAGCAACAGATTTAGCAGTAGGAAAACCAGCAACAGGAGAAGGATATGGTTTATTCTATCCTGATAGAGGTATTATAGTATTGAACGCAAAAGCAATAGGTTCAGTTGTTGGTTCAATTGATGCATTCAGAGTTTATACAAAAGATGGTTCTTATTTACTAAGTGGAAGTTTAAGTGGTTCAATCAACCAAGATAGAGAGCAATTTAATCAATTTAGATTACACAAAGCAATAGAAGCAGGTGGTGATTTTGAAGCACGTAGAACCGAAAATATCTCTACTCAACATTTCTTTGTAAGAGCTACTAATAGAGAATTTAACTATTCAAATAATCCAACATATATTGATGCAGATGGTTTCTTTATTGAATCTACATTTGAAACTGACCCGCAAACTTATATTACAACAATCGGATTGTATAATGATGCAAATGAATTAATTGCAGTAGCAAAAACTTCTCAACCAATTGTAAAATCATTTGATAAAGAAGTATTAATAAAAGTTAAACTTTCATTCTAATAAAACTTAAACTTTAATATAGAAACCCCCGAAAGGGGGTTTTTCGTTTAAGAAATATTTATATAAAACACAAAATTAATGTTTAAGGAAATCCCAAAATCAGATATAATTAATAGACCTTTAAAGGTTTATAAAGAATGGACATTGGATGAAAACGATGTCTACCCTATATTTGGTAAAAACCCAAATAATACATTAATTGATATTGATAACGATGAAAAAAGTCAAGGATTCAATAAAAAAGTAATTTACGAATCTATCAAATCTCAATTTTACACAAATTCAGCTACTGCTTCTGTTTTGTTTGAAGTTGGTAGAAGAAAATCATATGCATCCACTAATGAAAGAGTTATAAATGATGATATTACTATATTTAGTATTCCTCAAAAATATTATGGTGAGGGTATAAAAAATGGTACTGTTGAATTGCAAGATGAACAAACTGGAAAAATTTATACTGATGATGGTTACTCTAATTTATTAGATTCTGGAAGTAATGTTGCTGGAAATATTTTTTACGATAGAGGTTTAATAGTAATGACAAGAGATATAGTTTCTCAATCTGTATTTTCTCAATTCACATTAAATTATCGTTCTACAAAAACCATATACGAAAATGAAGTATTTATTTCAGTATTGGAAAGTGAATTTAATGTTTCACAAAACCCATCTGCGGTTTATGAAGATGGGGGGAGTAAAAAAACTGAAATTATTCAAAGACCTGGTTCTACTAGAATAGGAGATTTAGTTACATCATCTTATTATGATGCCGGCGTTAAATGGATTAGAGATTCAAAATATCCATACCAATCTGTGGTAAATAAAGATATTTATGGTAGTTTTGATGATTATGAGTACAGTAGTTCTTTAGACCCAACTGGTTCTTATTTAGCACCATTTATTACCACAATTGGATTATATGATAATAATTTGGATATGATTGCTATCGCAAAATTACCACAACCTATAAAGTGTTTACCTGATTATCCATTAAATTTTATCATTCGTTTTGATACATAAGGTTATATTTATACTGGAAACTAATATTATATAAAATGGCAAGTATTTTAGAAATGTACGAAAAATCCCTTCCAAAAACTGGAAAGGCTGATACCAAAGGTGGAGATAAAACAAAAATTGAAGCTGATGGTGGTCTTAATTTATCTAAAGATGATAAAGCATTATTTAAAGCTAGAGGTGGTACATTAAATGAAAAGAAATACTCTGATAGTATTACAAAGAAATAATTAATGTCTTGGAAATTTAAGGGAAATAATGTTACAGAAGAAAACACTCCAGAGGGTGCGATAGGTTTTGTCTATAAGATTACACACATCCCTACTGGTAAAACCTATATTGGTAAAAAATCATTAAATCAAGTCCGCCGCCTAAAACCTCTAAAGGGAAAGGTTCGTAAAAGAGTAGTTCGTAAAGCATCCGATTGGGAGAAGTACTATTCATCAAACGAATGGATTAAAAACGAAATAAAAGAAGGTAGAGCTGAGGACTTTGAAAGAGAAATTATACAATTTTGCTTTTCTAAAAAATCATTGACTTATTGGGAAGTTTGGTGGCAGTTTAAGATGGAAGTCTTATCTGACCCTAATTCCTTAAACGAAAATATCTTAGGAAAATTCTTCCGAAAGGATATATATTAATAAACACACGTTATGACACTTACTGAAATTTGTAAAAAATATGGCATTTCAGATGCATATTTAAACTCAAAAGATGATGCACATTCTATTGCAGCTGCATCACTAATAGACCTTAAAGGTATGGTATTATCGGATAAACCTAGACAAGAAATTGCAAATAAACTTCAATTTTTGGCAGATTTCTTATCCGATGTTAAAAATTCAAATTGGGGCTAAAATAATTTGGATATATCCGAAAAATGTTGTATATTTACGTAGTTTTTGTGGATATAATCTAAAATATGCTATCGGGTAGAAACAAATTAAAAATAATCACCATATTAGACTCGGCATTAGGAGTGGGTTCATCCTTAAAGGGAAATGAGCAGGCACACCATTGTCCGTTTTGTAACCACCACAAAAAGAAGTTGCAAGTAAACTTAGATACTCAAAGATGGCATTGTTGGGTATGTGATTCTAAGGGTAGAAGTATAAGTTCACTTCTTCGTAAATTAAATGTAGACCTTAGGGATATAGCAGTTGTAAAGGATGTATATGGTGACGAACCTGAATACGATTCCAAAGAGGAATATGTAGCCAAATTACAACTACCAAAAGAATTTAAACAACTATACTTCAAACCAAAGGGTATCAATCCTTCATATAATCAAGCTATACACTATTTAAATAAAAGGGGTATCACTAAAGCTGATATTGTAAAGTATAACATCGGATATTGTGAAGATGGACTTTATGGTGGCAGAGTTATTATACCTTCTTACGATGATAATGGTGACCTTAATTACTTTGTAGCTCGTTCATTCTATGAAGATGATAAAATGAAGTATAAGAACCCACCAATTAGCAGAGATGTAATTGTATTTGAGAATATGATTAATTGGAACGAACCAATTACCCTCGTTGAAGGTGTATTTGATTCATTCTCGGTAAAGAGAAATGTAATTCCGTTATTAGGCAAGTTCTTGCTAAGTAAATTAAAGAATAAAATATTAGAGAAAGGTGTTAAGGATGTAACGATTATGTTAGATTCTGATGCCGTTGAAGATTCCACTAAACATACTGATTGGTTTATGAAGAATGGTATAAGAGTTCGTAATATCATTCCAACCGATAAAGATGCTGGTGAGATGGGTTTTCAAAAAGTAAATGAAATTTTAAAAGATGCCAAAGAAACTTCGTGGGAAGACTTGATGATGGCAAAACTAAATAATATATGAATTTAAAAAGAATTTATCATATAGCGGATATACACATCCGTAACGTAAAGAGGCACAAAGAATTTAGAGGTGTATTTGAAAAGATGTTTGAAGAAATCCGTAGTAGAGGTACGGAAGATTCAATCATTTATTTGGCAGGCGATATTGCACATGCTAAATTAGAAATGTCACCTGAATTGGTGAAAGAGATTAGTTGGTTGTTTACCGAATGTACAAAACACTGTCCTACAATCCTAATCGCTGGTAATCACGATTGTAATATGAATAACTCTGACCGTTTGGATGTATTAACTCCAATCGTAGAGGCTTTGAATTTAGAAAACTTCCACTATCTAAAAGATACACAAACATTTTGGTTAGATGGAGTAGCATTTTCAGTATTTAGTATTTTTGATAATAAAGATAATTGGATAATGGCTGATGATTTCAGTCTTTCATCCGCACGATTAAAAGTTGCACTTTTCCACGGACCTGTTGACCATTCTCAAACTGATGTAGGATACGTTGTATCTTCTCGTCATTTCACAACCGATATGTTTGATGGTTTCCATTTAGCATTGTTAGGTGATATCCACAAAAGACAAGAACTAATCTCCCCTAAAGGTTGTAAGTGTGTTTACGCAGGTTCGTTGGTGCAACAAAACTTTGGAGAAACTTTAGATAAGCATGGTTTCTTAGTTTGGGATTTAGAAACATTAACATATGAAGAAGTTGATATTAAAAATGATTATGGGTACTACACTATGGATATTATCGGAGGAGTTGTACCTGACGTTACTGATTTACCTTTGTATCCAAGGCTTAGGGTAAGATTCTCTAATACCGATGCGGTTGATACTAAGAAAGCAATCACCGAAATCAAAGTGAAGTATGGTGTTGAGGACTTTACAACAATTCGTACTGATTCATTGGCAAAGAAAAAGACCGGTGATAGAGATAATCAATTAGAGTTAGAAGATATTACGGATATAACCTACCAAAACTCCTTAATAACGGATTACATAGGAAGGATGATGCCATTTGTGACTGATGAAGAAATCCAAGGCATACAATCCCTTAACAAAGAGATAAACGGAAGGATAGAATTAGATGAACTGACAAGAAACGTAAAATGGAAGCCGGTAAGATTTGAATTCTCTAATATGTTCTCATATGGTGAAGATAATGTAATTAACTTCAGCAAAGTAAACGGACTGATGGGATTATTCGCACCAAACGCAGCAGGTAAATCATCTTTGTTTGACGCAATATCATTCTGCCTGTTCGATAAGTGTAGTAGAGCCTATAAGGCATCTCACATTATGAACAATAGAAAGGCTGACTTCCATTGCCAATTAGATTTTGAAGTAGAAGGTGTACAATACTTCATCCGTAGGGAAGCACGTACTATTAATAAGGGAAAGAACGTAAAGGTAGATGTACAATTTTGGAGAGTGGTAGATGGGGTAACGGAATCCTTAAACGGAACGGAACGTAGAGATACAAACCAAGTCATTGAAGGATATGTGGGAAGGTATGAAGATTTCGTTATGACTGCACTAAGTTTGCAAGGTAACAATGCTCTATTCATTGATAAATCACAATCGGAAAGGAAGGACTTACTTGCACAATTTATGGGATTGGACATATTTGATAAGCTGTATGAGGCTGCATCAAATGAGATTAAGGAAGTGGCCGTACTAATCAGAAATTTCAAAAGGACGGATTTTACGACTGAATTAGCCCAAAAAGAGACCGACTTAAAAGAAACCAAAAAAGAGTTATCCGACTTGGAATCCCAATCTAAAACTTTAAACAAAGATAAAGAAGGAATTCAAAACGGAATATCTGATTTAAAGGAATCCCTAACACCAATTGATACTAAGTTAGATATCAAAGCATTGGGTGTTTCTAAGAGCACTATTGAATCCAAAATCCAAACCAATGAAACTGATAAGGAAAGTAAAAGAAGCAAAATAAACGAATATGGTGAGTTATTAGGAGAGGTATCCCAATCAATCAACCAACATGCAGTAGTAAACGGAATGGATATTGATGATGCTAAAAAAGAATGGGATTTGGCTAAGGGTAAGATAGCAGATATACAAACGCAAATAGATAAATTGGAATCTCAATACGAATCTAATTTAGAGAAACTTAAACATTTGGAACAACATGAGTATGACCCAAATTGTCAGTTTTGTATGAACAATGTATTTGTTAAGGATGCTATTGCAACTAAAGAAATTGTTAAAACACAAGAATCTCAATTAGAAGTTCTTAATTTATCACACCAAATGTTAATTAAGAGTACTGAACCATATTCAGAAGTAGATGATGTTTGGACTAAGTTGGTAGAACTTCGTAACAAATATCATAAAGGGGTTGTGGTTAGAGAAAAGGCTGAAGCGGAATTGGGAACATTGGAAACTCAAAAGCAGTTACTCCAAAATCAATTAGATACTACTGAAGCTGATATAGCAAAGTACTATGAAAGTGAAGCAACTATCCAAAAGAATATAGAAATAAACAACCAAATCAAATTATTAGAGTTTGATAAAAAAGAAGTTGATAAAAAGATTACGGAATTAAACAAAAAGATTACGGCATCTACAATGAAGATAGGTTCTATTCAGGCTTTCATTGATTCTACAAAGAAACAAATGGAAGAAGTTAAGGAATTGGAATCTAAAAGTAACCTTTACACTTACTACTTAGATGCGGTAAAGAAGGATGGTGTTCCTTATGAATTAATTTCTAAAGCAATGCCGGTTATTGAGAACGAAGTGAATAATATCTTAGCACAGGTTGTGGATTTCTCTCTTTTAATGGATACGGATGGAAAGAACATTAATGCTAAAATCGTTTATGAAGACCAGGAGTGGACTCTAGAGATGTGTAGTGGTATGGAGAAGTTCATATCGGGACTAGCGATTAGAGTGGCTCTAATTAACATATGCGGACTTCCTAGACCTAACTTCTTAGTAATAGATGAAGGATTCGGAACTTTAGATGCAGATAACTTATCTTCTCTCTTTATGATGATGCAATATCTAAAAACTCAATTTGATTTTATTTGGGTAATTTCTCACTTGGAACAAATGAGAGATATTGTGGATGGATTGATTGAGATTAAGAAAGAGCACGGATTCTCTAAGATTAAGTTTTAGAATTAACTGGTAATATATTTTTTGGTGGAATCTTTTTAACGGATTCCACTTTTTCTTTTATAAGGGTTTCCACAAGCCCATTTATTTTATATCCTTTCTCTTTACAAAAATCCTTTAATAATTGATGTATTTCGGCATCAATTTGTATCATTGCGTATTTTTTCATATAGTTCTTTAGTTTTCTTTAGAATTCTATATATAATTATTGAGATAAAAAATAATCTCAATATTTATTTTATATAATCAAATAACTTAATGGCGATAATAAAAAAATACCCAGAAGTTTTAACACAAAATTTAACTTTATTTCAGACATACATTACTGATACGGATGTAAATTCTAAGTATTTTAGAGTTACCGAGTTTAAAGATATTTTCACTGGAGGTAAAAATGGATTCTTAATAGAGGGTTCTGAACACTTAAAAGAATCAACTGAAATTAAAATTGAAATTTTAGATGTAAACGGAAATCCAGTTTATTATGAACCCGGTAATGGTATACCTGAATATTATGAAGGTGTATCAAAATTAATTGCTGTTTATGTTTATGAAGATACTCCAATTGGAAATGCTAAAATTACAATTTTAGGTGAGTTAAAAACATATGTTGATGAAAATGGAATATTACAGCAAATACCAGAAGAATGGAAAAATGTTTATAACCTAAAGTGGGAAAGAGAATTTACAATTAATAGATTATTAGCAAACGAAGATAGAGTAAGATTTTATAGAAGACCGGAAATTTCAATTAACGAAATTGTAAAACCAATTTTTAGTAACATAGTAACACCTATTATTCAAAAAGGTTTTGCGGTAGGAACTGCACAAACTCCTACAATTGGTACAAAACTTTCAGATTATACTTTACCAACATCTTATTTAGTAACAACAACAGATAATAGTGCTTGGACTGGATCTGTAGCTGGAACATATGTGGAGTTTACTGATTTAGGTGTATCATTATTAGCTGATGATGTTGTAAATAAAACAAATTTAAGAGTAGCTTCACCCTATGCTCCAAATGGAGTTGTATCGGATTTTGATAATACAAGATATACAGCATCTTTTAATTATGTAGAAGGTGTTGATAATTTAAAAACGGCTTTAACAGGTTCTTTTGCAAAAATTACAATAAGCGATTTAGAAACATTTGTTGGTGATGTTGCTAGAGTAAAAATTTATAGAAAATCTCAATCCGATTTAGCGGATTATCAATTCATTCAAGAAATTCAATTAGAATCAAATGAATTATTAAAAGATTTAGAGTCCACTACAAAGAACGAAGAATTTTATGGTATATTTGACCAATTTAATTTTAAAAATTATTGGATAACATCATCAAATGATTTACAAACATCATTTAATCAAACATTCTTATTTAATTCGGTTAAATTAGATGGTAATGGTGCAAATGCATATAATTTCTTTACATCCAAATCAATTGATGTAACACAAAATACGGAATATACTTTAACTTTTAATACAAGACTTACACAAAATTTATCTAAAGCAAACTATATTAAATTTTTTATAAGTGGCTCTAGAACATCAAATAATGTAACAACAGGAGTATCTCAAAATATTTTAACAGTAACATCTGATAATAGTTTATTGCAAAAATCGCAAATAACAGCTAATTTTCAATCTGAACAAATTGATAATGCAAAATTATATGTTGAAGTAAAAGGGTTAGGATGGCATTTATCAGATGTGAGTTTAAGAGCATCTCAAGAAAGTTCATTCTCACCAAACGAAATATCTTTTGTACAACCAATACCAAGAACTTTACCAAGAGAAACATTTGATTTTAGATTTCAATTTTATGATATAAACAATAATTACATTCCTGTTCTTGTTGAAGAAAGTAAAACATTTGATGGTGGTAATTTAAATGTAATTAATAAAGATTTACAACTAATACCATCTTCATTATATTTTCAATTTGATTCTGGTTCTGGATTTGGTAATCCAGTTCCACCAACAACAATATTCATTGATATTGTAAAAAGTTATTTAACAGGTTCAGTAAACTTTACATCACGTTCTTTTGACTTTTTTAATAATGAATTATCACAATCTCAATATACGCCTGGTCAATTTCCCGGACTATTATTAGATAGAGAATTGGATACGGTAAGATTAACGGTAGAAAACTTTACAGGTTCAAGAGAAGATATACCTGTTCAATTTATTGAATTTACTGGAGAATGTGAAGGTGTAACCGATACTATTGTTATTACAAGAGTTGTTGATGGTAAAGGTGGTGTGAATTTTGAAATTAGACCTTATAGAGGAACAACAATACGAAACAATGACCCATCCGGTTCGCTAGAGGTACAGGCAATTCGTATAGATGGTATTAATGAAATTAATTTAAGAGCAGGATTACCATCTGGTCGTTCTTTGGTTCAAATGCACGTTTTGTCTGGTTCTAAATATCTTTTGTTAAGTGAAGCATCGGCTAGTGGTTTTTTAAAAGGAGTTTATCCGGGTGTGAGTGGTTCTAAAGAATTAAATTACAACGCTACATTTAATAGAGATTCAATAGATGGTCAGAGAACAATTTATTTAATACCATCTAGTTCAATAAATTACTCAGCTTCTATTTTAACAACGTTGACACTTACTGATTTGTTAGATGGATTGGATGCGGGTGTATTTGTTTATGATAATGATACATTTACAATTAATCCAAGATTATCAAATACATTTACACCACCATCAGCATCAGCAACTGCATCATTTTATAGAAGGGGTACAAATTTATATCCAATATCAGCATCAGTATTTGTATTCCCATCAATGTCAATTAATAAGGATTTTGTTCCTGAATATTGGATGTATTATTATACATCAAGTGTAAATGCGGATATTAGTGTTGTAGCAACTGATGATAATAATTTTATAATACCATCATTACCTTTGGGTTCATATGTACGTTCTCCATTATCACAAAGTAAAACACTTACGGTAACGGCAACTTATTTAGAACCATACTCATCTGAGTCAGTAAACGTAACAAAAGTATTTAGTATTGTACCAGAAGGTAAACCTGGTGATGAAACAATTATTTATGAAGTTAGTCCTGCGGTAGTAAACCTTAATGCTAACTCAAGAGGTATAGTAACAAGTTATTCTGCATCAATTACTGATATAAAAATTAAGCAAGGTTCAAGATACCTTTCGTTTACATCAAGTAGAGTAGCGGGTACTTTCTGGGTAGCGCAATCATCAATTACAGGAAGTTCTATAACTCCCGGTACAGTTTTAAATTCACTTTCACCAATTGGATTTAATGCAGATAATACTGGTTCATTAAGAATTGGACCAGCATCAGATATGACTCAGTTGAGTGGAAGTGTTACATATAATTTAGAGATACAACCATATTATACATCTTCTGTTTATACGGGTAGTTTTGTACAACAATATAATAAAACTTTAGAAGGTGCGCCACCAATTCAAATTGTAATATCACCTACATCAGTTGCGATACCTGCGGATGAAGTTGGTTATATTTCAACTTATACAAACGCCAATACTACAATAACAGTAAAAGAAGGTGATGATTTTCTTACTTTCACAACTCGCTCAGTAGCACCAGGAACTTGGAGAATAAATTCTGTTGAAACACGAAATAGTGGAATTTGGAATATAAGAACAGGTTCATTATCATCATCTTCATTGAGTACAGCTACATTAAATTTCAATAGATTTGATTATCCTTATGTATCCGGAAGTGCAGTTTATACTATTCAAGTATATCCATTTGCATTGGGTGCTGGGCATTTATACACATCATCAATATATCAAAGAACTCAAACATTTACTAAAAACGTTGCGCCACCAAACGCTAGAAATGTAGATTTAAAAGCAACTTATGAAACTGTAAACTTTGATAGAGATGGTGTTGTAACGGCTCCATTGGACCCAATTACATTAACAGCAACAGCAACAAATACAACTGGAGCAGTTTGGTTTCAGTTTTTTAAAGATGATATTGATTATTCTGGTATTGTGGGAGAAGATGCTCCAAATTCTAAATACGCAACATTAGAAGTTGGTGGTGGTGATATTACTGGGCCGGGTGAAAATTCAACTTGGACTGTAAGAATTAGGGATGGTAATAATGCATCAACCGCACCAATACGAGCACAATCATCACTTACAATAGTTGGTGTAAAAGCTGGAGCAGATGCTTACAAATTATCTGCTACAAATGAAAACTGCTCAATTACTGGAGATTTATGGGATAAAACTTTAACTGGAACTGGTATAAAAATAACCACATTTAAAGGAATTAATCAATTAAATAATACATCATCTTATGTACCTTCTCAAGAAGTTTATGATTATTTAGGTAATTTTATCGGTAATTTAGGGTTCTCATCAGCATCAATATTTTCAAAACCGGGCTTCGTAACAATGTCTGGTGCAGTTGGTTCTCCAATTGGTGAAACTAAATTTCCACCATCCAACCCAGCAACAATTGGTGATTTATATGATTGGGATGGCTGGGCAACTAATACTTCTGCACAAATTGTTTATAAAGTTGATTATGAAAAAGCAAGACAAATTGATTTTGTAACACAATCAATATCTGTTCAGTTTACACCACCCGCTCCGTATGATGTAAAAATGCAAAATGAAAACTCATCAATTGTATATAGAGTTTCTGGTGAGTTAGAATTTGGAAGTACATCTAATATAATAAGAGTTTATAGAGGTAATCAAGAATTAACACATAGACCTACTGGGTGGGGGACTACACAAAGAGATGCTTATGGAAATTGGGGATATAAAAATCAATGTCAAGTTGAAATTTATTCAAAATCATCTCATATAACTTTAGGTGGTGCATTAGCACCAAACTCATTAGTTCCGGGCAATCCGGCAACATTCCCTGGTATTGTTGGATGGACAGATCCTGATAGTAATCCAACAGCAGAAATTGTTTATGAAATTAATTGTGAAGGAAGACAACTTTTATATAAAACACAATCTTTATCAATTCAATTTGAAGGCGCTGTAGGGCCTGGTATTGTAATGAGAGGTGAGTGGAGTAATCAAACTGATTATATTGGACAAGTTGAAACAACAAATAATCGTAGAGATGCTGTAATTTATAACGCAGTTCCTGGTACTACAAATTACTACGCAGCAGTTAGTGGTTCGGGTCCAAACACATATGTAAATCCAACAACATCCACATTTTATGTTGGTGCATCTCCTCCTGGCGGATTTAATTTAATTGGAGCAAAGCAGCCTGATACACAACCTGATTTTTGGGAATTTTTAGGACAAGAAGAATTTTTCGTAGCAGCTAAGATTGCAATATTTGAAGAATCTTATGTTAAGAATACGATTAACGTTGGTACTGTAAATGGTACTGGTGCATTTGCAAACATTGTAATTGCTGGTGGTAGAACTGACCCATATATTGCTATTGGACAAAATGCAACGGTTGGTACATCTGGTACTGCTGGTACAACTTTAAATCCCGGTGGAAATTATACTACTGGGCAGGCTGTTATTGGTTATGCTAGACCGGGTATATTCTTAGGAATTTATGAACAACCAATTGGGTCTGGTGGTACTACTGGTAGATTCTCTATTGTAAATGGCGCACAAGATAGATACCTAAAATGGAATGGTAGTGGATTGGAAATTGCAGGAGATATAACAGTAACGGGCGGTAATGCAGCAACGCAAAATGCAGTTAGTGGTTCGGTTGCTTCTGGTTCGGCAACATCAATAGGTGTGGCAGCTGTACAAACGGCAGTAGCTGTAAATGCATTAAGTGGTTCATTGGGTGCTATGGCAGCTATTAATTCTATTAATAGTGGTAATGCTACAACATTTATTGGACCTGGTGTTATTGTTGCAAATATGTTTGCTGGTACTGCTATTCAATCTACAAATTATGTAGCAGGTTCGCATCCATATTTTTCATCGGTTGGTACTTTTATTAATTTAGCTGGAAGTTCAATTAGAACGCAAGGATTTGCAGTAGATTCATCTGGTAATGCATATTTTAGGGGAAATATTAATGGAGCGAGTGGTATATTTAGAGATTCGGTTCAAGTTGGAACGGGTAGTGCTGGTGTGGCTTTATTGCTTGATGCAAATGGTACAGGAAGTTTAGTTGGACCTAACTTTGCACTAAGACACACAGGTCTTTCTGTTACCGATGTAACAATGTCTGGTAAAGTATTTGCAACTGCTGGAGAAATTGGAAACTGGGAAGTTGATGAAAACCAAAATTTAAAAGATAATGGAAATCGAATATTTTTAAATCCAAACTTACCGGGTATTGAGTTAAAAACAGCAGGAGTTACTCAATTAAAAATAAACGCAGGTACGCTAACAAATTTAGCAGGAGGTACATTAAATATAAGTTCAGTATCTTTTTCTGATTCTGATAACTTTACCTCAGGTGTAACTTTGAATGAGGTATATGAAATTTCTGCTGGTACATTTACAGTTACGGGTGGTACATATTTTGATTCTGTTGTGACATATCCATCTTTTTATGATTTTATTTATTCAAATAACAGAACAGGATATGTAAACGCATATTGGGGATATCATATATATAAAGTTTCTGATAGTTCTTTAGTTGCAACGGGTTATATAGCTAGTACTTATTGGAATGGTGGTGTTGGTGAATATTCATCCACAATTAATGGATATAGTGGTAATTTTAGTTTTACCGCACCAGAAGAAGCATCAACTCAATATGAACTAAAATGGTTTATAGAAGTAGAAGGTTATCAATACCTAACTGGAGGTGGTTTTGGTGGTGATACGTTTAACGTATATTTTTATATAAACACACCAGCAATAGGAGCTTCAAAAAATATTGATGTTACGGAACTTACAAATGATGGTATTCAAATCGCAACATCACAAACGAGATATATTAAATTAGAAAGAAATTCTGCTTTACCTATTTTATCAGGGCAAGGCAGGATTACTTTAGTTGGTGATGGTACAAATTCAATTTTAGGATTAAGTGGCACAACTGGTGGAACTGCTATTGATATAGCAGCTAGTACTGGTAAAATTGCTATGAATGGCAATAATATTGAATTGGGTAGTGGAGCTATAAATTGGAATCCTGGAGGTAATTCTGGTATAATAACAACTTATGTTGATGGTGGAGTTAGACCTGCAATTATATTAAATAATGTTGGTAGTCCTGGTGGAGGTACGATTAGAGGTATGGAAATATCACTATCTACTTGGAGAGTTGGTAGAAATACATCTGCAAGAAGATTTAAAGAAGAAATAGAAGATTGGCAACATCCATCTATATTAGATGCTGTAAATAACGTACCAATAAGGACTTATTATTGGAAAATTGATAAAGATGCAGAAAAAAGACCGCAACAAATAGGTATAATTGCTGAAGAATTGGAAGCAGGTGGATTGGAAGAATATGTAGACTATGATTGGTTTGAAGATCCTGATAATCCAGAAGGACCTAAAAAATGGATGACTTCTGGTATTGCTAAACAAGAATTAGTATTTGTATTATGGAAAGCTGTACAAGAATTATCACAAAAAGTCAAAGATTTAGAAAATAAATTGAATTCTTAAAGATTAGATATATATTTATATACAAACACAAAAGTTATGGAAAAGCAAGTTGAAAAATTAGAAGAATCTTTGATAGGTAAAATCAAAGAATTGAGACAAAAACAAACAGATTTAGTAGTAAACATAGGACAATTACATTTGGAATTAAAACAACTCCAAAGTGTAGTTGAAAATATGGAATCCGATTATTTTGAGGTAACAAACGAACTTAATGGTATTTTGAATGATTTGGAGAAAAAATACCCTGCTGGGGAAGTTGATTTACTAGATGGAACAGTTACCTATTAATATTTGGTAATCTCAAAAATATTTCGTATATTTGTTACAATTTATGGAAAAGAAAAAGTTACTTTATGTCTGTCCGCACCTATCTACTGGTGGACAACCGCAATATACATACAAACAAATTAAACATTTTATTAATGATTTTAATATCGAAGTTGTTGAAATAAACAACAGTGGTGGTAATGCGTTTGTAGTACAAAAAAATAGAATTAAAAAATTAGTATCGGTACATACATTGGGTGAAGATAAATCCGAAATACTTTCTATAATAAAAAATTTTCAGCCAGATATTATTCACTTCCAAGAGATTCCACAATTTGATTTAGCACCATTTATATTAGATAAAATATTTTCAAAAGATAGAGAGTATTTTATTTTAGCAAGTACGCATGGTTCTTTTACAAATCCAGAAGAAATTATTTATCAACCTGATAGATATGTGTTGGTATCTGAATGGAGTAAGAAAAAATTTGATGATGCAGATTTAGGTGTTGAAACTATGGTTTGGCAATACCCAATAGAAGATTATGTTTTTGACAAAGTTGAAGCACAAAAAAAATTAGGATTTGAATCTGATTGGAAGCATGTATTGATGGTAGGTTTGTTTTCACCGGGTAAAAATCAAGGTGAAATATTTGCAATAGCAAGACAATTGGAAAAATATAAAATTAAATTTCATTTTGTTGGAAACCAAGCTATGAATTATGAAAGTTATTGGGCACCCTTAATGGAATTTGTTCCTGATAATTGTGTAATTTGGGGTGAGAGAGATGATGTTGATACTTTTTATGAAGCATCTGACCTTTTTTATTTTAGTTCAAAATTAGAGTTAAATCCTCTTTCAATTAAAGAAGCACTATCTTATAAATTACATTGTATATTTCGAAAACTTCATACCTATTTAGATACCTATGATAATAATCCATTGGTAACTTATATTGATGATGATTTAAAACTTACAAAAAGAATTATATTAGAAAAATTAAATCCAAAATTTAATGAAATACCTGGTTGGTTTTCTTATGTAGATTTATATGATGAAGTTGTACAAAAAGTTCCACCTTTTGCAAATGTTGTTGAACTTGGTACATGGTTTGGTAAATCTACGAATTATTTAGCAGCAAAAATTAAAAATTCTAATAAAAAAATTAAGTTTACAACAATTGATACATTTAAAGGAACTGATAATGAAGATTTGCATCAAAATATTGTAGGAAGTTTTAATGGGGATATATTTTATGAATTTATAGATAATACTGTAATGTCAAACAATTACGATACATTTGATATTATAAAAGATACATCTAAAAATGCAGCAAATCAATTTTCAAATTGTAGTATAGATTTTATGATGATTGACGCAGGTCATACATACGAAGATGTTACAAATGATTTAAATATTTGGTACAATAAAATAAAACCAGGTGGTTATATTACTGGTGATGATTATGGTGGTACATATTTTCCTGGTGTTACTAGAGCAGCTGATGAATTCTTTTACAATCAAACTACTAAAGGATTTCGTTCCTATATAAGAAAGAAACCAAGAATTCAAATTAAGCATATGCTAACTCGACCTGATGATATGAGAGAAAAAGTTAGTATTCAATCAATAAAGCAATTACAAAAATATGGTATGGTGTATCAACCAATACATAACAAAGTTTATGAAGGATTTGCCCCAGCTGAAAATTGTAGAAGACCCGAACACATTAGTAAAGATAATAAGCCAGGTGAATTATATCCTGGCGCTGGATTGGGTTGGATAACCGGTAGACATTATGGGTGCTATATGGCACACAGAAATGCATTGGAATCAATTGATGATGAAAATTTTGATTATACATTGATTTTTGAAGCTGATGCATTTGTTTATACTGGTTTAGAAGAGTTTGTAAATATTATACATAAGGCATGCTTTTTATCTGAAAGAGATGATGTTTATTTTATTTCATTTGCTAACAACCCATCAAAAGGAAAAGAAAAAGTGGATGATTTATTTTCAAAAACCGCATACAATCAAGATCTTGCACACGCTTACTTAATACCAAACCGAACTAAAGGATGGTGGATGGATAGAATAAAAGATTGTGGATGGGATGTTGGTGACCTTTGGTATAATCATGTATTCTATAATCATCCCAAAAATAGATACACTACAAATAAAGAATATAGTAGACAAGCGGAAGGATTTTCATTATTAGATTTAACAGTTAAAACTTGGAGTTAATGATATACGATAATTTAAAAAAAAATAATAAAACTATTTTAGAAAAACAAAATAAAGTATATTATCATTTTGTTAGAGGTCCTTTTGTAGAAATTAAAGGACCTAAAACGGCAAAATATACTGTTGAGTTTATAGATAAAAAAACCAATGAAATAAAATACAAAACAACAATAAATAACAATTGTTGGTGTAAGTGTAGTATTGAATATTTTGTAGAATGGAAATTAAAAATTTATGAAAATGGAAAACTATGGCACGAATTTGATTATAATGCTACTGATAAAAAAGTTTATGTTGCATTAGATTCGAGAGCATTAGGAGATTCATTGGCATGGTTTCCATACTTAGATGAATTTAGAAAAAAACATAATTGTAAATTAATAGCATCTACATTTATGAATGACTTTTTTGCAAGTGAATATCCAGAGATAGAATTTATTAAGCCTGGAGATACTGCAGATAATTTATATGCTATGTATTGTATTGGTTTATTTTATAATGAAGACAATAGTATAAATCGTTTTAAAAATCCTATTGACCCTAAGTCAGTAACACTACAAAAAATGTGTTCTGATATTTTGGGATTAGATTTTAAAGAAATTAAACCAAAGTTAAAAAGAAAAAATCCAAAGTTAGAAAAAGAAAAACAAGTATGTATTGGTGTATTTGGTACAGCTCAATCTAAATTTTGGAACAATCCAACTGGATGGCAAGAAGTTGTTGATTGGTTAAATAGTAAAGGGTATGTTGTAAAATTATTATCTAAAGAAGGTGATGATTATATGGGAAACAAATTACCAAATGGAATTGTACATCATCCACAAGGGCCTATTGAATTAGTAATGGATGAATTAAAAAAATCACAAGCATTTATTGGTATTGGTAGTGGGTTAAGTTGGTTAAGTTGGTCATTAGATGTTCCTACTGTATTAATAAGTGGATTTTCTTACAAGTGGGCAGAGATGGAAGATTGTATTCGTATAGGTGCCCAACCAGGTAAATGCGAAGGGTGCTTTAATAGAATTAGATTAGATGCTGGGGATTGGAATTGGTGCCCAGAACATAAAGGTACAAATAGGCAATTTGAGTGTACTAAATTTATAACTGGCCAGATTGTAATTGATGAATTAAAAAAGTTTTTATAATGAAACGTATTTGGGTAAACGGAACATTTGATATCCTACATATAGGACACATTCAACTTTTAGAATTTGCATCCGCTTTAGGTACTTTGCGTGTTGGAATAGATTCCGATGAAAGAGTTAGAGAAAAAAAAGGTGAAAATAGACCTTATAATAATTTAAAAGACCGTATGGCTTTTATGAAAAGTATTAGATTTGTTGATAGTGTTGTATCATTTGATTCTGATGAAACTCTAAAAGAACATATAAAACAATGGAGACCTGATATTATGGTAATTGGAAATGATTATAATTACGAGCAAATAATAGGCGCCGAATTAGTTGAAAAAATCGAGTATTTCAGCAAAATATCAGGATTTAGTACATCTAACATTTTAAAAAATAAAAAGTAATATACTTATATATACAAAAATAAATACACAAAATTATGGCAGGATTAGATAATATTCCACAAAAGCAATCAGTTGATATTGAAACTGTAAAATTAGAAGAATCAGTTGTTGAAAACGTTAAAAATTTAAATAACGAAATTTCTGTTATCGTTCAAAGATTTGGAGAAATCTATATAAGAAGAAACGAAATTACTGAAGAAATGAAAGGTTTGGAAGACCTTCAACAAAGATTTGATGATGAATTTAAAGCAAAAAATTTAGAATTAAGAGAATTTTTAGATGCTTTAGATGAAAAATACCCAGCTGGTAGAATTAATTTACAAGATGGTACAATTACATATCAACCGGGAGCACCATCTAGAAAACAAATGCAAGCTCAGGCTGAAAATCAAGCACCTAAGCAGGTTTCTTCGGCATCAGCAATGAAAGTTGTAAAAGAGTAATCCCGAATATTTATATAGTAAGAAACTATATGAAGGGATTAGCAAAATATTTAATAGAAACAATATTGGGAGAAGCGGCAAAGATAGACAAAGTAGTTGTTGTCTATTCTGGCCGCTTTCAACCATTTCATAAGGGTCATTACGCAACGTATGACCATTTGGTTAGGAAGTTCGGAAAAGATAATGTTTATGTTGGAACTTCAAATGTAACCGATTCAAAAAAATCTCCATTTAATTTTAAGGAAAAGAAAATTATAATGACAAAGATGTTTGGTATTCCATCAAACAAAATTGTTAATATTCGTAATCCGTATGCACCAGAAGAAATCCTAAACAAATATGATAAAGATACTACTGGTTTTATAACTGTAGTTGGAGAAAAAGACCAAAATCGTTTAGGTGGAAAATACTTTACACCATATAAAGGAAAAGTTACTGAACCTTATTTAGATAAAGGATATGTATATGCTTCACCTGCACAACCAAATGCAATTAGTGGTACTGATGTAAGATATTGGTTAAGTGCTGGGACTGAAGCTGATAGAAAGAAAGGCTTTATAAAAGCATATCCTAAGTTTGATGAGCAAATATTCAAATTAATAACACTCAAACTTAAATCCTTAAAAGAATATATCAACGAAGAAATTAAATTAAATGTTAAGGTTGGTGACCAAATCCTAATGGGTAAATTTAAAAACAAAAAAGTTGTTGTTAAATCTATTGGAAAAGATGAATGGGGAATGCCAACAATCAATGGTAAGAAAGCAGTAACATTTAGAATCCCTAAAAAAGAAAATCTAAAAGAAGCAACTGGCGGAAGTGGTGGCTTTACTGCTGGAGATGAACCAGATATGTCATTTGTTGCAGATGGACAAAAAAGAATATTAAATAAAGCTAAACCTGAAAATTGGTATAAGCAAGGTGGATATATTCAATTACAAGAACCTAAAGCAGATGCTATGAGGGGTAGGGGTAAAACTAAAGATAAAGAATCTCAATTTAGAAAAGCAATTTATAAAGTACAAAATGTAGTTCAAAGTACACTAAATCCAGCAGATGACCCACACACCATAGAAAATTGGCAAGAAGTTAATAGAGAAACACCTTTAGAAAAACCTAAAAGATTTTGGGAATTGCCTAAAAATCAAAAAACTCAGATAATATCAAAAGAAGATATAAACGAAATCATTGATGAGCTTGAAGATTCTTTGTTAGATGAAATGGGATTGCCAGGCGGAGCAGGTGTTGGTTTAAGTTTGGCTGGTGGATATATCAATGGAGCACCAAATCCAAAAGATGTTAATAAATTAAAATCTAAGTTGGATAAAGATGGTAGTGAAGAATACACTAAAGTAAAAGAAGATAAAATACCTGGTGGATTAGCTAAAGGTATGACTTTATCGGATATCGCTAAACATCACAACGTAAGTGTAGCAAATATTAAGCAAGAATTTATTAAAGGATATGCGGTAGAAAGAGAGCATACAACTGATATTGATGTTGCAAAAGAAATTGCATTAGACCATTTATACGAAGACCCAAATTATTATAGTAAGTTATCTAAAATAGAAACTCCATTAAGTGAGGGTTTACTTTTAGAAGGTGGTGCATATGGACATATGAACCATCCATTTGATATTGAAATGAATCTTACATTTGGTGACCTTAAAAATATTGTAACTAAAGCACTAAATGGTGATTTGGAATTAGCAAGAGAAAAAACCGATGGGCAAGCATTAGCAATAAGTTGGGTAAATGGTAGATTGGTTGCAGCAAGAAATAAATCTCACCTTAAAAATAAAGGTGAAGGTGCAATGACTATTGGACAAGTTGCACAAAAGTTTGCAGGAAGGGGTGGATTGACAGATGCATATAATTTTGCTATGAAAGACCTTTCTCAGGCAATATCACAATTATCAGAACCTCAACGTAAAATGATATTCAAAGGTGGTAGTTGTTTTATGAATTTGGAAGTAATATATCCAACATCGGTAAATGTAATTCCGTATGGACAACCTTTATTAGTATTTCACGGAACGTTTGAGTATGATAAAGAAGGAAATATAATTGGAGAAAATCAACAATCCGCTAAAATATTAGCTGGTATGATTAAGCAGGTGAATGGACATGTTCAATCGAAATATACAATTCAAGGACCTCCAATGCAAAAACTTCCTAAATCCGAACATCTTACCAAATTGCAAGGAAAGTATATAGGAATGATAAACAAACTTCAAAAAGAGTTTGGGTTGAATGATTCAGATGGAGTAGCTGATTATCATCAAGCTTGGTGGGCAAACTTTGTAGAGAAGGGTGGTAAAAAATTAGATACACAAGAAAAAATAGGATTGGTTAAAAGATGGGCTTTTGGTGATAAATCATTCCGTATTAATACAATTCAAGACGCTAAATTAAAAGCTTGGGCTGAACAAACTGATAAGCAAGACCAACAAAAAATATCAAAACAAAATCTAATGAAGTTTGAAGAAATATTTTTAGGAGTTGGTGCGGATGTACTTTCATTTATGAGTTCAGTTCTCACAGCAAATCCAGAATCTGCCAAAAGACAAATGGTAAGTAGATTGGAATCAACTATACAACAGGTAAAAGCAAGTGGTGACCCTAAACAAATACAAAAACTTAAATTAGAATTGCAAAGATTAAATGCTTTGGGTGGATTTGATAAGATTGTACCAAATGAAGGTATTGTATTTGTATATGGTGGAAACACTTATAAACTGACAGGTGCATTTGCTCCCCTAAATCAAATTTTAGGTATCTTCTTCGAAAAATAATCGTTTTATTTAATTCTGATATACTTATATATACAAATATATTTCTATCAATATGTCAAAGGAATTCCAAAAAAAATACATGCATCCAACTCGCAGAAAGTTGGTAAATATGGTATTGCAGGGTGGTGAGTATGAAAAAAATACACAAATATCATTCGCAAACTCTGATAAATCCGCAGAAAATAATCGTAAAAAAGAAGTAGGTGAACGTTGGACCGATTCAGAAGGAAAAATTTGGGAACAAACAGAGTATGGTAAAGTAAGAATAAATGAACTATCAGAAACAATGTCTGAAGTAAGAGATTATCTATCCAAATTAAATAGTTGTAAATCTGAAAATTGTAATACTATTAAATTGAGTAGAGCAGATAAAAAACTTATTTCTAAAACTGGATATTGTGCAACTTGTTTAGGTAAAAAAGAAACTTTAATAAAATTAGATGGTTTGTGGGAAGAATATGAACATTATAAAATGTTATCTAATATTATTTCAAGAGGTAAAGATATTTTAGAACAATTACATCAAGCTTACAAAGATGCAAAGCAAGAATATGAGTTTGTACATGAAGATGGTAAGATTGAAAAATGGGTATTGGAAAAAGATGTGGATGAATTAAAAGCAGAAATACTTTCTGATATTACATTTTATGAAGGTGAGGTTGAACAGGCAATAAAATGGAGAAACGAAGCTTGGGATAAATTAAAAGATAAAAACTACGATTTAGTAAAACCTCCTGTTGATTAATATGGCTACACCAACTGGAATAACACAAAAGAAATCTTTAAAAGAGATTATAGCAGAAGAATACAAAAAGTGTGCTAGTGACCCTATACACTTTATGAAAAAATATTGTATGATTCAGCATCCGGTGAGAGGTAAAATACCTTTTCACCTTTTCCCATTTCAGGAAAAAACATTAACTGGATTTAAAGACAATCGTTTTAATATAGTTCTTAAATCACGCCAAACTGGTATTTCAACTCTTTGTGCCGGATTTTCACTTTGGAATATGTTGTTTAATTCTGATTTTAATATATTAGTAATTGCAACAAAACAAGAAGTTGCTAAAAACCTAGTAACTAAAGTAAGAGTTATGCATGAACTACTTCCAAGTTGGTTAAAGGGTGGTTCTATGGAAGATAATAAACTTTCCCTTCGTTTAACAAATGGTTCTCAAATTAAGGCCATTGCTTCTTCACCTGATGCAGGACGTTCTGAAGCCTTATCACTTCTTATATTTGATGAGGCCGCCTTCATTGATGATATTGATGAAATTTGGGTATCGGCGCAATCTACACTTTCAACGGGTGGTAGTTGTATTGCACTATCTACACCAAATGGTGTGGGTAACTGGTTTCATAAAACTTGGTTAGGTGCGGAAGATGGGATAAATCCATTTAATACTATAAAACTACATTGGACAGTACATCCTGAAAGAGACCAAACTTGGAGAGATGAACAAGAAAAATTATTAGGACAAAAGAAAGCAGCTCAAGAGTGTGATTGTGACTTTGTATCTTCTGGTGATACTGTAATTGATCCTGAATTATTAATGTTTTATAAAGAAACATATTGCCAAGACCCAATTGAAAAGACTGGATTTGATGGAAACCTATGGAGATGGGAATATCCAACAGCAAATGGTTCTTATATGGTTGTAGCTGACGTTGCTAGAGGTGATGGTTCTGACTATTCCGCTTGTCATGTTATGGATATAATAAATGCAACACAAGTAGCTGAATATAGAGGTAAAATAGATACAAAAGATTTTGGAAACTTCTTAGTTAATCTTTCTACTGAATACAATGATGCATTACTTGTGGTGGAAAACTCAAACATTGGATGGGCATGTATTCAACAATGTATAGATAGACAATATAAAAACCTATTCTATATGAGTAAAGATTTGAAGTATGTAGATGTTGAACAGCAAATGAGAAACAAATATCGTGCGGATGAAAGACAGATGGTAGCTGGATTTTCAACTACAACAAAGACTAGACCTCTTATTATATCTAAATTGGATGAATATTTTAGAGAGAAAGCAGTTACAATTCGTTCTAACCGATTAATTGATGAATTATTTACATTTATATTCAATAATGGTAGGGCAGAAGCTATGAAAAGTTATAATGATGACTTGACAATGGCGTTCAGTATTGGGTTGTGGGTAAGGGATACTGCACTTCGTTTAAGACAAGAAGGTATTGACCTAACAAAAAGAACTTTAGGTGGTATTTCTTCAAACACGCAGCATGCTGGTGTTTATGGACCTTCTGATAGAGATGATAACCCTTGGAAAATGAGAATTGGTGATGATATTGAAGACCTATCACAATGGTTATAAAATGTAGGGTTTTGACAAATATTGATATTTATGGTATATGTCAAAATAAAAGGAGAATAAAATGATTAAATTAACAAATATCCTAAAAGAAGATGAGTATATTGATAAAGCATACTCAAAAGGAGATACACCGGCTGATAATCCAATAGATGATTATGATGAATTAGATGTAGAGCAAGAAGATATGGATGATTTTATTAATTATCTTAAATCTTATCAAAGTTCATTAGATGAAGCAAACTGTGGTTGTGTTTACGAAGCTGAGTATCAGGGTAGAGAAGTGAAGTTGGGTAAACCAATGGCAGGTGATGTGAAGAAATTTAAGGTATATGTAAAAAACCCTAAGACTGGTAAAGTTATTAAAGTAAATTTCGGTCAGAAGGGAGTTAAAATCAAAAAGAATAACCCTGGCAGGAGAGCAAACTTTAGAGCTAGACACAATTGTGATAATCCTGGTCCAAGAACAAAAGCAAGATATTGGTCTTGTAGAAAATGGTAAAATAAATTATGGCAGAACAATTCCAAGACGATAGAAGTTTTTTTGGGAGACTTAAAAAACTATTTTCAACAAACGCAATCGTAACCGTTGATAAAGATGGTAAACGTAGAGTAGTAGATGTTGAAGATAGACAAATGAATACAAACTTTGTAAACCTTAGAGATAGGTACACAAAGTTACAACGTTCATATTACGAAACCCATCAGGGTGCACAATCTATGGCATATCATCAAGTTCGTAGAGAACTTTTTAGAGATTATGATGCTATGGATATGGACCCGATTATAGGTTCGGCACTTGATATATACGCTGATGAAAGTACAACTAAGAACGAATATGGTGATGTACTTCAAATCAAATCTACAAATGAGAATGTAAGAGAAATGCTTCATAATCTATTCTATGATATTATGAACGTAGAGTTTAATTTGTGGCCTTGGATTAGAAACCTTGTAAAATATGGTGATGCTTTCTTAGCATTGGAAATTATGCCTGGTAAAGGTATCATCAACGTAGCACCTCACTCAACTTATAATGTAGAAAGATTAGAAGGTACTGACCCTAATAATCCTGACTATGTAAAATATAAGGTAGAATTGGATAGATTTGGTAAGAAGGAATATGAGCAATATGAGATGGCTCACTTCCGTATGTTATCAGATACTAACTTCTTACCATATGGTAAATCAATGGTTGAAGGTGCAAGAAGAATTTGGAAACAATTATCTCTTATGGAAGATGCGATGCTAATCCATCGTATTATGAGAGCACCTGAAAAGAGAGTATTCAAAATTGATATAGGTAATATCCCACCACAAGAAGTAGATAACTATATGCAAAAAATTATTAACAAAATGAAGAAAACTCCATTTGTTGATAAAAATACTGGTGATTATAATTTAAAATACAATATTCAAAACCTTACCGAAGATTTCTTTCTACCTGTACGTGGTAGTGATAGTGGTACTAATATTGAAAATCTACAAGGTTTAGAGTATGCAGCAATTGAGGATATTGATTATTTAAAGAACAAATTATTTGCAGCTCTAAGAGTACCAAAAGCATATCTATCTTATGATGAAAATGTAAATGGTAAAGCTACTTTAGCTGCAGAAGATGTTCGTTTTGCAAGAACTATTGAAAGAATTCAAAGAACAGTTGTTAGTGAATTGGCAAAAATTGCAGTAGTTCACTTAGCAGCAAATGGTATTGAAGATTCAGAAATGACAAACTTTGAATTAATGCTTACAAACGCTTCTACAATATATGAGCAAGAAAAAGTTAATTTGTGGTCTGAAAAAGTAAGATTAGCAACTGATGTTAAAGCACTTAATATGTTATCATCTGATTGGGCTTATCATAATGTATTTGGATTATCGCAGGATGAGATTGATATTGAAAGAGCTAAAGTAATATTAGACCTTAAAGACAGATTCAGACATACTTCAATAGAACAGCAAGGACAGGACCCAGCAAACCCACCACAACCTCAAAATGTGGAAGAAGAAATCAGTAAATTAAAAACTGAAATCGAACTAAATAGGGGGGTTGGAAGACCTAAAGAAGGAAACACCTATGGTAAAGATAAGCATCCATATGGTAGAGACCCATTGGGAGATAAGGAAAACCATAAAGAAAGAAAAAGAGAAGATAGAACATTAAACACTAACGCTAAGAAGCTAGCACGTGAATATATAAACGGAATTTCATCAAAAAAGAAGGTTTTAAATGAAAAATCGGGTATGCTCGATGAAAAAAACCTGTTGGATGATTCTAAAATTTAATAAAGAAAAATTTGTTTATATTTATATGTGTTAGTTTATAGGGTAGAATAAATATAGGGTAAGTAAATGAAAAAAATTAAACACTCAAAGTTTAAGAATACTGGAGTGTTATTTG
>Ga0315903_10000719_pt1 | contig 49590 bp, 71 predicted proteins | sample LakEriMetagenome_7_FD_203524 | JGI IMG/M metagenome (GOLD analysis project Ga0315903, IMG submission 203524) | Freshwater fungal communities from buoy surface, Lake Erie, Ohio, United States - Buoy 2 MA119 | ecosystem: Environmental > Aquatic > Freshwater > Lake | place: USA: Lake Erie, Ohio... | reverse complement strand
AGAATTCATGAAATAATGGGAATTCCAAAAAAAAGATTGATTCTTGAAAATAGATGGGATAGTCTTGTTTCTTTTACTGATGAAATAATTCCAAGTTTTGTAAAGACTTATGATGAAGTAACCGGAGCCTTGAAAAAAGTCATCGTACCAGGTAGAGGTACTGCTTTAGATGAATCTGAGTTTAACGAACTACAGAGAATTATGAAAAGTTCAAATGCGGATGATTGGGTCAATGGACCACCAAAAATAATGGATGAAATTTATTATCTGATAAAATCTTCTTATAATCCAAACAAACCAGGAGTTGTAGATACAATATACGAGGATTTAATCGGTGAATTGTGTAGAAGAAGTGATGTGAGTGAAGCTGAATTATTGGACGCTCTTAATACTTTAGCCAAAAGAAACAACACGAGTTTGACCGGACAATTGGCTCTGATGGGAATTGATAATCCATTTTTTACAAAAACTTTAGGAGCTAAATTAAGTGATAGACTAGTTAATTCAAAAAAATTGGGAACGGCATTTGATGATATAAATCCTAAAACCTCACGAATTAAACCCAAACCCAAAGTTAATGTTGATGCTTCTGCATTTAACTTCAAAGATACATTTGGAAAATTAGCATTATCTGAAAATGGAATTAAAGCGAGCTTGTTTGGATTAGGTTTTATCTTGACTGAGATAGGTGGGATTGATTGGGAGAGTTTGGATAGCGAAACACAAACAATTGTTACTTCACTTTTGTTATTTATATTTTTTAAAAAATGGAAAAAACCAATCTCAGGGGTTCCATCAAAATTTGAAAATATTGAGGTTGTCAAATCCTTTATAAGTAAAGTCGCAAAAGGTGAAAAACTTGACTTTCAGGAAGTAAATTTTTTGAAATTTCTTTGTAATGACCCTGTCATGGTCAAATTAATAAAAGAAAGTACAAGTTCCTTAGAAAGTGTATCTCAATTTACTAAATTTTATAAAGATCTTTATATTTCAAAATTTGGTCAGGAAAGTTATGAAAAAATATTGAATGATTTACTCAACAATACAATTGATAAAGTAAAATATAAACAATTCTTATCATCAGCAATTGAAAACACATCTAAATTACCACATTATATTGCGGCTTCAGGTATAAAATTTGGTAAATCCGAAATTGAGGAAATGGAGACTTTAACGAAAAAATTATATGATATATTTCAAGATGAGAGTAAAGTACTAACACCAGGTAAATACGAGTATGTCGGTAATATCAAATTATGGAGAAATAATGAGCTAATTGACACTCCAATTTATTATGGAAATTTCCCTGATGAAAGTGGTATCGCATGGGCATATGGTAGAAGTAAACCACACCATATTGTTTTCAATTCTAAATATAATACCGGTAGAGCAGAAAATCTTATTTTCAACACATTTGCACATGAAGCGGCACATATAAAAGATCCTTCAATGATTTCATCTAAATTAAATAAAGATTATGATGAGATTGTGGAAACTTTAAATTTAGACCGTAAACTTTACGAAAACGCAAAAAATATGCGTCATCTATACAATACTGATGAGGAGTTTTACGCCGCGTTAAATAAACTTTATGATGATTTTAATAGGTCATATATTAATTACTACGGTCACCATCAAGAAACCATGGCAGTCACATCAGAACTTGTTAATAATATGACAAGGCACGTTCAAGATGAATTATCCAAAAAACCATTAGAGTGGGTTTTAGTTGAATTGGATGACGTGACAAGGGAGTTGGCACAGGGGGATTTATCTTCCAAAACATTGGAATATTTAGGGCCATCGTGGAATATAAAGGTGAAAGATTTAATAGATCAAAAACCTGAATTAAAGCCGGACATACTCAAAAGAATTTATTCACAAATTGAATATTTAAAATCTGAAGCAAAATTGGGACAATTTGGGAAATACGAACAGTATAAAGATGGTTTCAAAAAAATTCCGATTTACAAACCAAATCAATAAATTAATCAATTAGTATTTCCCGGACTATTTCTAATTTCTGACAATATATGTCCATGTCGGATATTAACCAAGTTTTTATATCATTTAAAATTGTTTTGGAATCATAATTGAAGAAGATGGTTAATTCATGTAAAAAAGAGAATTTGATTTGTCCTGAAACAAAATTCTTATGACATTTAATTAAAATATCGTCAGGATTTTTTATGTCAAATAAATAGAAAACACCATCTTTTTCTACTAATTTGAATTTTTTACGATTAAGATATTTAATTAATACATTTTCCATTCAGATTATAAATATGTTAAACGAGATAAATTATTATTGATCACCTCAATGAAATGTAAATTTAGGTAAAATAACCATAATTTGAGAAACATATAGATTATCGGGTGTTATCGGTGTTTCTCTGAAATCAAACCAACATCTCTTGAAATCATAAATTGTAACAACTCTCATCTCATCTAACCACGGATCTAACATATATACGTTCTCATCATCAACACCCACCACAACAGAGGAGTGACCTTCAGGTAAATCACCACAGAACCAATCCACAATAATTGGAATTCCAAGATCAACGTAACCTTTCAGTTCTTTTACATCGGAATTATTTTTGATGAACGCATCAAATCCAAATTGTCTTGCGGCTTTTACCATATCTTCACCCTGACATCCCTTTTCATAGGTGTGATTACAAGCAAGTGCCAACTCTTTTTCTGTTTTTTTAATTCCCCAAAACGCTAACACCATCCGTAGACAAGCCGGACCACATAAGCTATCATCTGATTGTAAAAAGTGGGGAACATTAATTGTTTTGTTTGAAATTTCCTGTATTACCATAAATTATTGTGATTTGTTACATCACAAAGATACGATATTTTGGTCAATTTAACAAAAGTTATTGATAATCAACGACTTAGATGTCTTTGTATTTCTTGTTTTGCCCAACTCGGAATCCCTTTTGAACTATAACCTGATCCGTAAGCTCTTCTACCTTTTGAAGCGTCAATATCTAAATGTAGGTTTTGAGCATCAGAATAAACACCAATACCTAAAATTCCGTTAGCCGAAGCTATGTCAATTAATCTTTTAATTTTTGATTGATCAGGGGTTTCCAAATAAATATCAATTGCGTGTCCGGTTAAATGTGATGATTTTGTTGCTCCACCTTCAGACTTGTTTTGTTCAAGGTTTCTGAGACCTCCCATTGGCGCTAAATTTAATCTTTCACCAAATTCTTTTTGTATTTTTAAAAAAATAGTTTTCAAACTAGGATTTATTTTTTCCAAAGTTTCCATTTTTCTGAGTGTGAGAAATTTGTTTCTTAATGTGGTGGGTAAATCCGGTAGAAAATTAATCATCCTGAATGTTTTGGAACAATCATGTTTTTTTATCATGTCTATCTCCCAATTATCTACATTGAATTTTTTTACATAATCCTCCCAAGACATGTTATTTAAGGACGGGTTATTTGAAACAATCCTGTTGTTCTTTAAACTACAATAATTATTAAAAATGTTTCTGATCCTATCCTCAATTTGCTTAGTGATTTTTTCTATATTTGACAAAGTTTCATCTTGTTCACTAATTAACATCAAACCTTTAATTCTAAGAATATTTTCTTGTATATTTTTATTAGGTATCATGTAAAATGATTAAAGATATTGGTCAATATTTCTACCAATTTGTGAATAAACTTCGTGATTTTGGTGAGGTTCTATGTTTCCGATTGGTGGGTCAATAACAATAGCACCTTCATCTGCAAATTTTTGATAGTAATTTTTTACATCCTCAATTTTAACGTTCATATTACCTTTGGACCAACCCCAAGACCCTTGAACTGCTATGAACTTAGCATTGGGAAACTTTTTCCTTAGAGCTGAGAATAATTCGGGAACATCGTCTTTAGAGTATTTTCCGAATACACCATTTGTCCCGATTACTATTACCACATTTTTAACTGAGGGAGAAACAGGAAATTTTTTAACCGCACCTGTTAACCAACTCAACGTCTCTCCCCCTTTGTGTAAGGATTCTTCACCCTGTTCTGCTGATATCCTTTGTGCTTTAGTATTCATGTCAACATATTTCACCTGAGAATCTCCAATTATTATGTTTTGGGGTATTGACCCGGAGGTTCTTTCTATGAATGTTGATTTTTTTCCGGAAGCTAATTCTTGAGCGTGTTGTAAATCTCTGACGCCAAACTTTTTGGCCTGATCAAAATAACCTTTTTTCATAAAGGTTTGTGGTTTATTAAAAACCATATCATTCCAAGAATTGTACTTTGTGGTGTAATCCCAAACTTTTTTCGTATCTCCAAATCCGTTATTTTTTAGATATGCACCAACAGCACCACCTGTTCTGTCTGCTCCGTGAGCACAATGTATCAAAGTATTTCCTCTGCTCAAATAATCCTCAATCAAATCTTGATCAGCTTTACTTGATGCTCTGAGTTTTTCAAAGTTAACTCCTTTAGCCAGTGCCACTTTTCTTTCACCTTCAATTGATGTTTCGGGATGAGACGATAAATGTTTGGCATCTTCGTCATCGTAATTTAATCTGATGATTGTTTTGATACCATACTTATCAATAACTTCCCCCAAATAATCTTTACCCTTAATTAAAACGGGTATTTGAGCAGATCTGTAATTGTTTTTCCCATCAGGTATCAAATGGAAATTGAATTCATTTTTTAATGTAGTATCTTCAACATCACCAATAAATTCTTGAGCAATCTCTTTTCTCTCCTTTTCAAATTTTTCGGGGCTCATGTCTTCTATGTAAGCAACATGAGCAGCTTTTGTGAAAGGACCATACTTACCATCAATCCCATCTCTTTTCTTACCAAAACGACCAATATAATAACCCTTGTCAACTAAAAATTTCTGTAGTTTTATTACTTCAGGATTCACATCATAAGATATATCCATCAATGTGCCAAATTCTTTGTTCTCAAACAACTTTCTTTTTCTTGGGATTTCGTAATTCTGCAAAAGTTTCATTTTGCTCTCAAGAATTCTAAGTTGTGATTTTTTAATAATAATTTCCATAATTGATAAGTAACATAAATAAATATCTAAGACGGAATATTATTTTAAAACTTTTTTTGATCTACGTTGATTGTGGAATTTGATGGCAAATCTATGAACCTCATCTTGTATCTTAGCAAGATTAGTAAATGAATTGTTTGATAGTATGTCAAATGTTTCCCCATTTGACTTGTGAACCACAGAAGATTTATGTTTATCGTTCTTTGAAATAGAGATGAGATCAATTTTATCTGTTAGTCCGAGTTCTTCAAATACCCTGATTGCGACATTCAGTTGACCTTTACCACCATCAATTAAAACAAGATTAGGTAGATCCTTCTTCTCATCAAGGAGACGTTTGAATCTTCTGTGTAATACCTCATCAAAGGATGCATAATCATCAATACCTTGATGTTCCCGGATAATATACTTCCGGTAGTTTGACTTATCAGGTTTGTTATTTACGAAACGAACTGACGCGGCAACATTACAATCACCTTGATTATGTGAATTATCAAACGCTTCAATTACAAGTGGTAACTGATTAAGACCCAAAACTTTTTTGAGTTCATATGATACTTTGTTTGAATTACTGAGTCGGATCACCTCAACCTTCTGATCAAATAAATCTAAACTCTTCATCCGGTGTAACACCTGATTCGCCTTTTCAAACTCCATCTTATCTGAGTAATACTTCATCTCAGATTTGAGTTCTTTTCTCACCTTGTGAATATCCAAAGTAAATAAGGTCTTACATCCCTTAACCATCATCAAATACTCAAATGAAGACACAAGACCAACACAAGGAGCTTTACATCTACCCAAACTATATTCCAAACAAGTTTTGAATTTGGACTTCTCTATGTTTTCTTGTGTGATAGAATAGGAACAACTCCTGAAGGGGAATATGTCGTGAATAAGGTCATATATCTCGTGAGCCAGTAATCCACTAGTGAAGTCCAATGAAGGTCTCTCATCGGTCTTATTTCGGACTATCTCCAACTTAGAAAATGGCTCGTCAGTAAAACAAATAGACCATTTCCTACTCTTATCATCCTTACCTTTGATATTGAACTTGGGATTGTATAACTTAATTAGTTCTTCCTCCAAAAGAATAGCCTCCTGTTCGGAAGATGCTATCATGAAATCAACATCACTAACCTGTTCAACAAGTAATTTGGTTTTCTCCGAATCGTGATTTTTTTGGAAATAAGACTTGACTCTCTTGGGTAGATACTTAGACATACCCACATAAATGATCTGTTCCTTGTCATTTTTGAACAAATAACAACCGGGATGTTGGGGAATATGTTTGAGTTTATCAGTCAACATATTCACAAATATAAGATATTTATGGATATGAAGAAGTTTTTTAACCATCTAATTTCCGACTCTAACAAGGTCTCATCCAAACGGGTGATAGCAATTATTTGTATGGTTATGTTTATTGCCTTCGGAATCAAGGGATTAGTGATACCATTTAATTTACAATTCTCAATTTTTTATATATCAATATGTTCTGTAACTATTTGGATAGGTTTCAGATTCATGAGTACAGAAAAAGCATTGAAATACAATATATTAGGTCAATTATCCAATTTTGGACTAAAAAAATCTGTTGAAAACTTAATGGATAACGAGGAAATTTTGGATCATGTCATACAACCGGATCCTCAAGTTATTGAAGATTTAACAGAGTCTCCTGAGAAAGATTAATTATTTCTCAATTTCCTTTTTAAGAAATGAACGATCATTTGTAGCAAAAAATCTTCTAATGTTTTCTTGCTTGGTATCCATTCTACCTGATATTTTTTTCAATTCGCCAAATTCACTTATATAACCCGTATATTTCACCACTTTTGGTAAAACATTGACCCAAATATTCAAGGATTCAGCATATAAACCAGTATCAGATAGTAAACAACCCGCATCTTCAATGACCGCCAAATACATTTTTTTTCCATACCCCATTCCCTTAAATGCCTTATCAATAGCCGATGTACTTACACAAATCGCAGATTTTTTTATAGGATAATTATCACCTGACAAAATATCATCAAGTTTGTTATAAGAAATGAAACCTATATAATCTTGGAGATCTCTATCAAAGAAAAAATAACAATGTGAATGATTCCAATATTCCAATTCTCCAAATTTCTTAAATTTGAAGTTGTCTTTAACAATCTTATACATTAGTGAAGTCCAAAAAACTCTTTTTTCTAAAAATTTCAACTTTTTATTTCGGGTGGTAAATGATTCATTAACACCTAACTGAATTACTTCTAACAATTCGTTTTTGTTGAAAAACTCGGTCAAATCTACTACAAAATTTTCTTTAGCGAATTTTAAAGTATAATCGATTATTTTTTTTGTTTTCACTTCCTTTTCTATTATTTCAAACAAAGAAAATCCAATTTCTCTGCTCAAAACACCAGTATAAAAACTTATCTCATCAATTTCTTTCTTTATTCTCATACATTATAAATATTAGAAATCAACACTAACATCCAAGTTAGCTCCGGGTATCCATTGAGCGACAGTGTCTGAAATATAATCCTCAAAATCTTGACGTGAATAATCAGGAATATTATCAAAGTCCAAAAACTCAACATTACCATATGAATCAAAAATTTTTAATTTCATTACTTTAACGTGAATTGTACCTTCCCAAATACTATCGTTATCCGGTTTATAAGTTTTGAATGAATAATGTTCTCTATCCTCATCAGTTACTTTCCACATTGAAATTTTAGGTATATCAAAAGTAATTTCGTATTCGTATGTTTCTTCATCAAAAGAATCATGATAAGTATCCACATATTGATTTCCAATCACTTTCTTAATTATCTTAATCAATGAATTATCTTGTGGTAGGTATCTTGATGTTTCTTCTTTTAATATTTTTCTTATAATATTTTTCACTATTATATAAATATAATATTTATTGATATCATGCAACAATATAAAGGTTTAGAAAAAGAAATTTTACCATTTAAAAAATATGTGTTTAAATATTGGGATAAACACGGCGGTGGTCAATTCAAAACAATAATGAGTTTATTCAGTATAAGACCCGCAGCTAAATTAGTTTTAGCACATTGGTTAATTGAGTGGTATGGTGGTAGTGAAAAAGTTAAACAATTACTTAAATCTCTTGAAAAGAAAAACTTCGTTGGTTTAGGAGGATCGTATAATTTTAATTTCTATTTAAAAAATTCTAGATTATATGATACGGTTAAAGAAGATTATCCCGAAGTATATTTTGACGCAGTTGTAGACGGAATGGGTCAAGTTGATATTACAACAGATGATGATGAGGTTTATGATCACATATCTCAAGCCATATCTGATGAGGAAATTGGTTGGGAAGTTGATGAGGAGATCAGAGACGTTATGCGTGAAACAATTGCAGATTTTTTACCTGAAGGTTTAGATTTTGTTTTTGATGTTGTTGATGTAAGAGATGACTACCCATCAAATCTCCGATAATCTATCAGACAACATTTCATTAAATTCATTACCATTAATATCTGGATACCATCTATCATCAATGGAAAATTTAGGTTTGTCTAAAGTATCTAAAATTTCATTGAATACGCAATTTATATCCTCATTACATCTTTCAAAAGCGTCCTCAAATTCTTCGTCTCCGTGATAATCAATATACTCTTCAATATATTTTGAAGTATCAATTCTTACTTTAACACCTCTGTCATCCATTTGAAGAACTTCCCCCCACTCTTCAAGAGTATCTTTCAGATTTCTATACAAGTAATCTGCATATGAGGATGATTCCGCATCACTTACTGATGAACTAATAGCTCTTCTAATTTCGTCATCATTATCATATTGCTCAATCGCGTCTTCTATATCTAATCCCTCATCAAACTCTTCTCCTGCCATTCCTTTTAATAAATCCAAAATCTTTTGTTCGTTTTTCTTATCTACATAATACTGTAAAGCACCCTTCCAATCGGCATCCCAATTATCCCACAAATCCCACATATCACCTGATAGTATGGTTTCAAATATATCAATACGTTCGGTATATTCACCACCACCGGGTGTTTTTCTTTTTCTGTTTCTTACAGTCCAACCACCATCAAGTAGTGTATCAACACCATTTGCACTTACTTCATATTCAATTACGTAATCTATTTCAGGAACCTCAACTAATCCAAGTTCTCTTAATTTTTTTCTTAAAGAATATGATTGGAAGAGTTCAGGTCTATCTTTATACAAAGTTGTGATTACATTATCCGGTAGATCAGTTAGTTTGAAATCTCTCTCTGATGCATACTCACTACCAAAACCTTGAATAAAGTAATCTTCTTGTTCTCCCCCTCCACCCAAAACGTAGAATAATGGTAGAATAAGATCATTATATTCTTCATTGGGTTTTGAGTTTTTCGGTCCTTTAAGTTGATAAAGGATTCCATCATTATTTCCCACCGCGGCGGTTAAATGACTGGTATTAATTGTATATTTAGGATTTCCGGGATATGGTTTTATTTCTCTCAAAGACAAAATTGTATTAGCATAGTTAGTTCTTCCGCAGTGACCCATCCTTCTACATTCCTCATCTGAAGAGGATGTATTCAAATCAACCCAATAAAAACCAAAACCATTTTCATCTCTTTGGTCAATTAATATATTGTGATCGTGTGGTTCTGTATAATTAATCTCACCGCCACTAACTTTAAGAGTATCGTGCCATTCTTTTGATTTGAGTTTTAATTCTTCGTAATTTAGATTTTTAATTGTTGAGGTATTTCCATCAAGTCCAACCCTAATATAATCCATAATACCTTGGATATTACCTATGTTAATCCTACCTAAACCTGATTGGTTGATATAATTAACCGCACTTTTTTTTCTATCGTAATCGGGACTATAACCTGTTTTACTATTTGCGATAACATGATCAATTAACTTGTTAGCCATCCATACACTCAGCGGACCACATAATCTATCTAAATCTTCAGCAACTTCCTGTGAAAGACCTAATTTACCGGTCAACACTTTTATCTTTGACGCTTCGGTTAATAGAAAAGAATTGTTGAAGTTTCTTAATTCTTCTGTAATTTGATTATTTCCTTTGAGTGAATCATAATAAGGTTTGTATTGTTTATGATACACTTCATCTGTACTTTTAGAAAACCCAAAATACGCACCTTCTAAATGGGGAAAAAATTTCAAAATGAAATTTTTTATTTCATATCGCAAATCATCGGCTTTGTCAGCATCACGACCTGAAAATGGTTTTTTGAATATTGTTTTTACTTCTAAACCAATTGAATAATCATGATTAAGAATGTCTATCTCAAACCTATCAAAGTTTTCACTATCAACTGTAAACTCTTTGTTTACCAATCTTTTTATAGCCTTTTCAAAAACTTTATAATTCATATTCAAATAAATATTAAGATATTTATTTAAAATAATTAATTGGTATGAAAATATTGATAACAGAAGAACAATATAAGACACTGACGAAAGATGATTGCATTGCATCAGAAAATATAAAAAAGATTTATGAAGAGTTGGATGATGCCGCCAGTGGTGCAGCTACAAAGGAACCCGAGTTCGTTACGGCAGTAAAAAAAATAAAAACCGCCCAAGAATACAATGAATTAAATTCTTACATTTCTTGTAAAGGTAAAGGTAATATATTTCAGATGAAATTTAATACCTTAGATGAACTAATTTTGGACGAGTTTGATCCAGAAGATGAGGATGATTTTCTTTGGTTGATGATGATTGACAAACATTTCATAGATGTCGTTGGATTATTCAAGAATTTTTCTACTGTTCAAGTCGCTAATAAAAAAAATAATACATCTTTAACCGGTATAGACGCTCAAGTTTATGAAGCCGCAATTAACAAAGGTTGGTCTGAAAAAGCCGCGTTAATGCTTATTGCTCAGTTCAGGCACGAAACCGGCGATTATACTTCAAATGTTTTCAAATGTAATAATAATTTAGGTGGAATGGTTTTCATAAAAAATAATCCACTAATAAAAAGTAGAGGAAGAATTAAACCACCTAATGAATTATCTAAAAATGGTTGTAAAAGAAAGTATCCCTTTAAGAATTATCCTGACGCTTGTTTTGATCCGGGAAATGGAAAATGTGTTGATGACGATTTTTACGCTCATTATGAATCAATAGAAGATAGCATTAAAGATAAATTAGGAAGATACTTTGAATTCACCAAAAATGGTGTAACACCTGATATGTTAAAACAAGCTGAGTCAGTTAATGTATATGCGACTTTATTGAAAAAAAGAAACTATTATACCGATACAGCTGCTAATTATGCTAGTAATATGAACGCAAAACTCAAAAAAATGGGTTTAACAGTTTAATTTTTATTTCAAATACCCTTTACCACACTTTTGAGGTTTTTGAGCCGCCTGATAAGGTGTAAGTCCTCTTTGGCAAGACATTATAAATAATGAGAAAATTGTTATAATGATAATTTTTCTCATCTTAAAATTATCATGTTTGTACTTGATATTGGCACTCTGAGTGTTGGAAAAGTTTTATCAAATTCATCCTTCACCATTACTTCATAAAAGTTTTCATTCACTTTAACTGTAGGAACATTTGTGAAATGGAATAAGATTGTTGAGTTTTCTGCTTCACCTTCATAAAGTTTAGCGACTTTGGTAGTTGTGTTAAATACTAATGTTTGCATAAATTGTTGTTTTCAAATTTTTTTGTAATTAATCTTCTCAAGGTTACTTCAATATTTTTGTAATTTACATAATCTTGATTAAACAATAATAGGTTTTCTGTGAAATTTGTAACTAGTCTTTCACAAGCCTCTCTGTGATCATATGAAGAACTAGTTTGGATTATATTCTCAATCCAATTTACAATATCGTCTATTTTATTAGATTTTGAACCCATATCAAGTGATAAATATCTATTCATATTTACAAATATAGTTTTATTTTTCCATAAAGACAAATCTTATGGCTCATCCAGTGTTACATGCTAAGTCAAGTGCAAAGAAATTTGGTGGAAAATGGGAGGATTATATTCACTTGCACGAATGGTTAGATGAAACAAAAAGTTGGTTTGGTGATTCAATGCACAGAATGTTCAGACATCATTCAGAAGGTATATTTGAAATGGAACAAAGATTTGGTAAAACTTTTGTAAATAGTGATGGAAAGGAAGTATTTGTCAGATACGTCGGAGAACAACACGTCAAAGAAGATTGTAATAACTACATACCATCCGCTAAAGAATGGATAATCAATATAAATGAAAATAAAAGACCTTTGTGGATGATGAAAACAATAAAGTTAGAATTCACAGATTAATGAATATTTATAATAAAAAACTATGAAATTAGACGATAAACAAAAAAAATTAATGAAGACTTTTTGTCTTTATTTAGGTTCATATGGAACTAAACAAGGATCTTTAGGTTTTGAATTTTATCACGATCACCCTGAAATGTCTTGGGAAGGATGGACATCTCCTGATGTTAGAGTTAAAATTGAAGGATTTGACGCAATAAATGAATTTGCAGAAGAAATAACTTTACCAATTATTGAAGATAATTTTAGTTATTATGATCAATCAGGTGGAGTTGACTTTTGTGTTGACTGTGTAAAGAAAATAATTTACTTCAAATCACACGTTCGTGAAATGAATACGAATTGGGTTGGTGAAGAGTGGGAATTAGGTGATTTAGAAGAATTAGATTCTTGGAAGGATTTTGCCCCTCAAATAACCGGTTATGATGAAGGTGTTGTGAGTTATGAAGGATCCGGAGATTCAGGGTATATTGAAGATAAAATGGTTCTTGATGGTGATGAAGACATTACAATACCAGCAGATTTAGAAACTTGGATGTATAACCAATTAGGAAACTATGGAGGATGGGAGATTAACGAAGGGAGTCAAGGTAAGTTCGTATTTGATTTCAAAAATGGAACAATAACTTTAAGCCACGGTGAAAACTACGAGGATGATCTTGATGTTGAAATAAATGATGTAATTAGTTTTGGATAAAAATTAACCCACCTAAAAAGGTGGGTTTTTTATATCGTGTTTATAAGTTAAATCGGATCAGACAGAGTTTTAAGGTTTGACACAAAATTGTTGAACTAAGTTGAATCTTGACCTTTGAATACATATCAATTTCGTGCATCTTAAGCTTCAAGAATGTAATAATCCACTGACTTAACAAAAAACAACGATACTATATATTAGTGGTTGCATTGAACTCATCTAGTTCGTCCTGTAATTTCTCAATTTCACTTTCAGCAATCTGAATTAGACGATCTCTGTCCACGATTTTAATCTCACTAACCTTGTTAGAGTATTCGGTCTCGGACCAACTCTTTTGCTTACCGGATGAACAATCCAAATTACTCAGTTTTGATACGTGAGATTTCAACTCGGCCATTCTGAATATTTTACCATAAACCGGTCCGTTAGCTAGATGGATCTTGGTTTTGAGTTCAACCAACTCATTTAGTTTGCTATCAACATTCAACATCAATTCCTTTGTTGAGTAAGGTTTCTCCCCATCTTCCGCAACGGAGTTATATGTTTTAATTTTGGCATACAAGTCATTTAATTCTTTAACCAACTTGTTTTTCTCTTTTAGGGCTCTTTTAACTGTCATACGATTGATTTTGATTAATTATAATAAGTTATGTTTTGAATGTCAAATGACGGGGATCATTTTAAGGAATGTCTCCCCTTTTCCTTCCCACTTTTTGATCTGAGCTTTTGGAACCCAAAACTCCATCTCACCAATTTCTTCAACACGTTTCAAATATGCCTCCCGGAACTGTTCAGCTTGACTAGCATCTGTGATATAAGGTATTTTCATATGTCCGGCACATTGCTTACCCATCTTGGTTAACATTGAGAACTCATCAGTGAGTGTCTTACCACAACATACACACACATCACCACGTTTTATAGTCATTTTACCGGAGAATTTAACCGCTTTAGGTGATACAGACAGGATCTTGGTAACATCTAAAAGAATGGGGTTAAATTGAAGACCATACTGTTCTTTGAGTCCCTGACCCACTGTACGACCAACCTTGATCGTATCTCCCACAACCGGGATCTTCAACTTCAGGGTTCTTTTTTTATCTTCCTCCTTCTGAATGGAGGTTAAAGCTGCCGACACTTGCTTGTGAGTCAGGGTTCCGTATGTTAACAATTTCTTAGCCAAATCCTTAACAAAGGTGTTTTCACCCTCATATTTGGCGATTTTTTTGAAATCTTCAGGGAGGTTTTCAACATCAACTTTGACCTCTGAATTGAATATTTTCTCCACAGCTTCTAACTGCTTGGGAGTCAATGAGTTATACTTTTTGAGAGATTCTTTCATCTTCATAATGAAAGTGTTAGCACCTTGGTAATTCTGAACTCGGGAAGTGGTAATTGTAGACATAGTGATTGTGTTTTGTGAATACAAAAATACAACCTTTATTTGAAACTACAAAAAAAATTATTCTTGTTCGTATTTGTGGGTGAAATTGAACCGGATTTTGGTTGGGTCTAAATGGTATTCATCATCTTTATATTCCGGCCATCTTCCTACATAATCTTTGAAATTGTAAACTATTTTATTTTTGATTACTTTCTCTACCTTTTCTTTTGTTATGTTTGGAATTTCTCCTCTCAAATATCCTCCTTGAGATGGGATCATTCTATTTGTATACGTTTGTCCCCACTGTCTTTGTTCCATTTCTCTCGTACCTGCGTCTTCAATTGTAATATCTACAATTGCAAGATCACCTTCTTGTCTTATATCTGTAATTCTGAATTTTACTTTTGATGGTGTATAATCCTGCCCATAACCCCAATCTTGAGCGAACTTAGATCTCTTACTTATAAATTTTTCTTTATTTTGAACCAACCCTTCAACTTTTCCTCTCATTATTTCTTCGTAAGTTGCCCCTTCTTGAAGTTTTTCCATTTCTTTTGGACTGACGTAAATAATATCTTCTCTTAAGTTTTCATCATAATTAACAGGGTTGGCATTACCGATTTGTCTTCCGGTACTTGATGAATAGGATTCGGTTACTTTATACCAATGACCATCCTTAAATAAATAAATCGGATACCATCTATAAGATATGATAACATAATACTCCACTCCTTTGTTATCTTTTTCCCATCTACCTTCCAAATTAGAACCTTTAAATGGTGCTTTAGCTCTTGCAAATGCAGATACTTTCGTATTTGACATTGTTCTTGGTGTCATTTCTTTTGGACCAATAAGTTCTTCTTTGGGAACTTTTCCATAATCACCCTCTTTTCTATAGTTCTGTTTCCAAAGTTGGTAATAATACTCCGCAGTTTTGGGATCTAAACCTAAAAATTTAGCCAACTCTTTAATATATTCAATTATATTTGTTTTATTTTTTAATTCAGGTTTTTTAGCATTTAATTTATTGAATAACAAAATTTCTCTCTTATTCAATTCTTCAGATAATAGTATTTTAATCAAATCTTTCATATCAAATAAATATTCTATAAAATAAAAAACCCCTCTTTATCAAAGAAGGGTTCTGGAATTATTTTATTATTTTATCTACCCCACATTTTTTTAATTATCTCTTGTTTTGATATAACTCTTTGTCCGGTAGTTTTTGATTCCATAACCTTTTTTGGTTTTTCTTCTTGAGATAATGTAACCATCCCCACAGATATTTTTGGTTTTTCAATTTCTTCTTGTTCTTTAACAACAACACTAACTTTCTTTTCAGCAACTACTGAAAATTCTGAATTCCACGGCTCAAAATGAACATCGTCAGCAATTACTTCCATTCTCAAGACACCTTTGTCACCTTCACTTAAAATATTTTTTAATTTTGGAACATCAAACTCACAAACTCCGTTTTCATATATCTTACCTCTGAACATATAACAAACATCTCCGGATGTTTCAATGATAACTCTCGCTTGAGAATTCTTCAGAGAAGTTCCTTCAACTTGAACTGTGCACTGAAATTTGTTGTTTTTGTCTGTATATAATTTATAACTCATCTCCAAATGAAATTTTAACTTTTATGTCTCTTATTTCCTTTATAAATACTTTGATATCCTTAATTGTTACCTTGACTTTTTTGTTTTTTGTTTTATTGGATCTGATTGTTTCTTCTTCTTGCTGCTCTGTTTTGATCCTTGTTATCAGACCTATAATGACCCTCTTTTCATCTTCCGGTAATTTCTTAAACCTGTTAAGCCTTTTGATGTATTTGGTTTCTTCTTGGAGCTTTGCAATAATACAACCCTCAATCCAAGTTATATTTGCATCTAACCAAGAAAATGCCGCATCATTCCACTTAAAACATTGTGTTTGTGCCATAGGTTATCGTTTATATGCCGCTAGTAATTGACCCAATATTTCAGGTGTTGCGACCACTCTTAATCTTTGGGCTATCGGATCTGAACTTGAATTAAGTTCTGCCAATAATTGTGACGTATCAAATAATGCGGTTCCAACTGTATTATCTGTTGCAACTCCACTTCTAACGTCAGATGGTGATGCCATTCTTAATGTTCCTGTAAGTCCGCTTGATGGTCCGAATTGGGTTAGGTATCTAACATCTGATAATGGTGGTTGGTTTGGAAATGTGTTGTCTGAATATAATGTTCTATCAGCACCTCCTGATGTGAAAAATCTTGCTTGGGTTGTTCCTGTTTGGTCTAACCATATGATGGGTGCGTAGATTGCCATTTTACCGTTCACATTGGTCATATTACCATTTAGGTAAACTTGGGAAGATGCGTTTGATAAGAAAACACCATTTGCGGTTGATGATGCCGAAACACTTCCTAAAATATTCATTACGTGAACTGAAGAAGATGAAATTCCAACTGATGCTTGAGCAATTATATTTCCTACTATGTTTGTTACGTTAGACGCTAATAATACAACACCTCCTGCCGTTCCTCCGCTTATATTTCCGTTTATTGTTAAATTATTTGTTGTTCCCACAGCGGCGGCTGACAGACCACCTAAAATATTACCTGTAATGGTTGTTACTGATGTTGTATTAATACCATATGTTACAGGTGTTCCGTTTGCCGAATTATAATTACTGAATATATTACCATTAACAACCAACGATGTTCCTCTGAAATAGATAGCATCAGAACTATGACCTAAACCACCAATTACATTTCCGTTAACTATTAAACTACCAGCCGATTGATTTATACCATTATTAAATGAACCAGTACTTGTGGTTAATCCACCTTCAACATTTCCATTAATTATTGTATTCCCATTTGTTGATATGATTCCATGGTTTCCTGATGTTCTAAACCCTCCTCTTCCTGTTACGTTACCATTTACAGTCAAGAGTCCTGAAGATGATTTACTAATTACCGCACTGTTATTAATACCACCACTAGGTGTTGTTACAGCTTGAAGACTGACCGCAGTTACTGTTAAATCACAATTACCTGTGTGTGTCAAATAGTTTGCGGATGTTGTAGTTAACCAACTCACCGACGGTGAACTTATTGTGACTAACCCATTTGATGCCGTAACAGAAAAAATTGCTGGGGACCCATTAAATCCTATTAAAGTCATGTTTGCCGTCACACCTGATGTATTGAAGTTAAATTGGCCACCACCATTTAACGTTATACTATTATCCCCCGCAAAAATCTGTACCTCACCGACTGTAGTATTAGTTCCACCATTTATTGTCAATAAATTTACTCTGTATCTTGAATATGCAATTGTATTTGAAAATAATGGACTGGTATAAACAACAGAATCAGTTAGTGGAGTTCCTGACACATTATGTAAAACTGTCCAACTTACACCATCATTACTACCTTCAAAATTCCAACTTGTTGGAGCATTTACGTTTCCTCCACCGTATGTTGATATCCACCATTGGGATAACACATATCTTGTTGCAATGAATGGCGTTGCAGGTATATAACCAATCCATCCTGTGGTGGCACCTGCTTGCCATCCTGAATTTTCTGATAAAGCATTACCATTAAATGCCAAATAAGCATTTGATGCACTATTGTTACTTATTACAAAACCTGATGGTGACCCATTTGATGTCATGTTGGGAGTTGCTTTACTACCAAGAGATTTAGCACTATTATTCAAACTATTCACCGTAAACCCTGTATTGACCAATACCGTGAATCCATTACTATAAACATCATCACCAACTGTTGGAATTCCCAATGTTGCCCCGTCATTCCAAGTTGTTATGTCCGACCAACTACCACCTGTTATTGCCCATCTTAATGCCATTATACAAAATTATATTCTGATATTAGTTGTCCAGCCGAATTATCTGTCAGCATTGTTCTCATTCTGACAGCCAATGGATCTGAACTTGTGTTTATAAAGTTTAATATGTCTTGTGCCGTTATATTTGCAGTTCCAACTGTATTATCAGTTAAAACATTACGTCTTATATCTGATGGTGAAGCAACAACCATTGTTCCTGTTAAACCACTTGCTGGTCCATATTGAACCAAATTTCTAACATTACTTGTTGATGGTAGATTTGGAAAACTATCTGCTGAATATAATGTTCTTGTTAATCCTCCACCAATATCCATTCTCCAAAGTGTTGTTGTACTATTGCTTATGAATATATTTGGACACCATATAGCCATTCTTCCCAAATTGTTAAACATATTACCTGTTAGGTTGACGACGGAAGACGGAAATGAAGAACAGTTAATTGCCGACCCAAGTCCTGCATAAGTATTTCCAGTTACATTAATTGTAATTGTTGAGTTTGCAAAAATTGCGTTTCCACCCGATACCTCACCATTTACGTTTACTGTTCCGGTGGTAATAATATTAGCGTTATTATTACCTAATGTATTTCCATTAAGATTAAAGGTTGTTCCTTGAAATAATATGGTACAGTATCCTGCATTGAAACCACCTAATGTAATTGGACTCACACTACCATTGATTGTTAAATTACCAGCTGTTTGACGAATTGTTTGTAATGCGGTTGCACTACCAGCCGCCGTTCCCTGAAATCCTATAATGTTACCATTGATGATCGTATTTCCATTGGTTGATTCTAATACATAGTTAGCCGCACCACTGTTTGTGCCAGTACCCATAATAAGATTTCCATTCATGGTTATTTGTCCGGCACCTGATTTTGACACAATTCTTGAAGTTCCCCCTGTATTGTTTATTATAAAATTTGGTGAGGTAACTATAAAATCACCATTACTAGAATGAGTTAAGACATTGATATTATTTGGGACACCTATATTATTTGCAATAGATAATGATGTTGTTCCTCCTGTGTTAGTTATCGTGAAAATATTTGATGTTGATTGACCCACAGATGTACAAGATACACTCACACCTGCCGTGTTGAAGTTGAAAGAACCTCCAGCAACTATTGGTCCTGTAAATATAGCGTAAAGGTCTATGTCACCAACTCTAGCAGGAGATGACCCACCATTGGCCGTTACATTTAATCTATAATATCTATAACCTTGTGTGTTCCCAATTGATGTAAAGGTAATTACTGCCCCTACCGCCAATGCCGTTGCTGCGGTGTATACATGTAGTACCGTAAAGTTTGTTCCATTATTACTTCCTTGTAATTCCCAACTTCTTATATTATTACCAACATTGTCGGCACCATAAAGTTGATATCCATCAATAACAGGTGCATTTCCAACCCCAAAATCAACCTGCGTCCAACCTGTAGCAGCACCCAAATTTGAATAATCAGTCGCTGCCGTGTTTCTATTAAACGAACTAAATACGTTTGATGAATTACCTATATTAGAAAGAACAATTGGTGAAGGTGAAGTATTTGAAGTCATAAGAGGTGTAGCAATTTCCCTTGCTCTCGCACTATTATTCAGACTACGTAGAGTAATACTTGTATCCATATTCACAGTAAAGTTATTGGTAAAAATATCATCCCCTGTGATAGGAATACCAAGAGTCGCACCATCGTTCCAAGTGGCTGTGCTACTAAATGCCCCTGATGCTATTGCCCATCTAACTGCCATTAACTATAAGTATGAAGTAAATAATCCACCCAATTAACACCACCAACAGGCTGTGCGGTTGCCGTAGCCGTCACACTTCCATCTCCTGATGTTGTCAATCTTGTTATCGTCCAAACCAAATCGGACTCTGTTGTTGCACTTCCGGATGTTGTAACAGGTGCGACTCCGCAGTATAAAGTTGATCCTGATACCGCAAATCTTCTGATTAAATTATATTCATTATATGCATCCCAAGCATAACCATTCCATTTCCAAGAGATTCCTCCTGAAGTATAAACCTGATTAAGTGTTGCTCCTGTTGGAAAGTTTAATGCCATTAGATTTCAATTTGATAAGCACTTATGAATATATCATCCACTTGTTGGTCTGTTAATCCTAAAATTGACTCAATCATTGCAACGGTTGGACTATCTCTTTCAATATAGTTTGAGTAATCCCAAGCATATTGAGCTTTTATTTTTAGTTCTTGTTCAGGTTGTGTTCCTGATGGTAATGCATTAATTGCATTTGTAACATCAGTTTCAATTCCTTGAATTGCAAGTTGTGCTCTTAACTGCCATCTTGTTACCTTAACAGGAACTCCATCAACAACATCTGTCACCAAAGGATGTGTCAATTGTCCTTTGAAATAATTATCAATCGGAAGTGATGTTAGAACAGATAATAGATGATTTTTTTCTGTTTCTGTTAAAACGACTTCAGATGTTGCTCTTAATTCTGTTGCGATTCTATATTCCAATAGAGGTTTATCAGAAGTTATTCTTCTTTCTAATTCTTGGGCAATATATGTTGCCGCTGTGTCTATGGTTCCATAAGGTAAACCATCTTTTTCAATGTTAAAATTAAAATTGTATGTCATAATGTTTTATATTTCGTAGAAGAATGAACCTGTCACTGTTTTAGTTCCAGATGCTGTCCATGTCAATGAAAGATTATTTGATGCTGTAAATCGATATATAGCGAATATAATTCCTGGTGTAGATGGTTGCGATACTATACTAACCTGTGGTGTTGATGTATTATCTACACCATAACAGTATTGAACCCCAAAAAATTTTGTTTGTATTGGTAAAGTAAAACTTGTAGAAGTTGAATTAGAAGTTCCGTTTATACTAAAATATACATAAACAATATTACCAACTACTTTATATCTTATCTGTTTAGTTGTAAAACTACTCCATCCCACAATAGTTGATTGCTCAGAGAAATCTATCCACGCATTGGTACTATTTACCAAATCACCCCCATACATTCCATTTGCAAGTCCATTCATAAATTATAAATTTTAAGGTGCAACAAAATCTTGTGCAAATGATGTTATCCAACAAGACCTACCACCAGTCAAGTTAGCGAGTGTCGTTGCTCTTAAAACATCTCCCGACATTAATGGAATATACTGTCTTCCTGTATTATCAATTGGTAGACCAGGAATATTTGACCCATTCAAAAAGTCTGTCACAAATCTAGCAGCATTCGTATTACCAGCTGATAAGGGAACGTTAACCAAACCAATCGGAACAACTGTTGATCCACCTCTTAAAATGTAAAGGAATACGTTAACAGTCACCGTATCATCAGTTGATGCAATTAGAGATATAATTCTTGAACCATATGCACCTGCGGTTTCAATCGTTGTCCCATTGGTATTACTACCCAATGTTCCAATTGTGGTTCCGTTTAATACTGCAATACCACTATTTAATTCATTTGCAACCCTTACAATTGCGTCGTTTCTTAATGCCATAGTTTAATAGTTAAATAAAATTCGTTGATTTATCATTGTTGCATAATCTACGTCATCACTAAAAGATTGTAAAGCCGTATTTACAACATTATTCGTTGGATATTTTGTATTAGAGTTGTCCAACGCAACAGTTTCTTTGTTAGCAACATTCTCAGGTGTATAACCAATAATATTAGTTATACTTGATGCGGACACAACAACGCCATTACCAATTAAAACACCATTGAAGGTTGTTGTTGTCCCTGAATCAATATTATTTGTTCCGTTTGCACCTTGAGGACCTTGAGGACCAACAGGTAATGTTTGTTGAACCCATTGATAACTATTACCATCATACGTGTAGGTATACTCAACACCCGTATCGGAGTGTTGCCAAACCGATCCAACAATAGTATTTCCTGTTGGTGCGGTGTTTTGATAATAATAATCAACCGGTAAATTATAATACGTTGTTGCTGAAATTGAATTGAAAGCGGGATTACTCGTAGGTATCCAAACTTTCTGACCAAAATTATATTGGAGAATATCCAAATTATTAACAGTAGTTGCTGAGACATCATGTAATTCCGTTAATTCGTATCCATTCATTATGGATGTGAATATTATTCCAGTAGTTGCATTTTGATCTATTACAATACCAACTCTAACTTCATGATTTGGAGCTACTGGTCTCACGTTAGTCCAAGTTCCTCCTGTATATAAATAAAGTTGTGTTCCGGCGGAATATGCCAAGGTATTAACATCTCTTAACATTCCATAAGTAATAACATAACCGTTATTATTGTTATTAATATTTTGTGCGACAAATCCCAATGTTTTCGCTGCGGTTGCATCACCTTCATATGAAGCACGTGTTACGGTTGGTCTTTGTCCTTGTGCCCCGTTGATCCACACAAGTTCTCCTTTAAGTAATGTTGTGTTTGTTTTGTTAACAACTCGAACAACATTTGTATGTCCAACCTCAATGAAAAAGTTATTTTCATCGGTGTCAATATCCAAAGTTTTTTGGTCTGCATTCCAATGTAATCTTCCCTCTCTATGAGCAGGATTGGCTGTAAGTGTAAAATCAATATAATCAACTTCTAAATTACCGGTAATTGTTAAACCGGTCAACGTGTTTATTGTTGCATTGAATGTATTACCCGAATTATCCGATAAAGTGAATGTATTGTTGTTATATGTAAACGCCGTGACGTAGTAATCATGAAGACCACTTATAGAAACTGATGACCCATCCGAATTATTCAAGGTCAAAGTATTCGCACTATAATTTAATGTCCCTCCTGTCACAGTTGTCCCACCTGTTCCGCCTGAAATAGGTTGCCAACTAGCATTTCCATTGGCATCAGATGTTAAAACATACCCATTACTCTCTGACCCATCTTGGTATCTGAATGAATTGAGAATCGTCAATCCCGAAGAAAAAATTGGATTAATCGGAATCGCACCACCAATCCTATAAACAACACCGGTTGTTAGATCCGATTGTAAAACGTAATTAAACGAATCCTTAATTAATTGACCTGAAATATTAGACATACGTAATAAAGATAAATACTTTAGATTCTAAATAAATAAAAGGGGTTGATAAACGTAATTTGAATCATATTTATATGGTATGAGAAATATTATAATTACAGAATCAAAGTTTAACGAATTAGTTGAATTACTTATGAATGAAGCGGTTGGTGTTCCTGAGAATATTCTTGAAGTATCTGAAGAAATATATAAAAGTTTGTTAGATGAAATTGATAATTTAACATCAGTTGAGGAACAATATGTTTTTAATCTTTCATCCGATTACAGAGTCTCCGATGAAAGTTTTTCAGATTTGAATGTAACACTTATGATTAATTCAGATCCATCGGTTGTGGAACCTTCAATAGTATCAATGGGACTTGCTTTAAAATCTGCAACCAGAAAAAGTGATTTCAGATTGCAACACGTATTTAACAATTTGGAGGAAATGAGTATCATTCTTTCATTTCCTGAAAATTGGAATTTGGATGATTTAAAAACTTTTTTTATTGAGAACGAATCTGAATTCTTGTCTTCCTTTGCTCACGAGGTTAAACATACTTTTGATTTCAGAAAGAAAAAAGTTGAGAAGTCTGAACCCCACGCTGATTATAAATCCTACGCCGAATTAAGTATCGGAATACCTCCTATAGATAAATTTCTTTTTTCTTTATATTTCATACATTCTATTGAAAATTTAGTTAGACCTGTAGAGCTTGCATCTTTATTGAAAAGTCATAATGTAACTAGAAAGGAGTTTTATGATTATTTTATTGAAACAAAACTTTTTACCACACTAAAAAGAATACAAACTGACACTTACGAAAATTTCAGAGAGGAAATAGGCCAATATTTACCTGACTTAAGAGATTACCTTAGTACAACCAAAGGACTCAATGATTTAGATCAAATGACAGATGATGAAGTAATTGATATTGTTTTGAATTTAACCTACGAAGCGATTGCAAACGCAAAATTCAATATAATGATGCAAATGTTACTTGATTCTCCCTTAGAACTAGTAATGGGATTTGCAGGGTCCAAAGATCAATTTTTCAAAAAGTTTATGAGAAATGTTATTAAATATAAAAACAATCCGAATGAATTTTTTATTTCAGAATTTAATAATTTCAAGATTGTTTCAACAAAAATGATAAAGAAATTATCAAAGTTATTTTCAATAGTACCGGTTAAAAAAACTGAGACCACCGAATCAAAGTCAATCAAAAATTGGGACTTACATCATAAGTACAAAGGGACAAAAAAATTATTCCCTATAAAACGAAAAACCACAACTTAATGTTGTGGTTCTTTTTTTACTTGAGAAATCTCAATTTATATAGTGTGGATTGGATTAACTGAATAACGTTATCAATTTGATTATCAAGATAAGAATCTTTAACATCTTTTCTCAATTTTTCTACGAGAGATGCCAGATCTTGGAAATATGTAATTGTCTTTTCAACACTTTCAAATTGTTTTACGCCATCGCAAGTGTAGTTTTCTATGATTCCGTATTTGCCTTGGTATGATTCAACAAGATCATCCATAATACCTACAATCCCGGAATAATAATCTTCATAAGCTTTGTGAGCCGCAAAACTACCGGTCTTAATAACTTGCCAGTGAAATATCTGAACCTGATTTCTTGAAGTTAAAAGTTTGGATATCATCTTTTCGAATCCTTTAGAACCTTTTTCTGATTGTTCAGAAATCATATCACTTCTCAATTTGAGAGTTAAAATATCTTTTTTTGTCATTTCTTTTTCCATTTTGTATTTTACTATAAATATCTATTTTATATCTAAAATAAATTTCTCAGTGTCCTTTATTTTTTTCATCACTTCTTCAACAGTATCGTCTGTGTAAACACCATTACCATCCATAGTGTAAACAACTGTCTGAACTCCCACTTTTCTAATTCTTATGATGAATGTAGGATTAACTAATTCAAAATCATCATTTCTCTTTAATTTGATAAATTTAGTAGTCATCTTTTTTCAATTATATATTTTCCATTAATATAAACATTTTTTCCTTCTGAGTCAATAAACCTAATACCATCAGGAGTTGTCTCAACCTTATCTGTTCTATATCTATGTCTATCCTGATAGATAAAAATATTGTAAGGTTCCATTTTCTTTTCATTCTTTATACCAGCATAAAGTAAAAATGTAAAAAAACATGTTACAAGGAAAGAAAGAAGTAATTTTTGAATTGTTGTCATATTATTTTAATTTTTTGACGTAATATCTAATGTTTATCTTATCATTGAACCAAGTGACCGACAACATACTTTCACCATTTTTGAAGTCAACTACATGGATGGTGCATTTAGTTTCTGTGACAAACTCGTAACCGTCATATGAGTTTCCCTTGAAAGTGTTCCCGGATATATCCACAGATTCATCATCAACTAGAAAGTAAGCATTTTCCTTTGCTTGAACATGTATAAATCTTTTATAGATGTGAATAGGTATATCAACATCTTCGTTGGTTGAACTCAATTTCCAAGTGTTATTTTGCAAGCCATATATCTCTGTTCTATAAGCGCTGTATTTTGATTGAGAGAATGTTGCAATTGTAATGAACAACGCGAAAATTAGTGTTGTGATTTTTTTCATTTTTTTTAATTTGAGAGTGGTATTTTAATTGTTGGATGACTTTGATAATTTTCAATTACAAAATCAGTATTATCTAAATGAGTTATAAGTGATAGATCTTCAGATAAGGTTCTATAGAACTCATCTGTCTTCATATGTTTAAGAGTTGGTAGTTTATATGGTTTTCTTGTTATCTGTTCTTTAACACCATCAATTTGATTATTATAGATATGACAATCACCCATATTTGTAATCAATTCATCAGGAACCATATTAACCATTTTCGCAATAATCTCTAACAATAAAGCGTAAGATGCAATGTTAAACGGTGTTCCTAATGGGACATCTTGACTTCTGGCATTATACATTAGAGAAATTGCTCGCTGTGGCCCATTTTTGAGTTTTTCTTCTAATGTTAATGTGTCAAAATCATTCAAATCCTTTTTAGTGGGAATCAAGTTAATTTTCTCATCCATACTCAACTCTCTTGTATAAACTTGGAATCCATAATGACAAGGTGGTAAAACCATTTGATCCAACTCACCTACATTCCAAGCATTAACCATCAACCTACGACTATCAGGATTTGTTTTGAGTTCGGAGATTAGGTTTGCGATTTGGTCAATACCCGTTCTATATAAATTTTGATTCCATTTCTCAAAATTATCTGCATCTTCTTTTGTTAATTTCCATTTACCGTTCCAGTCTCTCCACTGCCTACCATATATCGGTCCTAGTTCACCCCACTTATTTGCAAACTCATTATCGGTTTTGATTTTGTTGATGAATTCTTCTTTTGATTCTTTACTATTTAATAACTGTGTAACAGCCCGTTCCTTTGCTTCTGCAGGTTCAATTTTAATGGTTTCGTTTAAGTATCTCTTATATGCATCACCATCCCAAATATGACAATCATTGTCTACAAGATATTTGATATTTGTATCACCACGTAGAAACCAAAGCAACTCAGTTATGATACCTTTGGTATACATTTTCTTTGTAGTTAATAATGGGAATCCTTCTTCCATTCGGTGAACTATTTTCCAACCGAATACAGATCTAGTACCTGTTTCAGTTCTATCACTCTTATTATTACCAAACACTAATATGTGTTCAAGTAGTTCTTTGTATTGTCTGTCTATATTATTCATAAATTTTTCAAATTTTCAATTATATTTTTATTCATCTCTGTGCAGAAATCTCGTTCAAGTATATTCTTTAGTGCTTCTTCCGCATCAACACCTGTTTCGCTTGTTGCCATTTCAATACACTCATCATCTGTTTTGTTATGCCAAAAGGATAAATGTTTTAATAACTGATTACCATCTATTTTAAGATTCATTTTCTACCGGATTGTTTTTATATACCCACAAGTGATTATAACAATTTAATATGGTTAATTCAAGTTGAAATGCCGGACTATGATCATCTTCGTATCTGTCCCAATTAATATTGAACTTGAAGATGTTTATACCATCAGAGAATGGTCTGATTACTGCAAATAGTTGTATTTCCCAAAATAGATTCCTTTTCTTTGATAGTGTTCCGAATTTTACGATACCTAAATTCATTTTTTTGTTTTAATATCTTTGATAGAAAGAATTAAACCCACAATAATCACTATTGAGAATAAAGTAAAATAAATTATCGTAGGTATGTTCATTTAATTGGTTTTTTCTAATTATAGTAAGATCTAAACATAATAACCGCAAAAATTACCAATGAAATTAAAGCCAAGAAAAAAGATACGGTAGACCCTTTATCTTTATCCTTGATGAATTTAGGTAATATTTCCGCTAACGCAAGTAGTATATACCCGATCGCTAAAGTTATTATCATATTATTTTATTTTACGAATTTGTTTTTCAACATCAATTATACCAAAAATACAAATACCAATCAACAGTCCAAATACGGCACCAACAATTATTTCTCCCATAGTTATACAATTAAATCATCTAAATTAATTCCGTGATCATTCATTTCTTGCCACAGTTTTTCAAATACTTTATCAACAGCATCATAGGCATCCAGCTTGTCAAACTCAATTTGGTTGTGAATACTTTTTTTAGTATTGTGAGCCATTTCCCATAACACAAGAGCCATATCCAAGGATTTTACCGCTCTCATGTGAGCTCTTGAGTCGTCCTGATCGTTGAGATCAAATTTGAGAATTGCCTTCGCCATATATTTATTTTTTCTTTATTCTTATAATTTGAATTTCTTTTACATTTGAACCAATATTACCAGTGGCTCTAATTTGTCTTTCAGCTTCTGAACTTGAATCAGATTCCATAATGAGAGTGGTTCCTTGTGATAATTTACTATTATTTGCATAAACCAAATAATAACTTACTTCATAATGATTTGCCATTTTTTTTCTTTTTTTGTTTTTTATTTTTCTTTTCTGCCAATACCGCAACATCAAAACCCGTTTCTATCCCAGTCTCCCAAAATCTTTCAATGTTGAACTCCACTGTTGATCCCACTTCTAATCCTTCTACAGATTGATATGGTTGTATCGGTAAGGTGAGGCTCATATATATCTCCGAAGTAATCAATGTAAATCTAACCCCCAAACCTGTTCCGTGTTTTTGTATTATTCCTTTCATATCACAAAGATAAGATTATTTTTTGATATATTGATCTCTCATCCATTTCGCACCGAGTTTGAACGCATTGATCTTACTTGAAGATTCTATTTTGGTTGACAACTCAACCATCGCCGTTTCTATTTTCCTGTCAGAAATTTCTTCACAAAGAGTCATGGTCCCTTCCAACTCCGGATAATCAGATTTGATTAATTTAGCGTAGATTTTAGTTTCATCCGCCAAAAATACTTTCATTAATTCAAATTCAACTTCCTTCCCATCTTTTAATACTATGATAGGTTGATTCGCGTTCATATCAAAAGTTTCCCTGAAAATCGGTATCTGACCACCTTCACTAGAAAATAGATCTTTTTCAAATTTATATTCAACAACCCAAGATTCGTCTATTTTGCGTAAAATACCTTTCATATTTACTTTTTTATTGATATTGCCGTTCCATCATACCATCCAAAAATTTCATGTTGAAACTCATTCGATACTTCAAATTTTTCAAGATCAATTGATACTTCCTCAAAAAAACTTTCGTTCGGAAATCTTACCGAAATTTTTGAACCGGTATTCTCTATCAGGTTCTTATATTCTTTAATGTCCAAAAATTTAGTTTCTCCATCAGGACTCATAACTGTAGCCCCAGTGATTTTTCGGTTCTCGATCAAATAACTTAATAAAGATATATTATTCATTACCTTTTAATTTTTCAGCTTCCATTTTTCCATCATCAGTCAAACTGTAAAGAATATCACCATCTTCACCCACACCAAGTTGAACCAAATTCTTTTCAACCAAACCGCTTAATGTTTCAGATACAAGTTCTTCGGTCGCTCTTTTGAAAGTTTCTTCAAACTCAACTTCATCAAAAACGTAACTTTCGCTTTTACCTGTAATGTATTCAGACCACTTCCTGTTCGCCTCTTTTCTGACAATTTTACACCAAATTTTAGTGAAGTCAGGATCCATTTGTTGATCCTCCGGAAGTTCTAAATCTGTTTCTAATACTGATTCAATGATCGCGTTTGCGTAGTCGTCTCCGGACATAATGTTTTCTAACATAATTTATTTTTTTATAAGTTTGAATGTAAAATTAGTCATTAAATCGTTATAAACCAAAACTTTTATGAAAAAAAATCCTGAACTTACTAAATTATTGATATTGAGTGTATTTTGACCATTAATAAATTTCCTTTGATCAAATACTAATTTACCGGATGCGTCGTAAATGAATACCTCTTGATCATATTTATATTTTCCGAAATCTGATATAAGATTTGAACCCTGAAGATAAACGTTTACTTTATTAGTTGAATTTATATTTGGATAGATTGTTCTGGTCTCATTTAGTTCCAAAACACCATTAAAACTAAAACCCCATATCCAAAATTTTGAATTCGCCCCTCCATCTCCATCAACAACCAAATAATATGTTTTACCAATTTCAGAAGTAAAACAATGTTGTTGATTATATTGTGTTCCGGCGGTAGTTCCATATATTGAAGGTCTTGGACAAGAAACAACCTGCCAGTTTGGGTCATTAGTTGGAGTTTTTGATACTTGAGTGCATGGATCGTTATCATTATCTAAATTCACATCTGTAACAACTATACTTTGTAATGCCACACTAGTTCCACTAATACCACTAATGGATAAACACGTATTAGATGCTGTCGCAGTATATTTGATCCAAACATCATTATTATTTGCAAAGTTCCAACCACAGGTAGCACCTCCAATGGTTCCAAAACTATTGGTGTTAGGTCCTCCTAAAGAACCTGGCATCTGTGTGCTACCGGACATTCCCGTTGTGTTGGCACATATCGGAGAAGAACCATCCCATACTATAGGATTGGAGCAATTATCTCCGGTTGTTCCTTGTGAAATAATATTAGGATCCCCAAAGAAAAGACGAATATCATCAATACAAGGTGGGAAAGCAGTCGTTTCACTAAATATAATTTTCCAAGTTCCATCAGCGTTTCCTGTGAAATTAGAATAATAAGTAGGAGTTCCTTGATATTGAGCATTGAAATATCCATTTTTACCTATCGCAGTTAATGGCGCTCCTCCATTAAAATCATTCAAAACATTTGGATTATTCAAACAAGTCGTAAAACTAACAAGATTAAGATAATGGGTTCCTGTTGCAGAGGTTGATAATCCTCCACTGTATATACCATAACATGTTCCGTTAGGGGACATTATTCTGATCTGTAAAGCGTCAAAATTTTTAGTCCCGGTCCCACAATCATTAAGTCCTAAAGAAACTAGTAATAGCTGATTGACAGAAGTCATATTTCCAACACCACTAACAGGAATATTAAATACACTCGGAGATGAAGATCCGGGATTTGCACAAGAACCTGTAGCGTTATCAAGATTTATTATGGGATTATTATCAAGCGTAAATATTTTTCTCGGGGTAGTTGAAACAGTATATGAGAATATCGTAGCATTTGAAGCTGGTCTATTTTCAACGGAGCAAAAAGTTCTTGGGGCGTTTCCACAACCATTTCCAAATATTTCATCTCCTCCACCACTATGCCAAGCACTAACGATATACTTTACTACAGTTCCCGCAGGTTGAGCCGGTATTGTCCCAAAAACAGCATCAACAACAGGAGAACCAAAGTTATGATCAAATGTTACATTTACAACTTGTGTGGTTCCATTTCCAACACCAAAAGCCCCGGATGGATTACTTCCATCAGTTGTATAATAAATTCTTGCTTGATTCCAATAGAACTGAAATTCAATTTTGAATCCAATCTTTACTGATTGAGTTCTATTTGGTGTCATTACATCTCTGAATTGTAAGGATGTAAGTCCTATGGTATTTGTCGTTGCTTCATGATATACATAATCCGCCTCAGCGAAACAAAATAAATGGATAAGAAGTCCTAATAGAAATATGAAAATTTTTTTCATAAATTAACTATTTTTAAGGTTTTGGTGTAAAATGTATATCTGTAGTAAATTGTTATATTCAAATAATAAAACCCTTTTGGAAGTTGGTAAACCTTATTTCCCCTAAAAATCATTCTTTCAATACCTATCGATCTTCCGTCAGAAAGATAAGAAGAAATGTTCACTTGTGTTTCTAAATCGGTATTGAATACTATTGTATTTCCAAAAATTTTATATTGAAACCCGGATGGTAAACCTGGTCTGATGGTTGTATTATTTTGCAGATCTAAAGTCACATCACATATACAACCTTTTCTAATTGTATCTTGAATCCATATTTGGTTATTAGGGTTATTGAAAGCCCCGGGTGTTGCTGAAGCCGCAGAACCTGTAATCCAATTAGTAGAGGTATAATACCCACTTAAATCAAGTCCATTGTATGCATAGAATGTGTTAGCACCATTAGTTGTTGCAACTAAAGGAGCCAAAGAGTTTCCAACCATATTAGCCGCAGCTCCACAAGATGATAAAGTGGTCCTACCGTAAACTACCGCATGGACTAAATTGAATGAAGGATCTCTTAATTGTAAACCATCACCGGCATTAGCAGCATTTATTGTATTCCAATTACCAACACCATATGTCAAACAATCTGAATATGATAACTTTGTGCTACAACTCAAAGCGGCAGGTGCCGTAGTGCATGATTCCAAAGAAACATGATTTGCAGGTAAAACATAAACACAATCATTATTAAAATCGTATGGATCATCAGGAGGAATTGATAAATCACGATCCAAATCATTATAGATTATAATAATAGCACCCACAGGTAATCTTGTCCAAGGCGCAACATTTTTGAATCTTAAATGACCATTTGCAAACCCACTCCCGAAATTGTTACTCGAAGGTGAAAAGGTTCCATCATTATCATCAATTACCCAACCCGCACAATTTAATGAATTGGTAAAACAACCACGAAGGCTTGCCGCAGTTGGTGTAGTTGGAGCTACAAGTAATTCAATCCACTCTTTAGATCCTGATGGACCATTTGAAAACTCATTAATTCTTAGCGTCTGTCCAAATATTGTTAAACACAGTATTTGAAATAATATTATTAATTTTAACTTCATACATCATTGGTCATAAGGATCCGGACTACAAATATGTTTTCTCCACCATCTACCAAAAACTGTATTCTCATTTTTAGAAACAATTTTCTCCCCTATGATTAAACCAAAAAGATAAATAAAAATAATAGAAATAATAAACAAAATCATAAATTAATTTTTGAAAATTTTGAAAGTATAATAATCATAAAACTTATTTTGAACATAAACCCTAACATAGTTCAACCCTTTTGACAAAAAAAGATTTGTATTCAAGGAAAGATTTTTTTTAACTTGACTGAATTGTGAATATGTTAATCTTCCATTATTATCAAAAACGGATATATTTACATTTTCCGTCAAAGATCCAAAATCAAAATTCAAAAAACCTTTATCAAAAAAAACTTTATATTGTTGATTTTCTCTTATAAAAACTATTCCCGGTCTATTTTCCAACGATAGAACACCCAATGTTATAACAACCTCCAAAAACCCCATATCAGGATTAGAAACACAAGATGTCTCAGCTTTCGCCCTGAACTTAATTTCAGTAAGTGGTAATCTTGGAACCAAAACCCAAATAGAGTCATTAGGTCCAATATTGTGATCAATAGCGGGATCGGTGTCCGCTTTGGTCCTTATCACAACCGGACAAGATTGTTTATTTTTAACTGTGAAAATGTAATTCCCATTGTCATACCCGACAACACGAATAAGAACAACATTGTTTTCAAAGAATTGACCCCCATTTTGAGAAAATCCAAAAGATGAAAGTAAAGATAAGATGACGGATAAAAATACCTTTTTCATAAATTATTATATTACATAATCAATAGAAAAAAGATCTAAATCTGATTCTGAACCCTCGTTATCAGTATATGTAATACAAGATTTAATATCCTTATCCAAGGATACCAAAAATGATTTGTAATACATTGGGGCTCTAACCACAATAAGAAGATCTTTATTCTCGTTTATTTGATAATTAACCAATACAGAATTAGGCATATTCTGAAAATACTGGTTATCAATAAACAATTTAATAAACCATAATTTTGTTAAGTCTTCTAATGAAGGATGATTAGGATTTTTGGAAAAAAGAGAGTGATATTGATAAACAAATCTCTGAAGTAGATGATATAATATTAAATCGTTTGTGTTGATTGATAATGTAATTTTTTTCATAATAGGGAAATATAAACATTATTTCCATATAAGTCAAAATATCAATTACCAATAATTAAATCATCATAATTCAAAGTATCCATCCCTTTTTGTTTGTCCTTAACGTCCTCGTACATATAAGATTTAACGACAGATAATATACTTGATTCTGATTGTGCAATTTTTGACTCCATCCAATCATCTAATTGTTCTCCTTCCTCCATCATTTCCCACATTTTGTATGCTAAAGTTGCAATGGTAAACAATTGTTGTTTCGCCATATAACTTCCTTCCTCGTTGGATTCATTAACCATTTGTTGGTCAACGATTCTCTTCAATTGATCCGGACTAATTAAATAATTTTTCATTTCTACTTTTTTAATAAATATTTATAAAACAAAAAAAGTGAGGAAAATCCTCACTTTAGGGCTGAACCTGGTTTGGGTTCGTTCCACCACCAACTTTATTAAAAGCTGGAAACTTTTTTTGTTCTCGGTATATTGAAATACAAATCATTAATTTCATCAATTGTAGCAAATGGTAGCACATCATCCCCTCTTCTCGCGAAAAATGATGTTACGAATTTATTGGAATCCTTATCAATAACCGCAACTTCAAAGGAAGTTTCGAAGTCACCATAAAGACCTATTCCACCACCAACAATAGAAAGAAGATAATTACCAATCTCCATGGTGAACATTCTACCTTCTCTACCTACAGGATGTAAACGGGATTTCCTTTTTATGAAATCAATTGTCAAAGGTTTCATGAAGGTTGCTCAATTTTAGATTTGGTAATTATTTGTTCTGTAAGAGAACTAGAATCAAAAGAAGTTGATATAATAGACTCTTTTAATACTGAATGGGGTATGTTAATCAAAAAATCCTCCCCATTGAAATATGTCAGATCTTCCTTCAACATCAAACAACCATTGACCATCTTCAAAAACAATTTGAACTGAACCGGATTAACAAAAGTTTCCTGTAGTAATACACCTAAGGTTAAGTGTTGAATCTTGATTGTTTTTGTTAATAAAGTCATACATTTGATTTAGAAATCAAAGATATGCTTTTTTTTAGAAATTGAAAAATTAAAACAAAGATTTTTTTCCTCGTTGTTGTATATTTTGTCTATTTTTCATGAAAATATCAAAATCACTTGATCCTTGGCCTCCGTCGGTTTTAACACCTTGATTTCCATCGGTTTTAACACCTTGATTTCCATCGGTTTTAACACCTTGATTTCCATCGGTTTTAACACCTTGATCTCCATCGGTTTTATCTCCTTGGTTTTGATCAATTTTTACCTCATTTCCTTTATCGGTTTTATCTCCTGAATTTCCACAGAATGTCAAAGGTGTTTGAGGTGGGTATATGGATTGTATAATACAAACCTGAGCCATTACTTGTTCTTTATTTGTACTCAATTGTTTTAATAATTCACTTCTCATGAAATTTTTTACGCATTGGCAGGGATCTTCTTTTTCACCACAAGGAACCGGATTAGGATTCAAAATTGGTACTTTTGTGGTTGCCATAGTTGGGTTTTTTAAACCGGTTATTGCTTTTTCAATCATATCTTTTTCTTCCTTACTCAACTTCTTGTAATCTTCTGTTTTTTGATAACTTTCAAAATCTCCAGCAATTTGGTCACATGTTCTATTGGCCAAATAATAATCCAAATATGCTTTGATTTCATCTTCTGGAGATTCTCTCAACAATCCGTACATTTTACGAATTTCATTTTTTTCTGACTCTGTAATTATAAATCTTTTTTTCATATATTATTGTTTTTTTGGATATAATACTATTAATGAGTAAATTCTCGTGTTATTTTCAAATTTACCACCTTTCAACTCTACTGCACCATATTCAGTATTTTTACTTATCGTATTTTGACAAGATTGACATGATGACTCTCCAGGTAAATTAAATCTTAGGAAAAGACCATAAACCGGAGTATTTCCTAAATTGACTGAAAAAGTTTTCTTTTCCATGTCCAACTTGATTGAGGTTAAATCCAAACTTTTTCCTCTAGTTTGGTCTTTAATTTTTGTTTCAAGTTCATCAACAGTTTGTGCTTGAATATTAATGGTTCCAGATCCACTTTGATTATTTGTATTTTTGTTTGTACTAGATCCCGCTTGAATTGGATAACCTTTAGTTGTTCCTATTTGTACACCATTTTTATCTAAAATTGGAGTATCCACGATTTGTCTGTAGTAAAAATAGGTTTCATAAATTGGTGATGATTTACCTCCTTGGGCTACAATAGGGTTTTGATTTTTTTTGAAAAATGCATATTTTGAAGGATCACTTTGAAATGCAGATGGAATTGCCACCCCTCTATGTCCCCAACCACCTCTACCATCAAAGCTAGTTATTGCTTTATCCTCAGTCGTTGCACTTAACGGAATTTTTATTTCCAAGAAATTATCATCTTTTGTCATGGTTATACCATCTAAATCAGGAATTACGTAAGTTCCTGAGTTGTACAATTCCTTGAGGTAATCACCAGTCACTTTTTTAGCAACCGCAGTTGCTTGATGTATTGAATCACCTTTACTACCATCTTTATGTTGAATACAAAACCCAGTCTCAGGACCATTATATGTTACTTTTACCTCTGAAGCAGTTTTAGAAACATCAACTTTTGGTTTAGTAACTCCATCACCATTCTGATAATTTTCAAAATCGCACCTTATCTGTTCTGTGATCAGTCCATACATCTTACGAATTTCGTATTTTTCTGACTCAGTAATTATAAATCTTCCTCCCATAATTCATAAATATCTATGGGCACAAAAAAACCTCCAACTTTTTTCTACAAAAATCAGAGGTTTTACTATATAGCAATAGGGGTATTGAAAAAAACGCTGAGATTACACGTTAGTTCAGAGAATCTTTCGAAGGATTATTTGGTTCCCTTCTTATCCACTTCCTTTTGAGAAGTAATCCTCAATGACGATTGATTGGGTCAATCACACCTAAAGGTTTCAATTACTCTCTCATTACTCAACTCTCTTCGAAGATGCCTCCCCGACGCGTCCTTGCGGGACTAGAGGTTTTTGGTAAGAATACACTCAGACTTGCGATCCTTGTGTGCAATGAACGGCTCATTACTATGTAGTCACCTTTCATTGAAACCTGACGAACACTTTTGCTTAATTGATTTAATGGACTTAAATGCATTAAGTTTTGTGTTGCGAATGTGTCGAAGTAGTGGTTCGTCTTAGGCTTCGTTATCTTTTGAACAACGAAATACCAAACTACTCCGTGAGATGTCCCCACCTCCTTGCTTCAAGTAAACTTCATAACTCATACCCTTGGTAGGGTTAAGGTTAAGGACTCCAACAGCACCACCTGTACGGGATCATACCTTTCGGTTTTAAGCTTACATTAGTAATGGAGACCGTAATCGTGTTGTCGGATAACAACATATCTTACAGGAATCCTATGGGTTATTCTTATTGATCTTCCGACCTCAATCCGAGAATTCGCGTCCCCGGATCATCTAACCACTCCCCCTACAGTGTTACCCTCGGTACTAGAGGTTAGATGATATCCCACTTGTATACTCGAGTTCCATTTCTGAAACCGCAAAGTCATTAACACAGATGACTTCACTTTATCTCACTTTCGTGGTTTATTTAAGGACCATATACGGCCCATTACCTTTATCAAATGACCGAAGTCAGATGAACGGATAATTATTTTAATTCAAAGAACTGTTAAGTTAGACAAGAAGAGGAATCTTTACGACCACTCACTAACCTCCACTTATAATCACCGGTTTTTGTCTGATTTTAGAGACTCATTCCGGTAGGACTGAGAGTAGTGGAACCTTTACAACCCCTTCTCGTCTTTTGTTTCACAAAGGTAAGAAAGGTTTTTCAAACTTCCAAATCTTTTTTTGAAACTTTTTTTTGTTGCGGCGATTGGATTCGAACCAATGATCCCTAGGTTATGAGCCTAGTGAGATACCACTTCTCCACGCCACGATATAATATTTTAAAGATCTTTCAAATTAAGGATGAGTTGAGTATTTCGTCCCTCATCCCCATTTGTTTCACAAAGATAAGAAGTCATTTCCAAACTTCAAAATCTTTTTGAAAAATTTTTTTGGTCATCAAATACAACAGACAATTTATGGACCTCCACTCTTGGGTCAGGTTTGCCCGGTTATCAGAACCAAAATTTCTCAATTCTTACCGATGAGATTACAAAGATAATGAATTAAGAGATACCAATCTATATATAAGGAAAATTGTGTTATATAAATATATTCAACTTACTGAAAAATCAATCTTTTTTTTTAATTTTTTTTTACATATTTATATGTAATGAAAATCAGAATTGGAAATAATACATTCAAAGTAAAAACCTTAATTGATAAGAAATCCCAATCTATCGGAATGATGGGTAAAAGATTTGATGATACCTTTAACGGATTACTTTTTATAATGGGTGGTGATAAACAATGTTTTTGGATGAAAAACTGCGTAATTCCTTTAGATATTATTATTATTAAAAATAATGTAATTGTTAATATACATCACGATTGTCCTCCTTGTCATAATGATCCCTGCGCGTCTTACTGCGGAAATGGAAACATTGTTTTAGAACTTGAGGGTGGTACTTGTGAAGAGTTGGGTATAGAACCCGGAGATGTGATTAAATATTTATTTTAATTATTCCCAATAAACCCAATATTCCAAACCATTATTATCACATTCTATATGTGATCCACCCCATCCATCTATATGTTCAAAATAAACTTTTGAACCATTTGTAAGTGTTACCAGATCTTCCTTTTTTAGTGACATATTAGTTGTCAACTTGATTTTTTTTCCGTTTTTATCTACTGTCGCTAAACCATCAATTTTATAAATTTTGAAAGAATTTTGTTTTGGTACTCCGGTATATTCTTTTGCCTTTTTTTGCATAACATTGATAAGTTTATCTGTACATCCGGCAACATCTGAAGATAAAACTTCTTCATCTTCATTCAATAACCCTCCTCTCTTAAATGATTCATGCATATTCAAGATTCTCTCTCTTTCTGTTTCTGATATAATTGTCCTACGATTCATAAAATATTTTTTATATAAATATCATATAAATAAAAAAAGAGGTAAAAACCTCTCATTTTAATTCTAATTCAATTTGTTTTTTCTTATCAACAAACGCCTGAACTCGTTGTCTTGCTATGTCAGTATAGTTTCGAGATAGTTCAATACCGATCCACCTTCTCCCCAATATCTCAGCCGCCACCAAACTAGTTCCACTACCGGCAAAAGGATCCAAAACTATTTCATTCTTATATGTTAGGATCTTAATTGCCTTATCCGGGATATCCATTGAGAATGTTGCCTTGGTTAATGATTTGGTGTCGGCAAAGTATTCCCACCTCCCAAATACCAAATCCATAAACTCTTTCTTATCCTCCGGAGAATAAACCATTTTAGTTTTGATTGTTCCATCTTCACCTTCCACTTCTGTTGGAATACCGACCCACTGGGGTTCTCCTTTTTCTTTCTTAATTTTAACTTTCTTATATCCGAGTATCACACATTCTTTCGGGTTATAGATATAAGGTGAAGACGGACTCATCCAAGATCCCCAAGCTGTTTGTCTAACCCGGTGTGGTGAGTTTTCGGTAAGGTCTACTGTTCCAAAGTAGTTGAATCCTATCTCTTTCATAACTGCGTAGAACTCAGCATTAAATAAGATTCTTCCTCCCCGGTCCTGAACATTCATTTCAATGGGAACATTAACCGCAATTCTTCCATCATCTTTTAATACCCTCAACGATTCCTTCAACCACTTCCTAGTAAAATCCCAATACTCATCCATTGTTTTGGTATCATCATAGGTATCGTAAGCAATTCCCGCGTTATAGGGTGGTGATGTTACAATAAGATCAATACTACCTTCAGGGAATGTTTTCATTACCTCAATACAATCTCCATTTATAATTCTATTAGTTTGCAACATATTCCCAAGTGTTTTCTTTTTTTATTGGTGTTACTTCTATATCCAAGAACACCGCGTTTTGATCGCCAGCATGAAGACCTAATATATTAAAATCATAAAACTCCTCCGCTTCACCCATAGTCATTAAATCTCTTTTTTGAAGTATATCCAATATTTTAGGTTTTGAATAAAGTATTCTCCTTCCATTACCGAACTCCTCAACAATACCGATGATCGCCTCTTCAAACCCGGTAAGCATTATTGCGCCTTCCGCATACTGATGAATATCAACTAACATTTTCTAATAATTTAATTTTTCTTTCCAGATACCATAAAGCCTTTTTAAGATCCTGAAGTTCTTTGTCGGTTTCTTTTTTACCCGCTCTCGCAACATACTTAACTACATTGAAGATGTATGCGTCTTTGTGTAGATCCCAAGCTTCACATACCTTAATAACCTCATAAGGATTATTTTCACCACCATAATGATCCGGGTGATTGATCATTTCTTTACTCATAAAGATCTTTGCTTTTCTTTAAGTTTTTCGCGAGATTGTTGTTTCTTTGATTTAGTTATTTCCTTTTTGGAAACATCTGACATTTGCTTCTCTGTTGGAGCTGGTCTACCTTTCTTCCATTCGGATTTAGGGATAAATTCCCAACTGATACCTACCATGTTGTCAGCCATCTTGTTATCTACTCTTTGAATCTCTCCGGTTTTTTTGTTTCTAATTGTTTTCATTTTTATATTGTTTTAATTTTTCTTGAATTTCTTTTTCAGAAACACCTTCTAACAACCAATCTAAAACTTTTGCTGATATTTGGTCTTTGAATATTAAAGCATCTGAGTTAAATAATGGTTTTAAAGATTGTTCAGAGTTCAATCTTTTCTCTATTATTTCATAACTAATAAATCGTTTGTTGAAACCCATTAGCAAATATAAAAAAATAATTTGATAAAAGAAATTATGCTTCTATTGTTGGAATATTTTTGAATTTTTTGGATTGATAAATATGACCAACCAACTTTCTTTTGAATAAAGGTAATAATGTTTCATTAATTGGATATTCTTTATCCGTTTTGAATTCATAAACCGGGGCTTTTTTTCTATGTGAATCAGATATGGTTGAAAAATTTTCTATTATTTGATTAAGTGTTAGATCTTTTTTATTTCCATTGTAGATTAGATCTACTTTGATATTTTGTTCATCTCCAATTGGTTCAATATCACTCAATGTATATTCCCAAACGTGAATCTGATTTTCGGTTTTTTCACCATAAATGACAAATCCACACTTATTATCAAATAATTTTTTATTTCTTTTTATAGAGAAAGAAATTGATTCATAAACCATTTGCCAATAAGCTTTAAATAAACTGAAGTATTCATAAAATTTTTTCGCGGAAAATTTTATTATCTTATCAACCTCATCTTTATCTTGTTCGTTTAATTTCGGTGCCGGTTGAGCTATCAATTCTTTTAATAATACTTCATCATCAAATGAAATAAATTTCTTGTTCGTGGATAAAATTATATTTTCTTTGATTAATGTTTGTAGGCTAGCCAATTGAAGGGACACCTCAATAAATGCTGGGTAAATTTTGTTTTGACTCAAAAAGTCATCCATTTTCTTTAAATAAGCTAATAGAATATATTTTTTGTGTTCAAAATCAATTGGTTCTTGGAAAATCCAATCGTGATCTAAATTTAATTTAACTATGTCTTCCATTTTTTTATAAACAAAAGATAAATCAAATAATATAAATTTGAACACTATTCTAATCTGAAAACGTAATAATCTCTTCCATTAATATTTTCAATATCGTAATCACCATCGTAAGATGACATGGAAGAGTATCCGTCAGAATCAAATATATAATCAACCATTGAGTCTTCATCAATGAAGTCTTTGATCTCATAACCCCAATCTTTTAACCAACTTACAGGATCATTTAATGCCCGATCAACAAGTTCTTGGACTTTGTTATCAATCATTTCCTCAGTAGGTTCTTTATCAGGTTCTATTTCATCAAGTATTTCCTGAAGGTTATCAATTTCTTCTTGAACCTCATCATAAGCATCAGAATAATCACTTGGTTCTTCTATTTCATGTTCCAAGTTATTTTGTTTTTCCTCAAGTTCGGCAATTTTAGCTTCTATTCTTTCTTTTTCCGCTTCCTGTTCATCCGATAATTCATAATCATCATCATCAAAATGACTTTCCGGACTTTCTCTTACATCATTATCGTAAAAATCTCTTGCATAATCTTCCACTCTATCTTTATCAATATTATCCTCTAAAACCCAATCACTATAACCATCATAACCAACATCATCTATCAGTGATCTAATACTATCTTTAGCACTATCCTCAGCCTCGTCTTCAGTTCCAGCCGCGTAACGTTGCCCTTCTAAATCATCATAACCAACAATATCAAAGGCATCCAACTCGTAATGACTTCCATCCGGTATTAAATGATAAACACTGAATTTACCTTCCATTTCCTCAATTTGTTGCTCAGTGAGTTCAATTTGACCCTCAATATCTTCAGTATCAATTCCTTGTGACTCTAATTCTTGTTGTCTATCTTCTAAATCCGCAAGTCCAACATAAAGTTCCAAAAGTCTTTGTTCGCCAGTATTATCTAAATAATCATCTTCACTTAATCCTTCATCTCTTATTATATGTTCAAAAATGGCACGAGCCCGGTTTGATTCTGATGTATTAGCTTCAAGGGCATAATCCATTTGTTCTCTTCTATATTTCGCCTCAGCCAATTTTCCATCTTTTATCTTCTTTTGTTTGATTTTCCATACACCACTATACCAATCGCTGATTCTTCCTTGAACTTGAACTTTGCTTACATCTGCAATATCGGTGTAACTTATATCAAGATCACCTTCAATATAATCTATCCCTTCCAAAGAATTTATTGGTTTATGTCTAAGATCAAGATTTCCAACTATCCATATTTTTTTATTCTTGAATTTAGGTAATTTAGAAACCGCCTTAATGTTGTTAGATGTGAATTTGAGTAACTCAAGATATTCTTTACTAGGAATTTTAACCCATTCTTCAGATTGCTCCACAATTGTTCTGATTAAATTTTTGAGTTCAGATTCATTGATTCTGTAAACTTTTCTCATAAATTATAAATATTCAGAATTAAATAAAATTTTTTAAAATTCCTTTACATCAAAAGGCAAATATAAGATATTTATATGTAAATAAACTAATCAAATAATTAATTATGGGATGCGGTTGTAAAAACAAATCTAACGAAAGTCAAAATTCTCAATCACAGGTTAAAACACAAACTCAAACTCAACCAACTCAACAATCTGTTCAAGAAGCAATTAAAAAAACGATTGAGAAATATTACATAAATAAGAAACCTTCCAATTAATCAAATTGGAAATCTAATTTATATTCAAAGGGAAAGTGTTGCTTTCCCTTTTTTTTATATTTATAATTGTATGTTCAAACTATTCGGCACATTGAAGACCATAATCTTGGAATCAAGAAAATATGAAATGGATCCCGCAACTTATACAACACTTGCGGTTATGGCAAATGATATATACGAAAAAAGAAAACAAAAATGGGTCAAACAAACATTTTTTGATTCATTGTTGTTCAAAACAGCCGATGGTACCCAAGGGATGGTTAAAATTTATGTCTCCCCCAATCTATCTGAAATAGCCGAGATGTCCACAAGACCTTTTGAATCCAGAGACCCAATGGATTTTGTTATGAAATTAAACCCAAAAAAGATAGGATCAAGAAAAAGTTTATTTCTAACAATGTACCATGAAATGATGCACGCCATAGATCCATCACAATCCACAAGAATTAAAGTCAAAAATTCACTCACTTATGATCCATCAAAAGATGAATCATATTGGGGTCATCCGGTAGAATTTTTCGCAATAACCAATGAATTTTTGGAGGCTTTGCAATTGGAAATTGAATTCAGATTAAAAAGAGTTAAAAAAGAAGAAAGTAAACTTTTGATTATAAATGCTTTAGATAATATTTTGAATTATTTTTCTAAAGGGGAGAAACTTTCAAATTTATCATTAGACATAATTGAAAAAATGGGAGATGAAAATTCACAAAACAAATTATCAAAAGTACTTGATAGAATATCTTTTGATTTTCCGGAAACATCTGAGTTATTACCAAGAAAAGATGAACCTTATTTCTTATATTATATTGAACTTATAAAAAAATATAATCCCGATATATGGAATGAATTTCTAACCATGTTGGTTAAGCACGTAAGAAACTTGAAAAAAATTTCTATTTAATATTTCAGACTTTTTAATTAGAATTTAATTATGAAACTGATAAATCCTATTTCAAAAAGAGCTTTTGTAAACCTATTCTCCGATTTTATCTTACAAAAATTAGGTAAAACAACAAAAACAATAATTCAAACCACTCTTTACGACAACTTCATAGTAATTTATGGAAGAACGAATTCAGATGTGAACTTAAACATGGATGAAATCAAATCAGAATTTTTTCTTGAAAATCAAGAACTTTTCAACAAAGTATCAATAAATGAAAATTTGGGCACGTTAAATTTAATTCAATATAATCCTGAGTATTTCAAAAATAATTGTTACAGGTACTATCTAAATTTATACAACACAGAAAGACCTTTATACCACAAAAATGTTTTATACTTCCATTTTAAAGACTTTACTGATTCAGTAAAATGGAAAGAGGGATTATTTTTAGAGGTTCCACACAATTCACTATTACCATCAGAAAAATTTAGATTTTCACCTCTCCAAATCACATCTGAGTTTCCATATGGGTATAGTTTGAGTATCGGTAGATCATTGATTTATTATGCGGAATATATTTCTCACAACATTTTTAATACAATTTCAGTGGAAAATATGAAGATGTTGATTACAAATCAGAAAAATGTGAATGATGATCAAATAATTGAGGTTCAAAGTAAATCACCTTTACCCTCCGAAAAAATCACTTCACTAATTTTAGATAATTTTGATTTTGATTTAGATAAATTTAATAATTTTTTCAGTGACTATGATCTTTGTGATGAAATAAAAAATGTGACATCACCTAAACCTTGGATAATGAAAAATATAATACCTCAAGATTTGTTTGTTTTTTAAATAAAAATTCTCTCTTTCTCACTTACCTTTTGCTCATACCATTTACCACATTTATCCATCCATACGTAAGGATCTTCAGGATTTTCTATCCACCCATGATCTGAATAATAATTGAAATCTTTACGTAGTAAGTTTGCCCGGTGAGAGGAATGAAACCTTTCAAACCCTAACCAATGTGGATACTGCACAATATCTGAACTTACTACCTCGGGTTCCATAGTATTTGTAAATCCCCTATCAACCCAAACAATTAAAGAAGTGTTAAAATAAACTTTTAAGGCTTCTGTATAGTCTTTCCACATTATAGAACAAGGGTGATTTAACCACCCTTTATATGGTGTTCCATCTTTTTTGGGTCTTCCTAAAATAGCATTTAAGATCTGAAATGTTTCAACACGTTGTTTCCCTAATCTTTTATTATCTAATGATTCCAAGGACTTTTTGAAGTCTGGATATGGTAAAAATGTTTGCATGAAGCAAAAATACCTAAAAAAGTTTACTTTGCCCCATTTCTTTGTTTTTTTTCTTTTCTTTTTTTTCTTTATAAGTTTCTCTAACAATGTGTAAAGACATCTCATTTTTCATATCTGAAATTTCATCATCACTTAAGTTATCAATTCTATTTAAAGCGAAATCAATATATGACTTAGAAATATCAATACCGAAGAAATTGTGTCCTAAAAATTTACACGCAACTGCCGAAGTCCCACTACCCATATAAGGATCTATGATAAACTTATCCTTTTCATCATCAAAAATTGAATATATACATCTTAATGGTAAATCCAAAGGAAATGGTGCCGGATGATTACCAACTCGTAGTTTACTCATTTCAGGTCTAAAATACCAAACAGATGTTAAAAGCGCATGTTTTGACATTAATTCTTTACCATAATCTTTTTTATCTCTAGGTTTGTAAAGCCAATAAATTCTTTCGTCAACTTGCCAAAACCTCCACCCACGAATATTTGCTGCTAGTTTTCTATCCCAAATTATTTCTTGTTTTGTAGTCCAGTTAGTTTTTGAAATCCACTCCATGGGATGGATCATTACTCCTTTTTCCCACCTAATTTTATGGTTATAAAAAAAAGATCCTCCCGGTTTTATAGTTCTATATAATTGATTAAGTATTTCAATTTGTTGGTTTTGATACACATCTTCATCTAATGAATCATCAATGTCTGAATAATCAATATCTTTAACCAAAATACCACTTTTATTTTTTTTCTTGTTGTAAGGGGGAGATGTGACTCCCATATCAAAAGTATCATCTGATATTTTTGAGAGCACTTCCAAAACATCGCCATTCCATATTTCATTAATCATATTGAATTATTTTTTAAATAATTAAACAAATCTTTTTGAAAGAATTTAGTATAATTATCTAAATCATTTCTCACAAATTCAATTGTTAACTCAGGACATAACTTTAAGTTATTGAAATTAAATGTCGCACTTCTCAAATAAGACCCTGTTACATCTCCATTAGGGAATTTTTTAACTAATTTACTATAAAAATGATTTTGTAAATTATTATATGGGATTTTCAATACATACATTAACAAACCGTCAATAAAACCTGAAACATGTATATTAGGATTATCTTCAATGTATTTGTTGTGTCGTTTAAAAGTTAAATCAGTATAGTTACCTCCTGCATCTAACTTTTTTTTGGAGTCCGATCCAATATTTTTTGGTTTGATCTCATCTTTGGATTCATATCCATCATAACCTAATTTATTTGGATTGGATTTAATACCAATTACTTCACATGTGATAATTTGCCTAAGTGTTGAGGAGTTTTTATCATTTAAATATAATTCCATTAAATCCATCATAATAGAGTTATATTTATGATTAATAAAATTTTTGGTTATAGAACCTTTAGAATATTCTGTTACCAACTTAATAAGATTTTCACTCATAATAATAAAAACTAATCAATTATGAGTGAAAAAACAAATGTTATTGAATATTTTTTTTGTACTGTTCTTTAATTATTTGGAGACCCTCTTCAATTTTATTGAAATCTCTTTCCGGAGCATAAAGACCTGAAATTGTTTTTTTACCATCTGTTTCAATTATCATAAACGCAGGGACAAATTCATTACCTCCAACTGATTTGACAAACATATCGTACTCATCCTCATGTTCCACTATGTCTCTATCTATAAATTCTATTTTTTGTTCATTCAATGAATTTTTTAACATATCACAAAAAGGACACCCTTTCATTGAAAAAACGACAATATATTGTTCCATATCGCTAAACTTTTTCAGCCATTTCCATTATCAATTGGGTATTTTTCAATCCAATCTCTGTGAATATTTCCTTACCGTTAGAAAACGCCTTAATTGTTGGGACACTTCTAAGTCCAAGTTCTGATACGTATTCTTTATCATTTTCAATGTTAAATGTGTAAAGCTTAACATCGGAATTAGATTGGACTAATTTTTCAGACGCTTGTTCAAACATAGGTTTCATCATTCTACATGGACCACACCACGGGGCCCAAAAATCAACAATTAATTTTTCGCCACTTGCAATTTTATCTTTAAGTTCTTGCGTTGTTATTTCCATTTTTTAGTTTTTTTAAACTGTTTATAAAAAATTTTACCTCCTCTAATTGATCGGGTTTGTATATAATTTTAAATACTTTTAGATCTTCTTTTTTATTGATATATAAAAAAATACCAGAAGTATGTCTTAGAATTATTTCGGTATGTTCAACTTTGTTATTCTCATAATCAGAGTTAAAAAACACCGGAACAAATACATTCTTTTTAAAAAAGTAATCTAAATGTAGATCGTTTTCAAGTCTTACATCCATAATAGAATGGATCTTTTCCAAAGAATTATAAAATTTAGTAAATATATCTATTTGTTGTGTCATAATTAAAACCCAAATTCCATTGAATTTTCTCTTCCCTCCCAAATATATTGTCCGCTTTTTTCATCAACCTTAGCATCTTCAACTTTTCTGACCTGATTAGCAATCATAGTTTTCAAACTAAAACTTAAAGATTTTGTTGACCTAAAATAATCATTAATTCTCATATCTAAAATTGAAATGGTATCGTCCCAATCTTTATTGAGTTGTTGATTAAATCTTCCAAGTGTTTGAACTCTTTGGAAAACCGGACTTTTATTTTCCAACTTTGACATTCTATATTCTATTGTCGCCCTGTTTTTACCATCATCATTTCTCAATGATATGATAAATGAACTGGCTCTTTGTATGTAAGATCTTACACAATTCTGTTGATGTGCGGATTCTCCATTATAATCAGATGTTGTTGTCAATACAACCGGGTTAAATACTTTACCATAAAAATCAACTATCGGCATCTGAATACAATCAATTAAACTTTGATCATATTCTCTTTCATATATACCATCAGTATAATAAGAATATTTGTTTGACCAAGCCATATGTTCATCGTGAAATTCTTCCATGTTTGTTGACTTCCACTTTATAGGTTCAAACCCTTTTATCTTATTATAAAATCTTGTGTGGTCATAGAAACTATTGAGTAACCTTTGTCCTTCACCCTCCTTGAGACTTGACACCAATACTTTATAAATGTTCTTTTTTTCTTTAGGTGAAAAATTACAAAAATTAAGATTTGGAACTGAATGATGATCATATAAATTAAAATCATAAAGTAATACACAATCTTCAACAGATTGTTGTCTCATAAAATCCTTTCCAAAAAAATTATCATAATAAGTTATCACCTTCGGATTATAATTAGTTATTTTATGGAGAATATTTCTCATTTTATCTCCATTCAATTTATTAATATCCATAATGGTATCTACAAGCTTAAACCCGTTGCGTTTCCATATGTGTTGTCTTGGCATGGGAACAACGTTCTTAAATGCAAACCAGTTGTTTGGGTACTTGATGCCTTTATTTATCAAATAAAGTTTGTATAAATCGTGATCCATACTATGTAGATGACTAAAGGTAAACCCGGGTATAAGTTTAAGAAAAGTCTGAATGAAAAAATCCTTGACAAATAATCCTCCGGTTGAAACAGAATGTTTAACTACGTAAGAATCTTTAGATAATAAAATCTCAAAATCCGGAATTGCGCTTAAAAATAACCTAATCGGACTTTCCAAGAAAAAATTCTTCTTGACTGTTGATGCCACTCTTTTTGATCCTTCAAATCCTGTTGATTGTCCTCTAAAAAAACATTTTGTTTCTGTATTGTAGGTTAAATATTTCATATATTTTTTTCTCTTGAAAAACTTGAATCCAGCCCTTCTATACTTCATATAAGAATAAAACTTAACGGAAATTTTTGGTCCGGTTCTTTCTATAACCATTGTGCTTCTATACACCTCAACAGTCGCTAAAGGATTGCCATAATGTTTAATAAACGCATCCTCTGTCTCTGCTTTACTTTCAGGAGTAAATTGGGATCTCAATAACTCATCCACAGAATCCTCATAAACCTTAAACATAGAATGATAGTTATTTTTTTCGGACTGTGAGATTTCATTATAAGGTTGATTTACAACGACGTGATACCTCTCAATAGAAAATTTATACAATGTTTCAACTGACATAAGAAAAATTAAAGGTTAAAGATAAGAAAAAAAATCAATTCAAACAAATAGGACCATAAATTGTTTCATAATATATGGTATCAATTTTATTCTTTCGCTTGAATTCATTATTCATTTCAACCACTAACTCCAATAACTGCTTCCGGGTGAGTTGAGCATCATCCCCTTTCTTGTGGTTCA
>Ga0315903_10000716_pt1 | contig 49673 bp, 45 predicted proteins | sample LakEriMetagenome_7_FD_203524 | JGI IMG/M metagenome (GOLD analysis project Ga0315903, IMG submission 203524) | Freshwater fungal communities from buoy surface, Lake Erie, Ohio, United States - Buoy 2 MA119 | ecosystem: Environmental > Aquatic > Freshwater > Lake | place: USA: Lake Erie, Ohio... | reverse complement strand
AGGCCGTGCAGTGGCCGGCTGCGCAACCCGGACCAACTACGCCGGCCACTCCAGCCATAGCGCCACGGCCGGTCATGAACTAACATTCAAACCGGATCACCCAATGGGGGCCGACCAATGCGGATAAAGCGGTTAGCAGCCCAGCGCCTTGTACGGCCCACCCAGCAGAGGACACAGGCTAAAGCGATCTCGCGATCACGAATGCTCATCCAGAAAGGACTTCTTAGGGATGACTTTGGCCCCAACCACAAAAGCGATGACCGTCTTGCTCGCCTTCATGACGGCGGTCGGCCCCTTAACGATGGACATATATCTTGCCTCGCTGCCCCATATCGGCGCTGCGCTTCAGGCGTCAACATCGTCTGTTCAGCTCACGATTTCTCTTTATGTCTTTGGCTTCTCTATCGGACAGCTTTTCTACGGGCCGCTCTCCGACATCTACGGCCGCAAGCCTGTGGCGCTGATCGCGCTGATGACCTACGTCACGGCCTCGATCTTATGCGTTCTGGCTACCTCGATAGAGGCCTTGATCTTAGGTCGGATCATACAGGCGATTGGAGCGGCGGGCCCCATCATCATTGCACGCGCCATCGTTCGGGATCTTCACAGCGGCGCAAAAGCCGCCCGACAACTCGGGCTCATGAGCGCCATCATGGGAGCCACTCCCATTGGAGCGCCGATTTTAGGCGGCTTTTTGCAAGACGCGTTCGGCTGGCGCGCCAGCTTTATTTTTGTATGCTTCGCGGGCATAGCGCTTTGGGCCGCAGTCTTGTTTTTGCTCCCTGAAACACGGTCACGACAGAAAAATCAGAAATTTTCTTTTTATGAAGTCTTACGGAACTACGGCGCCGTTGTCCGAAGCAGAGTTTTTCTTAGCTATGTTGTCACCCATTCACTTTCATACATAGGCATATTTGCATTTCTTTCCGGATCGTCCCATGTCATGCAGCGAGTCTTTGGCTTCGCACCCTCAGATTTTGGATTTTTATTTTCGCTTTGCGCCGTGAGCTACATTTCAGCGGCCTACGTCAGCGCCAATTTAGTTGAGCGATTAGGTATACAACGAATGCTGAAATTGGGCACAGCCATTCTAGCATTTGGGGGGGGAGCGCAATTAGCTCTCTATGCCCTGTTTCCGACATGGATCGCACCCATGTTGATAGGTCAGATGATTTATTTTTTTGGCTCCGGAATGATGCAGCCTCAGTTGATCGCGGGCGCCATGGCACCTTTTGGAGAACGCGCAGGCACTGCTTCGTCCGTGATGGGCGTTAGTCAAATGGGATCGGCTGCAGTCTCGGGATCGCTTCTAGGTCTGATTTTGGGGGAGACTGCCTGGCCAGTCATCGCCTTGATCGCGTGCACCGGCCTCGCAAGCTTTTGCGCCTTTAGGTTTACAGCACATTTGCGCCACTGAACGAAAGGGCACCCCGGAAGTTCCGTTGCTGCGGGGCAAATCTAAAAAGCATTTTTTTTATTTCAGCCCTTTATAGATCGAAGGTTTTTGAACTTTGCGCAATTCTCACTAACCATGAGATCAAAGTTCGGAACACCCCAGAAAAGCATTCCACGTTGGGCTGCGCTCGAGACAAGCGCCGCGAAAGAGACCTCATACAAAAGTTCAGCAAATGTCGCGTCTAGCTTCATGTCAGTGCGGCGAGTTGCGGAGATACTCGGCGTATCAGAGAAAACAGTTCGCCTATTAGTCGGTCGACAGGCCTTGAACGCCGTTCGGGTGGGGCGTCTTGTGCGAATATCTAATCGAGATCTGGAGCAATTCATTTCAACGGCCGCCCGCCCGCCTTGGGGCGGAAGCGGACATTGAGCGCCTAAATGGAAGCTTCGTTATTACATTACCTCCAGAACCGCGTTGTTTTCAAAAGTTGTGTAATAACGTTTTGTGTCCTCCGTCTACTTAGGACCTAACGAGACCACCGATGACCACGAAGCCCCCTTCACGAAAGACCCTAGCTGACCTTTTTCCTTTGATTTCCCATGCGGACATCTCGGAAAAGGCAAAGGCGGAGCTTTCTTCTGCTGTCCGAAAGGTAGCCCAGGTTCTCGGGACTGATCCAACCTTTTTGCCGATCGATCCCCAAAGCCTGCGCCGACGTCTGGAGCCGATCAGCCACCAAATGGCCTGCGTCAGCCATGGGCGTTGGAACAACGTCAGATCACTTTTTACTAAAGCTCTAGCTTTAGCTGCGCCAATAATACCGGGCCGCAGCATCGCTCCCCTTTTGCCCGAATGGCTGGCCCTCGCAGACAGCCTTGAATTCGGCCGCCGGACCCGCCTCCTCCCCTTATTTCGCCGCTTGAGCGAAATGGGTGTTCTTCCTCATCAAGTCGCCCTCCCAGATCTGGAGGCCTATCGCGCTGCGATCTGCGGAGACCGTCTGCGCGCAAGGCCAGAAAGAACCTGGGACACTCTTGTGTGGTCTTGGAATGCCTGCGTGCGTGAGATCCCTGGCTGGCCACAGGTCATGATCCCGCGCGAGGCCAAACGCGAAGTCTATACGTTTTCCTGGGATTACTTCCCCGCCTCTCTCCATGAAGACGCCAAAGCCTATCTCCGGCGGCTGGCAATGACGAGCCTTGAAGAGGATGGCCCCAACAAACCAGCACGACCAGCCACGCTTGAGACCCGTGAACGCCAGCTACGCATGGCGGCGGCCGCCGCGGTCCATCAAGGAGTCCCTCCCGAAGAGCTGACGTCTCTTGAGGCGCTTCTTCGCTTTGACCGCTATCAAATGATTTTGCGCTTCTTCCTGAACCGCAACGATGGAAAACCCACACCTCAAGTTGGGTATATAGCGGCGTTCCTAAAAACGGTCGCTAAATACTGGCTCAGGCTCGATGAAGACGCACTGCGCCCTTATCAAAAGATCAGTAGCCGACTAAATCAACAAAACGGCCGGCGGACTCTGACAGCGAAAAATCGCGAACGCCTGCGCCCACTCGACGATCCAGAATTGGTGCAAAGATTTCTCTCGCTGCCCTTCAAGATCCGCGAAGAGGTCGAGAAAGATAAGGTGAGCCCCATTAAACGCCGCGCGTTAAGCGCACAGATCGCTGCGGGAATTGCAATCTTACAGATAATGCCCGTTAGACGCAAAAATCTCCACGAAATCGACATCGAGAAGAATCTCATTCAACGTGGAAAAAGACTCTATCTCGTCATCGAATCTTCCGACGTAAAGAATTCAGAGGCTATCGACTTTGAATTTCCGCCGGAAACCAAAGAAATCATCGCCTGGTACGTGCGCGAATATAGACCGCACCTTCTTCGTAAAGAGACAAGCGCTTTATTTCCGGGGGAAGGCGCTGGCCCTAAAAGCGCCGTCACACTGTCTGCCCAAATCAAGAAAACAATCCGTGATCATCTCGGGCTCGAATTCAATTTGCACTTATTTCGACATGCCGGCACCAAAATCTATTTAGATGTCCGGCCGGGTAATTACGAAGTTATGCGCCGTGTCCTTGGACACCGTTCCATTGAGACAACCACTTCAACCTACGCAGGCGCAGAAACGAAGACAGCCGGCCTTCACTTCGCGTCTGTCCTCAAAGAACGCCGAAGATCTTCCGAACTGCCAGAACGCGTTCGCCCGCCACGCCGGAAAGCTAATAAGGCCACAGGAGGCGGGTCATGAGCGGAGGCCTCTACGGACGTGGCAAAGCGCCGGAACGGACCTGTCTGAAGCTAAAAGACTGGCCTAATAGGGATCGACAAATCTGGGAGAAAGCTTGCGAAGCACAAGATATCCTGTCGCTTGACGCAGGCTTGAGAGCCAATCACGCGCCAATCTCTAACTACAAGACCCAACAAGGCTATGGCCGTTGGCTAACGTTTCTGCACTTAAATGATAGACAGGCGCTTTCCCTGGAGGCGGCGGATCGCATCACGCCCAAGCGAGTCGTCTTATATGTGCAATGTCTGCAACAACTAAACAACAGCACCCAGACGATTATGAGCCGCCTACAAGAACTGTGCGACGCAGCTAGGATATTTGATCAAAATCGAAAATGGGCATTCATTAATGAGATTTCCGCAAAAATCCGTGCGCGCCACAAACCGGCGCGCTCCAAGACGCATATAAAACTTTCAGACGAGCTGGTCGACCTCGGCAAGAATTTGATGGATCAAGCTAGATCAGCAGATAAGCTTGACGCCGCCATTCTGCATCGCGATGGGCTGATCATCTCCCTCACGGCTTATATACCCTTTCGCCGCCGCAATATTGCGGACATTAAGATTGGCGAAAATCTTATCCTCGTTGGTGGAATTTACCGACTCATTTTGAGCGAATACGAAACCAAGACGCACAATCCGCTTGAACTCTATGTGCCGGAAGATCTTATCGAACCTCTTGATATTTATCTTCAAAAATATCGTCCATATTTGAAATCACGCACCGGACGCTGGGCAAAGCCCATAACGCAAGAACTATGGGTTTCCAAAGATGGATCACCCATGACCGAAATCGCTATTTACGATCGCATTCGCATTCGCACTCAAGAAACTTTTGATGCGCCCATGAGCCCACATCTATTCAGAGATGCCGCCGCCACCTTCTTAGCAATCGCCGATCCAGAGCATGTACGTATTGCAGCACCCTTATTGGGCCATCGCACATTCTCGACAACTGAGCGCTACTACCAGCAAGCAAATGCAATGGAAGCTCATCGCCAATTCGTCGAGGTCATGCGCAACATGGGAGGGGATCAAAATGACAATCAAGAAAAATGATGTACAAGCTGATTATGATATTCGCCCCCCTTCCGAAGAGGCTCTTAAGGAGATAGTGCTTGATTTAAAACTCACAGAACAACAAGCTTTGGCGCTAAATCGTGCGATTGAGCATGCCTTCTCACAAATCAACTTACATCAAGGCAGGAACCACTCGCCGGAGAAAAGAAAAGACTTAATCATACGTATGCGCAACCTAGAGAAAGCCCTAACAAAACTCGAATATGAAATTGCCCGTAGTCAAAAATACATGAACGATTATCTGCCATTTGACGCTCTGGAGATGATCGGAACACGCTCTTCCCTTGCTTTTATAAGAGAGGTTCTGGGCGATAATGCGATTTCTCCATCTCTTGAATTCCAAATGAACATTGAGTTCGCTGAAAAAGGTTTTTTTGGCGATTATAAAATCGACTCTATCTCGCGACCTATTTTACAAGCCATAGGATTAAAACATGGGTCCGAGCTATTCGAGCGCTACATTAGCGATCTACTCGGCAGCCTCAAAACGTGGAGGCGCTTGAATGGAGCAGGCTCAGCAAGACGCCCAGCGCTTATATACAGGCAACATCTCATCCGAATATTGATCATCTCTGCGCAGGAGATTTTGGGGAAACCTGCCGCCAAGAGCCCGAATGGAAAATTCGTCGTTCTTTGCGAGAGGGTTGTAGAAGCCTGCGGTTTGCAAGGCAGCACAATTGGACCCTCAATTCCCAAATTAGTAGAAGAGCTCTATCCCACTGCCAAAAACGCCGGGATAAAAGAGAAATGAGCCCAAGAAATATAAAATCCCCCGCGCTTTTTCTTGGACTTTATAAATCGAAGCGGTTCCCAGATCGCGCCATCTCAGAAATATGGCGCGACCTAAAAGGAAATATCGGGCTCCCCCCCAGACAAAAGGGCCTCCTGAAACAGGGCCCCAAAGCGCCGTCCGACGTCCGTTCAATTTACGCGTCCATAACGGCTCAATTGAAAAGCGCTGGGCGCCCGATATCGAAAGCGAACTGTGTGAGACAAATCCGACCCGCTCCGCTGAACTGGAAGCTATCAGGCATCTTTTTGGGGGAGACCTTGACCGCCTCTTACGAGAGTGAGGGAATCAAGGAATTATCGGACAGGTACAAGAGTAATAGGATTTTGCCAGCCCCCCTGAGTGATCGCCTCCTCCAAAGGGTGACCCGATGAGCTTCAAAACACATTCAATCCAAAACGAGGCCAGACCCAAAAGGGCCGCCCTCTATCTTCGGGTGAGCACCGGCCGACAAGCAGCTGGAGACGTTTCGATCCCTTCTCAACGAGAGCTGACCCAGAAATACTGTGAAGGTCAAGGATGGTTTTTGGCCGCGGAATTCGTTGAACCAGGCGCGTCTGCGACCGATGATCGGCGCCCCGTCTTCCAAAGAATGTTGGAAGAAGCTGCGTCCACAGATCGTCGCTTCGACGTGATCTGCGTGCATGCATTTTCCCGCTTTTACCGCAACGGCGCGGAGATGGAGCTCACCATCCGCCGTCTACGCAAGTTTGGCGTTGAGGTCGTCTCAGTGACCCAACCGACCGGCGACGATCCCTCCCAAGAACTTATGCGACAAATCATTGGCGTCTTCGACGAATACACGTCTCGTGAAAACGGCAAAAACGTCATTCGCTCAATGCGCGAATCCGCCAAACAAGGCTTCTGGAACGGCGCGCGCCCGCCTCTGGGCTATAGGGCGGTAGAGGCTGAACGCCGCGGGTCAAAAATCAAGAAACGACTTGAGACCGATCCCGTCGAAGCGGAATTAGTTCGCTTGATTTTCCGTCTCTATCTCGAAGGAGACGGAGTAAATGGTCCGCTGGGGGTTAAAGATACCTGCAAATGGCTAAACAGCCATGGATATCGAACCAGACTTGGAGCCACATTTGGCGTAGGACCATTGTACAAGATTCTTACGAACGAAGCGTACGCCACGGGACAATGGCCGTTCGGGAAATTCAACTCGCGCACCAAGCAACTTCACGATCCAGGCAACATTGTCCACATCCCAGTCCCTCCAATCATATCTACTCAAATATTCGAGCGCGCACGCTCGAAGCTCTCCGCGCACAATCCACGTGTGACGCCTCCACGTGTCGTGAACGGGCCTATTCTTTTGTCGGGGCTCGCTGTCTGCGACCGATGTGGATCAAGCATGACGCGTACCGGCACTAAGCGGCGCAATAAAGCCTATACCTATTATAGCTGCAGCGGTTGCCAACGACAGGGCAAAACGGTCTGCCAGGGACAACATGTTCCCATGCCAAAACTTGATGCGCTTATTCTTCAAAACGTCAAAGAACAACTCTTAACGCCTAAACGTCTCACCGTTATCTTAGAGGCGCTTATGGAACAGCGCTCCCAAAAAAATCGCGAGGTCGATGATCGGCGTAAAAGGCTGCGGGCTGAGCTGAGCGAGAAAAAGGATAAGCTCGCTCGCCTCTACAGGGCGATAGAAGAAGGCGTAGTTGACCTCGATGACGACCTAAAAGAACGCATCAAAACGCTGAAGAATGAACGGGACATCGCTCACGCGACGATGGAACGGATGGATACCCAAGCCCGCCAAAGCGCAAATATCACCCCTGAACGGATCGAGGCCTTCTCCAGCCTAATGCGAGAAAAGCTAGACAACGGCGACACTCAAGCTCGCAAAGCCTACCTCAGATCGGTGATTTCAAGGGTCGAGGTTGGAGACCAAAAGGACCGCATCATTGGACATAAAACAGCCCTTGCCGACGTTATTGCCGGCCAACAAACCCAAGGAACAAATGTTCGCGGTTTTGTTCGTAAATGGCGCGACCTAGGGGAATCGAACCCCTCTTTGCTGCGTGAAAGGCAGCCGTCCTAACCGATAGACGAAGGTCGCGAACCTCGCAGCGGACCAGCCGCCGCGAGCCGCGTCGGTATAGGCGGGCCTCGCCCGCTTTGCAAGCGGCTCGTCCTGCAGGGCTCTTCTTGCAGGAAGCGCGTCCGCGCCCCCCGCGAAGCGCTAGCCGCGCGCGGCCTCAGGGGCCCGCATCGGCGGGGGCGGCGTCGAGAACGCGCATCTGCACGCGCTCGCGTCCGCCCCAGGAATCGATGGTCAGCGCGCCCGCCACGTGCAGGCGCTCGCCGCGGGCGCCCAGAAGCGCCTTGCCGAGCGGGCTTTCGGCCGCGCGGAAGGCGATGGCGTCCAGCCGCGAACGATCGCCCGATTCGAGGCGAAGCCGCACATGGCCGGCTCCCACCACGCCCACATCGGCGACCCGATGCGCCGGCAGGGCGAAGACGGGCTCCGCATGGCCGGCGCCGAAGGGCCCCGCCCGTTCGATCTCGTTGACGAACTCCGGCCGGGCGCCGCCGGCGGTGATGGCGGCGTCGATGGCGAGCGCCTGGTTCAGCAGGGCCCGCGCGACCGCCTCGCCCAGGGCCTCCTCCATAAAGGCGCGGAACTCCCCCAGCCGGTCGGCAGAGATTGTCAGGCCCGCGGCCATGGCGTGTCCCCCCCCCTTCACCAGCAGGCCCGCATCGGCCGCCGCGCGCACCGCCCGGCCCAGATCGACGCCGGGGATGGAGCGGCCGGAGCCGACGCCAAGCCCCAAGCCCACGCCTGCGCCTGCACCCACGCCCTCGTTCAGGGAAATGGCGAAGGCGGGGCGCCCGAAACGCTCCTTGAGCCGCGCGGCCACAAGCCCCACCACGCCGGGGTGCCAGCCCTCCCGCGCGGTCACGATCACCGGCCCGCCCTCGGTGAGGCCCATCTCGGCCAGCGCCTCCCCTTCCGCCTCAGCGACGGCCGCCGCCTCGATGGACTGGCGCTCCCGGTTCAGCCGGTCGAGCTCCTGAGCGATGGCGTTCGCCTCCGCCTCGTCGCGCAGCAGCAGAAGCTTGGCGCCCAGCGCGGCGTCGCCGATGCGCCCGCCCGCATTGATCCGGGGGCCGATCAGAAAGCCCAGCGCATAGGCGCGCGGCGGGCCGTTCGCCCCCGCCACGTCGAACAAGGCCCGCAGCCCCACGCGCGCGCGGGCGCGCATCACCTCAAGCCCGCGCAACACGAACGCCCGGTTGAGCCCGCGCAGCGCGGCGACGTCCGCGACGGTGGCCAGCGCCACAAGGTCCAGCATGGCGAACAGGTCCGGGGCCGGGCGCTCGGGCGTCCAGAAATCCACGGCGCGCAACGCCCGGTTGAGGCCGACAAGGGCCATGAAGACCACGCCCGCCGCGCAAAGATAACCAAGCCCGGACAGGTCGTCCTGCCGGTTGGGGTTCACCAGCGCCAGCGCGCGCGGCAGATGTTCGGGCGCCAGATGGTGGTCGAACACGATCACGTCGAGGCCAAGCCTGTGCGCCTCCTCGAATGGCTCATGGCTCGTCGTCCCGCAATCCACGGTGACGAGAACCCGCGCCCCGCGCTGGGCGAGCGCCCGGATCGCCTCGACATTGGGGCCATAGCCCTCGAAAATCCGGTCGGGGATATGGATGATGTTCTCCACCCCGCAGGCGTTCAGGAAATCGCTGAGCAGGGCCGAGGAACAGGCGCCGTCCACGTCGTAATCGCCGAAAATGGCCACGGTCTCGCCGCGCTGGACCGCATGGACGAGCCGCGCCACGGCCTCGTCCATGTCGAGGAGGGTCGAGGGATCCGGCATCAGGCTGCGCAACTTGGGGTCGAGGAAATCCACACATTCCTCGCAGCCCACGCCCCGCCCGGCGAGCACCCGCGCAAGCGCGTCCGGCAGGCCGTGCTGCTGGACCATGGCCTGCGCGAGCGCCCGCCCCTTGGGGTCCAGCCGGTCGCGCCAGGGCCGCCCCAGAACGGATCGTTCGACCCGCAGGAAGGCGGGCTCGCCAGCCAAGGCCATGTTTGCGGCGGAGGGGTCCATGGCCCATCCTAGCCCGGCCGCCGCCGCGGCGGAACGCCGCCGGGCCGGCTCTCCACTGGCGAAATCCGCCGAAGGCTGCTATCGGAATGGCCGCGAACCGCACGAAACGACGGACTGGAGCCCCATGAAGACCCCCGCCCGCCTGATCGGACTGTCGGCCTGCCTTTGCGCCTTCCCGTTCACGCTCTCCCCCGCGCACGCCCAATCGTCCGCCGCCTCGCCCTCGCTCATCGACGGCGACTGGACGGTGACGGTGCGCGGCAATCTGGGCGCGACGCCTGAATATCCCGGCGCCGATTCGCTGCGTGCGCGCGCCTTCCCCAGCATGAGCCTGCGCCGCGCCGGCGCGCCCGAACGCTTCTCCGCGCCTGACGATCCGATCTCTTTTGGCCTGCTCGATCTCGGCGCCTTCCGCGCTGGTCCCTCCTTCCGCTACGTCGGCGCGCGCAAGGCTTCCGATCACCCCGAACTCGTCGGGCTCGCCAGCGTGCCCTGGACGCTTGAGGCCGGCGCCTTCATGGAGTTCTGGCCGAGCGAATTCCTGCGCGCGCGCGTGGACCTGCGCTACGGCCTGCGCGGCCATGAAGGCATGACGTTCGACATGGCGGCCGATGGCGTCTATCGCGCCGGCGCCTGGACGATGGCGGCGGGCCCGCGCCTCGGCGTCGCCAGCTCCGCCTATATGAACGCCTTCTTCGGCGTATCGGCGGCTGAGGCTTTCGCCAATCCCACGATCGCTCAGGCGTTTGACGCCGAAGGCGGGCTGAAGTCCGCCGGCGCCGCCGCCTCGCTGGGCTATCGCTTCTCGCCGCAATGGGCGGCGACCGGCTATGCGCGCTGGGACCGCCTGATCGGCTCGGCCGCCGACAGCCCGGTTCCCAAGGCTTTCGGCTCGCTGAACCAGTTCACCTTCGGCGGCCAGGTCTCTTATTCCTTCGACGCGCGGTTCTGAACCGGGTCGCAGACGAAGGCGCGCAGACGATCGTCGAGCGCGCCCTCGTCCTTGAGCTCGCATTCCCACACCACGAGCGTGCGCCAGCCGCCCGCAGCCAGCGCTGCAAGATTGCGCGCGTCGCGCGCGCGGTTGCGGGCGATCTTCTCGCGCCAGTAATCGGCGTTGGCCTTGGGGGCACGGGCGCCGCGGGCGCAATCATGCCCGTGCCAGAAACATCCATGCACGAACACCGCCTTGCGCGCGCCGACGTAAGCGACGTCGGGCCGGCCGGGAACATCCTTGCGATGCAGGCGGTAGCCGGGCGCGAAGGCGCGCAGCAGCCGGCGCACGACGCGCTCAGGCCCGGTGTCGCGCCCGCGCACCGCGCGCATGACGGCGGAGCGGCGCGGATCGGGCGGCTTCACGCCGCCGCCTGTCCAAGCGGGCGACGCAGCAGCGGTTCGAACAAGCTGCGCGCGAGATGGCGCACGACGGGAGGCGCCACGCCGTCGCCCAGAAGATGATAGGCGTCGGAATAGCGCGCGGGCAGAGCGTAATCCTCCGGCAGGCCCATGAGGCGCGCGGCCTCGCGCCCAGACAGCAGGCGCGAACGCACCTCGCCCCCTTCCACGATCAGCAGGAACTGCCGGCTCGAGCCGCCGCCGGGCGTACGAAGGCAGCCCGCCAACCCGTCGAAGCGCACCTCCGCGCGCTGAACCTTGCGGCCCTGCGCATCCTTGCGCGTGCGCCGGTAAAGCGCGCCCACCTGCAGGCCGCCGCTCGCCAGCGCCGCGTCGAGCTTGGCGCGATTGGCTGAATCCATCATGTCGATGAGCCGGCGCGTCTCATCCGGCGAGCGCCAGCGCACGTCGGCGGGATCGCGCTCGAGCAGATCGACGAGGCGCGCATTGGTCTGCGCGGGCGCGGCGAGGCGCCACCAGCGCCAGGCGCGTTTCAGATCGTCAGGCATGGAGTCATGGGCGCGCAGAAGCGCGGGCGGCGCGAAAGCCGCGTCAGGCCCCGCCCCCGTGAGACCGGCCGGCGGTTCGAGATCGGCGCGCAGCGCGACGACGAACAGACGCGGGCGCGATTGCGGCGTGAACAGCGCCGCGTCCACCACCAGCGCGCCGCAGGCGTAACCAAGGTCGCGCAGCGCTGCGCAGAGCGCGTGAAAATCGCGCCCCTTGTTGGAGGACAGGGCGCCCACGACGTTTTCAAGCGCCAGCAGTCGCGGCGCGCGCGCTTGCGCCCGCAATCCCGCGATCAGGTCGCGAAAGCCGAAGAAGGCTCCCGAGCGCGCGCCGCCAAGCCCGGCCTGCGCGCCGGCGAGCGAAAGGTCCTGACAGGGAAACGACGCCCACGCGAGATCCGCCACGCCCGGCAGGTCGTCGCTCGACAGAGCGTGGATGTCGGCGCAGCGCATTTCGCCCTCGCCCCAATTCGCCGCATAGGCGGCCGCCTTGCCGGAATCGAAATCATTGGCGAACAGGCAGGTCCAGCCGTCGCCCAGCCCCGCGCGGACCATGCCGCCGCCGGCGAAGAATTCGTAGAAAGTCAGCCCCTGCATGACCCCGCCGCCCTGACGGCTCGACCATAGGCGCCCGCGCTCGCGCCGTAAAGCGCGGGGGCTGGGCAATGGGCTGGGCAATGGGCTGGGCAAGGGGCTGGGCAAGGGGCTGGGAAACCCTGCCGGCGCCGCTAGAATGACGCGCAGGGCCGTCGCTGGTGAAGCGCCGGCAGGGAGGGAAAGATGCGCATATCCAAAGCCGCCTTCGGCGTCGCCATGGCCGCCGCGACGACATTCGTCGCGCCTGTCGCCAGCGCCCAGAGCCCGGAAGAATTCTGGCGCAGCAAGCCGATCGACTACATCGTGCCCACCTCGCCCGGCGGCGATTACGATCTGCGTTCGCGGCTGATGGCGCGCCATTTTCCGCGCCATATTCCCGGCGCGCCCAATGTCGTGGTGCGCAACATGCCGGGCGGACTGGGTATCGCGGCGGCCAATTATCTCGCAAAGGCGGCGCCGCGCGACGGCTCCGTCCTGCATACGATCTTCCAGAACATGCCGACCCTGCAGGCGATCGGCGCGAAGGAAGTGCAGTTCGACGTGCGTGAGTTTGGCTGGATCGGCAACACCACCAACACGCCCAACGTGGTGAACTCCTGGCACACGACCGGCATCACGAAAATCGCCGACGTATTCGAGAAAGAGCTCGTCGTGGGCGCGCCGGGAGCCGCCTCCACATCCGCCATCTATCCGCTCGCGATGAACGCGGTGCTCGGCACAAAATTCCGCGTCGTCACCGGCTATCCCGGCGGCAACGACGTCAATCTGGCGATGGAGAAAGGCGAAGTGGGCGGGCGCGGATCGAACGCCTGGCATTCGTGGAAGAGCGGCCATCCGCACTGGCTGGCGGAGAAGAAGATTCACATCCTCGTGCAGGTGGCGCTGGAACGCGCGCCCGACCTGCCCGACGTGCCGCTCATGCATGAGCTGGCCAAGAATGACGAGGACCGGGAGGTGCTGAAGTTCATCTCCTCCGACATGGGCATTTCGCGGGCCGTCGTGACGACGCCCGGCGTGCCTGCGGATCGCCTCGCCGCCCTGCGCGCCGCCTTCGACGCGATGATGAAGGACAAGGATTTCCTCGACGAAGCCGAGAAGCAGAAGATGGACATCAGCCCATCGTCGGGCGCGCAGGCGCAGACCGTCGCAGAATCCATGCTGAAGGCCTCTCCGCGCGTGATCGAACGCGCACGCGCGCTGATCGCCGGCCCATCCGCCAAGTAAGCGTCGACGTAGGCGGCCGCATACCGCGAAGCGCTGGCGCATCGCTCAGCGCTTCGCCTCCTCGTCCTGCGCGACGATGGGCGGTTCGACGGCGGCCAGACGCTCGCCCACATGACTGAGCGCATGACCGCGCTTGAGCGCGCTCTCCAGCGCTGCAAGGTCCGCGCGATTGCCGGCTGCGAAGTTTTTAGCGCCCGATAAGGGCGTGAAATCGCGTTCGCTGTGGCGCGCGCCGCCCTCGCCGCGAAACACCATCAGGCCGCGCGACGTCGCCACGACGTCGCCGCGCCGCAACGTCGGGTCGCGCAGGAACTGGCCGAGCGGCCCGGGCAAGACCTCAGGCGGCGTGTATTTCGGCGGCTTCTCGTCGGCGGATGCACGCAGCGCGCCGCGCTTTGGCGCACGCTCGCCCTCGCGCCCCGGAAGCGCCAGACGCGCAGGCGCGCGTTCATATCCATAACCCGGCTGATAAAGCGGCGGCGCAGGCGGAGCCGGAACGAATTGCGCGCCGCGGCCGAACAATATGTCAAACAAACTTTGCGCGCGCGCCGTTCCGCCAGTCCCGGCGAGCGTCGCCCAGACGCTCACGCTTGCGATGAGAACGCACATCGACAGCCGACGCGGAAGCGCCCGCTGCAAGAGGGGACGCATGGCGCGCTCCTTGGCTTGACTGGCTCGCCACCGTCAACGCGCAAGGACGCAATCCGTTGCGCCGCCGTCAATAAGTCGGAAAGAGGGAAGTCTCGCCGAGCGGCGCCATGTTGCGCGCGAGGACGCGCGCGGTCCAAATCGGCGTCCACCCGCGCGCATCGATAACTTGGACCGCGCGCGTCCCCGCGCGCATCGATAACTTGGACCGCGCGCGTCCCCGCGCGCTCTTGGACGAAAACGCGCGCCGCTCAGTCGAGCCGGAACTTCGCCATTTCGCGATGCTCGCCCTGAATCTTGCGCACGGTGCCGGTGACGGAGCGATAAATCACTGTCTCCGTCTCCACCATTTCCGCGCCGAACTTCACGCCCTTGAGCAAGGCGCCGTCGGTGACGCCGGTCGCGCAGACGATCACGTCGCCGGCGGCGAGCTCCTTCATGTCGTAGATCTTCTTGGGATCCTTAATGCCCATTTTCAAAGCGCGCTCGCGCTTGGCCTCGGTGTCGAGCACGAGGCGGCCCTGCATTTGCCCGCCCACGCAGCGCAGCGCGCCCGCCGCCAGCACGCCTTCCGGCGCGCCGCCCGTGCCGAAGTAAATGTCCACGCCGGTCTGGTCCGCCTGCGCCGTGAAGATCACGCCCGCCACGTCGCCGTCGGTGATGAGACGCACGGAGGCGCCCACGCGCCGGCAGGCTGCGATCAGCTCCGCATGGCGCGGGCGGTCGAGGACGAGCGCGGTGATGTCGCCGGGCTTCACGCCCTTCGCCTTGGCGAGCGCGTGGATGTTTTCTTCCGGCGAGGCGTCGATATGCACGACGCCGGCGGGGTAGCCCGGACCGATGGCGATCTTGTCCATGTAAACGTCGGGCGCGTTGAGGAGCGAGCCGGACTGCGCCATCGCCATGACGGCGATGGAGCCCGGCATGTCCTTCGCGCACAGCGTGGTGCCTTCCAGCGGATCGACCGCGATGTCGACCTTAGGCCCCGTGGCGGTGCCCACGCGCTCGCCGATGAACAGCATGGGCGCCTCGTCGCGCTCGCCTTCGCCGATCACGATCGTGCCGTCGATGGGCAGGCGGTTCAGCTCGCGGCGCATGGCGTCCACGGCGGCCTGATCGGCGGCCTTCTCATCGCCGCGTCCGCGCAGCCGCGCAGCCGCCACCGCCGCGCGTTCGGTCACGCGCACCAGTTCGAGGGTGAGGATGCGCTCGATAATGTCCTGCTGCTTGATGACGAGGTCGGTCATGGGGCCTCCGAAAATCGGTCTGATGAGAATGTTCGATGGATTCGCTTACGCCTACTCGCGCTCGATCCGGATGACTTGCGGCTTCTCCGCGATATAGCCGTCGCCCACGGCGGCCTCCAGCGCCTCGCGGATGTTGGCTTCGGTCGTGGCGTAGGTGAGAAGAACCACCTGCACCGGCTGGCCGCTTGCGCCAGACGCGCCGCGCCCGGGTGATTTCTGCATGATGCTCTCGAGCGAAATGTTCCGCTCGGCCATGCGCATCGCGATATTGGCGGCGGCGCCCGGCCGGTCGTGCACGGCGAGGCGGATGTAATAGCCGCCCTCGTGCCGCTGCATGGCGCGGCGCGCAGCGGTCTCGAGCGTCGCGGTGGGAAGGCCGAAGGGCGCGGAGCGGATGCCGCGGGCGACGTCAGCGATGTCGGCCACGACCGCGGAGGCGGTGGCGTCGCCGCCTGCCCCCGGCCCCACAAGGGTGAGTTCCTTCACCGCGTCGGCGTCGATGGTAACGGCGTTGGTCACGCCCATCACCTGCGCGATGGCGGAGGACTTGGGAACCATTGTGGGATGCACGCGCTGCTCTATGCCGTCCGCGGTACGCTGCGCGACGCCCAGAAGCTTGATGCGATACCCGAGCTCATCAGCCGAGCGCAGATCGTCGAGCGTGATCGCGCGAACGCCTTCGATATGGATCGCCTCCGCGTCAACCTCCACGCCAAAGGCGAGCGAGGTGAGGATGGCGAGCTTGTGCGCCGTGTCGAACCCGTCGATGTCGAAGGTCGGATCAGCCTCGGCGTAGCCAAGGCGCTGAGCGTCGGCGAGACAGGCCTCGAACGACAGGCCCTCGCGCTCCATGCGCGAGAGGATGTAATTGCACGTGCCGTTGAGAATGCCATAGACGCGGCTGATCTGGTTGCCGGCGAGCCCCTCGCGCAAGGTCTTCACGATGGGGATGCCGCCCGCCACCGACGCCTCGAAGGCGAGCGCTGCGCGCTTTTCTTCCGCAAGGCGGGCGAGCGCCATGCCGTGTTTGGCGAGCAGCGCCTTGTTGGCGGTGACGACCGACTTGCCGGACGCGAGCGCGGTCTCCACCGCCTTGCGCGCCGCGCCCTCGTCGCCGCCCATCAGCTCCACGAAAACGTCGATGTCCGGCGAGGCCGCGAGCGCGACGGGATCGTCGAACCAGCGCGCGCCCGAAAGGTCGACGCCGCGATCGCGCCCGGGGTCGCGCGCGCTCACGCCGGTGACGACGATCTTGCGCCCTGTGCGGGCCTGCAAGGCGGCGTCCTGGCGGACAAGAAGACGGACGACCGAAGCGCCGACAGTGCCGAGACCGGCGATGCCGACGCGGAAGGAGGTGGACATTGGCTTCAAGACCCGGAATCAGGACCGCGACAAACTGCGCGTCGGCAGCGCGCGGTTCATGACTCATTTCACGGCGCCGATCAAGGAAACCGCGACCCGCCCGAACCGTCAGGCCGGCGGAACATGCGGAAACGTCAATGCGATCCTGAGGCCCGCGTCCCAGTCCGGGTCAAGCGCGAGCACGCCCCCGTGCATGTCCATCACGCGCTGACAAAAGGGCAACCCCATGCCTACGTCCATGCTCAAGTTCGCGCTGCGGCGGGCCGGCGCCTCGCCGCCCGCGGTCGCCTGCTCGAAAAACTGCAGCGCGCGGGCCCGCAACGGGCCGGGCACGCCGCGCCCGTCGTCGGTCACCCGTACGAGCACGCCCGCATCCTCGACGACGCAATCCACATAGACATGCGGCGCCGGGCCCGCATGGCGCAGGCAATTGGAGAGCAGTTCGACGAACATGTCGACGAGCAGCGACTTGTCGCCGAGGCAGGCCTGCATCGGCCCGAAAGCGAGTGTCGCGCCCACGCGGCGGGCGTCAGGCTCCAGCGCGGCGATGGCGAGCGCAAGCGGCTCCTCAAGGGAGAGCGGGGCGAGCCGCGCCTTGGTCTTCGCGAGCCGTTCGTAGCGGGCGAGCGCGGCGGCGATGCGGCGCGCCTTCGCGGGCCCGTCGGATCGCGCAAGGCTGCGGGCGGCGCCGCGGGCGAGCGCGGCGAGATCGTCCGCAAGGCGCGCCAGCCGCGCCTCCTCGCCTTCGATCCGCCGCCTTCGGTTCGCGCTTTCGGTAACGTCCTCGGAGAAGACGAAAGCGCCCCTGATCTGGCCGTCGGCGTCGCGCCAGGGCGTCTGCTCCCAGCGCGTCCAGACGGCGGCGCCTTCGCGGCCCGATTTCTCGATGCGGGCGACGGGCGTGGCGTTGTCGATGGACATGCGCAGAAACTGCGCGCGCTCGGCGGCGGAGAAGGCGCCCGCGTCCTCCCGCTGCGTCGCGGCGCGCAGAGCGTAAAGCGCGCGCCATTTCTCGGACGCGACGACTTCGCGCAGGTCGCGGTCGATCACCGCCACCGCCACGGGCGCGCGTTCGACGAACAGGGCGAGAAGATCAAGCAGCGGATCCTCGCCGCGCGCGCGTGGCGCCTGCCCTGCCGCGCTCTCGTCCGCAAGGCGCTGACTGCGTTCGCTCTCCTTGGCCGCCCGCAACATGGCGAAGCGCTCGGCGGCGTCGATGGAGACGACGGCGAGCCGCTCGCCGCAACCCAGACGCATCACGCGGAAGTCGCAGGAGCGCGCGCCCAGGCGCACCGCCGGCAGATCTATGGGCGCGCCGTCTTCCGCAAGCCGACGCAAGGCGTCCGACATGCCCACGAACAGCGGCGAGTCCTCAAGCGCAGCGCCCGGCGGCGGCGCCCAGTCCGCAAGGCCGTGCGTTTCGCATACGCCGCCGGAGCGGTCGAAAACGCACACGCCCAGCACGCCGGCGCGCATCAATTCACCGGCATAAGCCGCAATGACAGTCGTACGCACAGGCTCGCTCATGTCCGCGCCTCAAAAATGCGCGCCGCAAGCGCGGCGAAAAGATCACGCACGCCCTCGCCCGTGCGCGCGCTGGCGCGCACCGCGCGCTCGCCGTTGAAGGCGGGCGCCTCCACGCCGCTGGCGAGGGCGAGATCGATCTTGTTGAACACCGGCACCGCGACGCATTTGGGCAGGCGGCTCGCGCAGCCCTCCAGAAGCGGCCCCATGCGCGCGATGGTCTGCGGACGCGTCACGTCGCCCACGACCAGCGCGCCGGACGCGCCCAGCGAATAGGCGCTGTTGAGAATGGACTGACCGAAGTCGCCGTCCGTATCCCAGATGACGAGCCGGGCCGCGTCGCCCTTCGGCAGAGTGACGTCGTGGCTGATGATGTCGACGCCGATCGTCGTCTTGTAGTCGCTCTCGAACCTGTCGAAGGCGAGACGGCGCAGAAGCGACGTCTTTCCGACCCCGATCGGACCCAGAAGCATGATTTTCGCGACCAGAGGCACGCGCGTCACCGTTGTTCGCGTCCGCGCTGCGGCGGCGCGCCCTTCGGCGCGGACGCGGACGCAGACGCGAACACGGACTTGAGGGTGATCTGAGATTGCGCCAGTCTTGTGACCACGACGTAACCGCCGCCGGCGGCTGCGCTGGCCGCCGCCCAGACCGCCTCTGCGTCGCTCTTGGATCCCACCAGCAGGCGCAATTCGATGCGCCGCTCGCCATGATCGACCGCAAGGCCCAGCGGAATGACGGCGGCCTGCGGCCGTGCGACGAGGAATTGCTCAACCGCCTGCGACACCGCGCGCTCGATCCGCGCACGCTCAGCCGCCCTCCAGACAAAGGCGCCCGCCGCCACGCACAGGATCAGCGCAAGCGCCTGCGCGACCCGCCAGGATGTGGGGGCGCGGCCCGGCGCGCGCGCCTGCGAAATGTCCTCCGCCGCAACCGCGAGGGCGGCCTCATCGACCTCCGCGCCAGTGCGGCGGCGCACGAGCAATTCGACGAAGCGCGCGCCCAGCGCGCGTTCCTGAACGGGCGAGAGCGGCGCATCGGTCTGCGCGGCCGCGATCAATTCTCCGCTCATGCGCAGATAGACGCGCCGTTCGCCGAAATCGAGCGCGCGCAATTGGCGCTCGCCCAGCGCGTCGCGCGCGAAGGCGGTGATGGCGGCGATCAGGCCGCTCATCAGCTCGGTCCTTTCAGCGCCGCCGCCGCCGCGCCGCCAATGCGCGACCGGCAAGCCGCTTTCGCGCTCGAGCAGAAGAATTCTCTCCACGCGCGCCGGCGTGCAGTCGCGGCCGGCGCGTGCGTTCGCGCGGCCGAACCAACCGGTTACGCGCCCGTCGATCCGCTCGAACAGGTCGAAGCGCGCCATGCGCGCCAGCGGCGAGGCGACGGGACGCAAGGCGTCCGCCACAAGGGTCGGGTCCGCGCGGCTTTGCAGCGCGAGCGCGCGCGAGGCGGTCGGCCCGATCGCCTGCGCCAGTTCGCGCCCACGCTCCTCGCCTGCGTGCGCAAGGGCGCCCGGCAAAACTTCGGCGACCGCGCGCTCAAGCGCTGTGTCAGCGCCCAGTCGCGCATGCAGCGCATCGAGCCGGGCGAGATCGGCGGGGAACAGAAGCCGCCGCAGCGCGGCCATTTCCTCGCTGCGCCGGTCGGCGTCGCGGCCCGTCCGGTCAGGATGCGGACTTGGGGTCTCGCCCATGGCTCACGCGCCGTCTCGCCGCGCGATGCCGAGAATCTGCGTCCCAATATGCGACAGGGCGGAGCCGATGCCCTGCGTCGCCTCGAGATAGCGCCGCTCGACCGCAGTGTCGCCATCGGCCACCCGCGCCTCGAGATCGGCGAATAGGCGCATCATGTCGGCGCGCAGCGCGGCGACGCTCTCCTCGAGCTCGCGCAACCGCGCATAGGTCTCGCGCCGCGTATCGCCAAACAGAATGTCGCGCACCTGTTCGATCTCGCTGTCGGCGGGCGCATCGGCCTCGCGCGCAGGCCCGTCCTCGAACGGCTCGTCCCATTCGCTCGTGGGATCGCCGAGCCTGTGCCTTGCTTCGTCGCGCGCGCGGTCCTCCCCGGAATTCACGCCCGCCTTCGTCTCATCGTCGAACATGCAAGCCTCCTGTCGCGCGGGACGCGGTCCTGCGTCCCAAATTGGGACGACATTCGACCACGCCCGAAAGCAGGGAGCGAGCTGCAAGGCGCGCGCCAGCGCCCCAGAAAGCGCAACGCGCCCGAAGCAAGCCATGCTTCGGGCGCGTCAAGATTTTGCAGCGTTTGATTTAATTCTGGCGACTAGCCGCGCGCTTGCAATTGCACGACGTTGTGGAGACTTTCCTCAGCCGTATCGAAAAAACGTCTGATGCCGCGCGCCGCCTGACGAATGCGCTGTTCGTTCTCCACCAGCGCGAGTCGCAGATATTCGTCGCCGTGCTCGCCGAAGCCGATGCCCGGCGCCACCGCCACGTCCGCCTTCTCGATGAGCAGCTTCGAAAACTCGAGCGAGCCGAGATGACGGAACTTCTCCGGGATCGGCACCCAGGCGAACATGGAGGACGTGGGCGCGGGAATGTTCCAGCCGGCCTGCGCGAAGCTCTCCACCATCACGTCGCGGCGCTTCTTGTAGATGGAGCGCATCTCGGCGATGCAATCGTCCGGCCCGTTGAGGGCGGCCGCAGCGGCGACCTGCACGGGCGTGTAGGCGCCGTAATCGAGATAGGACTTCACGCGCGCCAGCGCCGCGAGCAGGCGCTCGTTGCCGACCGCGAAGCCGATGCGCCAGCCCGCCATGGAATAGGTCTTCGACATGGAGGTGAACTCGACGCACACATCGTTCGCGCCGGGCACCTGAAGCACCGACGGCGGCGGGTTGTCGTCGAAATAGACTTCCGCATAGGCGAGATCGGACAGGACGAAGATCTCGTGCTTCTTCGCGAAGGCGACGAGGTCCTTGTAGAAGTCGAGGCTGGCGACCATCGCGGTCGGATTGGAGGGATAGCACACCACAACCGCGATCGGCTTGGGAATGGAGTGCAGCACCGCCTTTTCGAGCGCGACGAAGAAATCAGGCGTCGGCTCGGCGGGCACAGAGCGGATCACGCCGCCGGCCATCAGGAAGCCGAAAGCGTGGATGGGATAGGACGGATTGGGCACGAGAACCACGTCGCCCGGCGCGGTGATCGCCTGCGCCATATTGGCGAAGCCTTCCTTCGAGCCCAGCGTGGTGATGACCTGCGTGTCGGGATTGAGTTTTACGCCGAAACGGCGCTCGTAATAGCTCGCCTGCGCGCGGCGCAGGCCCGGAATGCCCTTGGAGGCGGAATAGCGGTCGGTGCGCGGCTTGCCCGCGGTCTCGATCAGCTTCTCCACGACATGTTTGGGCGCCGGCAGGTCAGGATTGCCCATGCCGAGATCGATGATGTCGGCTCCGGCGGCGCGGGCCTTAGCCTTCAAACGGTTGACCTGTTCGAAGACGTAGGGCGGCAGGCGCTTCACGCGATAGAAATCCGTCATCTTGGCATCCGCATATTGCAGGGTTTCCGGTCGGCCCCCGGAGGGGGCACCTTGTTATCACTTCTTTTCGTTAACGCACTTTTTTCTTCTTGGCGGCCGGGGCGCAGGCGATGGCGCAGCCGGGGCCCTTTTGCCCGGCCGCGGCGGCGGCGGCGGGCGGGGCCGCGCTGGCGAAGGGGCCGCGCGCCGGCCGGCGCTCGCCAAGCCGGTCGTGGCGGGCCCGCAAATTTTCAAGCTCGGCCTCGCGCGCCCGGATCTGTTCGGGCGTGAGCATCGCCCGGCGCGGCTCGGCGTCGGGCTGCACGCGCCGGGGCTCGCGCGCCTCGGCCGGCCGGGAGGCCTTCACCCAATCCTTGGGCTCGGGGGCGGTGGTGCGCAGGTTCGGGCCCTGCAGAATGGTGTCCAGCAGTCCCGGCCGGGGCTTCGCCCCCTCCCCCTGCGGGGCAGGCGCGGCGGACTGGGCGCGCGCCGAAAGGGGCGCGGCGGCGGCGACGAAGGCGGCCAAGGCGGCCAGGGCGGCGACGCGGACGGCTGATCGGAGAAGTCGGGCTTTGGCGGTCCACATTATCGCGTTCCTGTCGCAATTGCGTCGGCGTGCCGGTCCATTCTCTAAAATCTATTGGGCAGTGGCGCGCCGAATGGATAGCTGCCTATTATGGTTCAAACGAGACCGCGGGTCTGCCCCCGCCGGAGATGACGCGAATGGCCCCGGACGATCAGGCGCCGCCCACTTCCGCTCCAGCGGCAGCCGCACCGGCCCGCCGCGGCCCCGGCCGTCCCCGCAAGACCCCCGCAGGCCAACCGGCGACCGGAACGGCGCGCAAGAGGCGCGCGAAACCCGCATCCGCAATAGCCGAGAAAAAGCCCGCCGAACAGGCGCCCAAGGCCCCCGAGGCTCCCGAGGCTCCCAAGGCCCCCCTGCCCGATTTCGACGCCCTCGCGCTCAACCTCGCCCGCCTGACCACCGAAGGCGCCAAGGCGCTGGCCGCCTATATGCGCCCGATTCAGGAAGGCAGGACCAATCCCGACATGGCCGAACATGTCGAGGACGCGGTGAAGACCTTCGGCCATGTGGCTGAATACTGGCTGTCCGATCCCGCCCGCGCGCTCGACGCCCAGACGCGGCTGACGAGCGAGCTCATCGCGCTGTGGGGATCGACCTTCCGCCGCTTCTCCGGCGAGGAGGTGAGCCCCGTCGCCGAGCCTGATCCCGCCGACCGCCGCTTCGCGGACCCCGAGTGGAAAACCAATCCGCTGTTCGATTTCCTGCGGCAGGCCTACGCCATTGCGACCCATTGGGCGAACGACATGGTGGAGCAGGCGGAGGTCGATCCCGCCACCCGCGACAAGGCGGCCTTCTATCTGCGGCAGGTGGCGGGGGCGATCTCGCCCTCCAATTTCATCGGCACCAATCCCGAGCTGCTGCGCGCGACATTGTCGGAGAACGCCGAGAACCTCGTGCGCGGCATGAAAATGCTGGCCGAGGACATCGAGGCGGGCAAAGGCGCGCTGAAGATCCGCCAGAGCGACGCCACCAAGTTCGAGCTGGGCCGCGACATGGCGACCACGCCGGGCAAGGTGATCTTCCGCAACGATCTGATGGAGCTGATCCAGTACGCGCCGGCGACGCCCGACGTCTATGCGCGCCCGCTGCTCATCACGCCGCCCTGGATCAACAAGTTCTACGTGCTCGACCTTAATCCCGAGAAGAGCTTCGTGCGCTGGTGCGTGGAACAGGGGCTCACGGTCTTCGTGATCTCCTGGGTCAATCCCGACGAGCGCCATGCTCAAAAGAGTTTCGAGGATTACATCCGCGAAGGCGTGTTCGCCGCGCTCGACGCGATCGAGGCGGCCACCGGCGAGCGCGAGGTGACCGCCATCGGCTATTGCGTGGGCGGCACGCTTCTGTCCATCGCGCTCGCGCTGATGGCGGCGACCGGCGACAAGCGCATCGCCAGCGCCACGCTGTTCACCACCCAGACCGATTTCACCGACGCCGGCGATCTGAAACTCTTCGTGGACAGCGCGCGCATCGGCGCGCTTGAGGAGAAGATGCGCCAGACGGGCTATCTTGAAGGCGCGAAAATGGCGTCCGCCTTCAACATGCTGCGGCCGAACGAATTGATCTGGGGTTATTTCGTCAACAATTACCTGAAGGGCAAGGAGCCCATGCCCTTCGATCTGCTCACGTGGAACTCGGACTCCACGCGCATGCCGGCGGCCAATCATTCCTTCTATCTGCGCAATTGCTATCTCGACAACACGCTCGCGCGCGGCGAGATGACGATGGCCGGCCACAGGCTCGACCTGAAGGCCGTGACGATCCCGATCTATGAGCTCGCCGCGCGCGAGGATCATATCGCGCCCGCACGCTCCGTCTTCACGGGCGCCAAGATGTTCGGCGGCGAGGTGCGCTATGTGCTCGCGGGCTCAGGCCATATCGCGGGCGTGGTCAATCCGCCCGCCAAGCCGAAATATCAATATTGGCTCGGCGAACAGCCGCGCGAGGGCGTCGAATACGAGGACTGGCTGGCGCGCGCGAACGAGCACAAGGGCTCATGGTGGCCCGACTGGATGCAATGGATCGCCGCCCAGGCGCCGCGCAAGGTTCCAGCCCGCACGCCGGGCGAAGGAAAGCTCAAGGCGCTGTGCGACGCGCCCGGCGAATATGTGCGCGTGAAGGCGTGAAGGCGTGATCCCGTGCGCGCGGGATCACAGAGCCAGCATCAAATCCAGATTCTGCACGGCGGCGCGCGAGGCGCCCTTGCCCAGATTGTCGAGCCGCGCGGTGAGGACCGCGTGTTTGCGCGCCTCATTGGCGTGCACGCGCAACTCCATGGCGTTGGTGTCGTTCAGCGCCTGCGGCTCTAGCTTGCCGCCCTCGCCCTGAAGGTCCGCGCCCGAGACGACGCGCACCAGGCCGCCCGCGCCGTAATGCGCGCGCAACGCGGCCTCGAGATCCGCGCCGGAGGGCTTTTTGGGCAGAAGATCGAGATGCAGCGGGATCGACACGATCATGCCCTGCCGGAAATCCGCGACGGAGGGCGCGAAAAGCACGCGCCGCGCCATGCGCGAATAGGCCTGGATCTCGGGAATATGCTTGTGTTCGAGACCCAGCGCGTAAAGCTCGAAATCAGGCGCGCGCCGCGCCTCGTAATCGGCGATCATCGACTTGCCGCCGCCGCTGTATCCCGACACGGCGTTGATCGTGAGCGGAAAGTCGGGCGGCACGAGGCCCGCGTCCACGAGCGGACGCAGCAGCGCGATCGCGCCCGTGGCGTAGCAGCCGGGATTGGCGACGCGCGCGGCCGCGCGGATCGCGTCCGACTGTCCCGCGCACAGTTCGGCGAAACCATAGACCCAGTCCGGCGCGACGCGATGGGCGGTGGAGGCGTCGAGAATCTTCGGCGCGCGCGCGCCAAGCCCGTCGGCGAGCGCCACGGTCTCCTTGGCGGCGTCGTCGGGCAGGCAGAGGACGACGCAATCCACGCCGGCCATGAGATCAGCCTTCGCGGCGGGATCCTTGCGCTTGTCGGGATCGATGCTCACAAGCGCGATGTCCGCGCGCGGGGCGAGCAGTTCGCGGATGAGCAGGCCCGTCGTGCCCGCCTCGCCGTCGATGAACACTCTCGCCTTGGCCATGTCGCCGCTCCCTCGCGTCTGCGGCGCGCCACGCGGCGCGCGCCCGTCTCGTAACCTCGCGCGGCGCGAAGCGGAAGGGGGAATCGTCAGCCCCGGCGCAGGGGCGCGCGGGCGGCGAGCATCTGCAGGTAACGCTGCACGACGGCCGAGGCCGCGATGGCGGTCGCGTCCGAGCTGTCGTAAGGCGGGCAGGTCTCGACCACGTCCATGCCGCGGAAATCGATCTCGCCAAGCCGCCAGAGGATGGAGAGCGCCTGCGCACTGGAGAGCCCGCCCGCGACGGGCGTTCCCGTGCCCGGCGCGAAAGCGGGATCGAGGACGTCGACGTCGAATGTGAGATAAGCCGGCCCCGGCCCCGTCCGCGCCTTGATCCGCGCGGCGACGCCGGCGGGCTCCAGCGCGCAGCAGGCGTCCATGTCCAGGATCTCGATTCCGTAATCATGCGGCGCCACGGTGCGCACGCCGATCTGGATCGACCGCGCGACGTCGACAAGCCCCTCGGCCACCGCCCGCGTGACGAAGGAGCCATGGGACATTTTCGTGCCGTCGTCGTCCCACGTGTCCTGATGCGCATCGAATTGCACGAGAGCGAGCGGACCGTGAACCGCAGCATGCGCGCGCAGCAACGGCAGGGTGATGAAATGGTCCCCGCCCAGCGTGACGAGATGGCGGCCCGCCGCCACGATCTGCGCCGCCTGCGCCTCAATGAGCGCCGGCGCCTGCGCGAGGCGCTCATATTCGAAGAAGCAATCGCCCGCATCGATCACCGCGAGGGCGGCGAACGGATCGCGGCGCGAGGGATATTGCGGATCGCCATCGAACATCGCCGAGGCGCGCCGGATCGCCGCCGGCCCGAAACGCGCGCCCGGCCTGTTGGACGTGGCGCAATCGAAGGGCACGCCCCAGACGACCACGTCCGCCTCGCTCAGATCCTTGGTGAAGCGGCGGCGCATGAAAGAGGGCGCGCCGGCGAAGGTGGGCTCGTGCGACCCGCCCAGAAGCGGGCCGCAGATCGCATTGTCGATCGAGACTGGATCGTGATTCATGGCGCGCGTTTCCCGATGCGCGTCGCCTCGCGCGCGCCTCACCTCCTTAATGTAGGGCGCGCCCCGCAGCCGCCAAAGCGGCGCCGTTCATTTGCCCGCGACGACGGAGAGGTCCACCTTTCGGAAGAAGGACGCCGGATCGGAAAGGGATTCGAAATCGGCCACGCGCAGCGGTCCGGCCTTGCCCTTCAGCGAGAGGCTGAAACTGCCGGGCTCGCGGATGAAGGCGCTCACAGCCTCCGCAATGCGAAAGCCCGCAGGATCCCCGCCCGTCAGGATTGGAACGACCCCGCCCACAAGCATCGCCCATTCCGAGCGCACGTTCGCAGGCGCCTTGCCCACGCTCGCCGCATAAAAGGCGACGCTCTTCGCAAACAGGCCGGCGTCCACATATTGCAGGTTGAGAAGGCGCACGTCGCCCGCAAGCGCCGCCGTCGCGCGCGCCGCCTGATCGCCAATGAACAAGGCCGGCTCGATATTGCCGAAAGCGCCCGACAGGCGCAGCGAGCCGGCGCCCGCGCCGCTCATTGAATATTCGTTCAGCTGCAGGATTTTCGTCGCCGGATCATAGTCGCCGTCGAAAGCAAGGCCGAAGTCGATCTTCTCGAAGCCGAAGGCGGCGAGCTCGCGTCCGACATCGGAGGCCTGCGGCGCAGCGATGGAGAAGCCCTCCATCTTGCCAAGCATTTTGCGAGGCGTGTCGCCAGCATAGACCGTTGAGCCCGTGATGGAGGCCAGGCCGAGCCGCCACAGATTGCCGCCCACCGCCGTGTGCGACACGTCCTTGTCGGGAATGGAGATGCGCAGGCCCGTCCATGAGAAGCCGCCAAGCCGGGCTACGCCGTCCGTGACGTCGCCATTTCGCGCGGCTTCGACAAGCTTGGAGAAATCCCCATCCGTGAGCGTGAGCGGGCCGGAGACGATTTCGCCCGCGCCGGCGTCCTGCACTTCAATGCGCCCCTGCGCGCCGGCGAAGGCGAGCTTCGTGAAACGCGTTCCCGCGAGACGCTCGATCACGCCCTGGCTGAGCACGACTTCGCCCCGGTCGTCGCCACGATAGACGATGCGCACCTCGGGAACGGAGATCAGCCCCGCCCGCATGCGCGTGGCGATGGCGACCGCCTCGTTCACGGGCGTGCGCGGATCGACCAGACGGCGAACCTCCTCGTAAGGCACGTCGGTGTCGCGGAACTCGATGCGCGGAATGCGGACCTCGGGCGCGTCAGGCTGATCGCCGCCGAAGACGACGTTCTCGAACACATGGTCGAGCGCGCGGGCGGGCGCAGCGCCGACGCACAGGGCCGCAAGGGCGACGAAGAGGACGGGACGGGCTCGGCGAAAGCGACGCATGGGAAACTCCGAAAGACGACGACTCGCAGCCAGCATGGGCCTGACCGAGTCGCGCGGCAAGGCGAGGTTCATGAAAAAAGGGCGCCCGCAGGCGCCCTTGCGACCGGCGTTAGAACGCCGACCCGCCGCCTCACCAGCGGCGGTAATAGTAATGTCCGCCGTAGGGGCGCGGATAGACATAGACCGGCGCCGGACGCTCATAGATGACCGTGGTCACGGGGCGCGGCGGCGGGGCGGTCATGATGTCGTGGCCGCGCGCGCGCATGCATTGCGCATAGGCGAGATCGAACCGGGCCTGGACGGAGCCGCCCGCCTCGCGGGCGTTGGCGGCCCCGACCGCAGAACCGCCGAGCAGACCCGCGCCCGCGCCGATGGCCGCGCCGCGGCCCGCATTGCCGGATGCAGCGCCAATGGCCGCGCCCGCGATCGCGCCCAGCGCCGTGCCCACGGCCGCGCCGGCGACCGCCTGATCGTTGGCCGTCTGGCCGGGAGACTGGTAGCCGACCGCGCGCTGCGCCTGCGACTGGCAGAAAGCGTCGTCGCGCTGGAAGGCCTCATAGGACTTGGACTGACCCGGCATGACCGCCACCGTGGGGGCGGCGGGGCCGGTGGAGGCGCAGCCGCCCAGCGACAGGCCTACGGCGGCGATGGAGACGATGGCGACGGCGGATTTCATGGGCGGCGTCCTCTGTGATTCCCGCGCAGACTTATACGCCAGGATGAAGCCAACGAAAAAAGGCCGCATCGGGGCAGGCCAACCCTCGCCGGAAGCCTTCGCCTGAAGCGGCCTCATTCCTCCCCGCTGCGCGCCACGTCGGGCCGGCGGATCAGATAGACGGCGATGGCGATCATGCCGAGGCTGACGAGCCCGCCCACCACATAGAAGGACGCCTCCAGCCCCACCGCCTCCGCAATCGCTCCCATGGCGAGCGGCGCGAGGATGGAGGCGACGCGATTGGCCGTGCCGCGCAGGCCGATGGCCTTGCCCTGATTGCTGCGCCCCGCCCCCCGCAGCACGAGGGTGATGACGAGCGGCTGGGCGAGCCCATTCATGCCCGAGCGCAGGAACATGGCGATCTGCAGCGCGAGATAGGAGCCCATCAGCGGCGTGACGCAGACGAACAGAACGCCCGCCCACAAGGAGAACAGCGTGATCCAGAAGCCGCTCACATAGCGGGTGAGCGGCGCGGTGAGCAGCGAGAAAACCGCCGCGCCCACGGCGCCGGCGGGGCTGAGCAAGCCGATCGCCGTGCCCGCGATGCCCATGTCCTTCAGCCAGGCGACGTAGAACGAACTCTGCACCGCATTGCCCACATGCATCATCGCGCCCAGCACGACGATGATGACGACGGCGGGCGCGCTGAGCAGGCTGAAGGCGGTCGCGTAATCGCTCCAGCGCGGAAGCAGCGCGCGCAGCTTGCCGGATTTCAGATGGGCGTTGGTGGGCGCAGCTCCGCGCGCGGCCGCCGACAGCGGCGGCAGCAACAGCGCGCAGAAAAAGCCGCCGAGGCACCACACCGACATGAGAATGAACGATCCCCACGCGCCGGTAAGATCCCAGGTGACGCCCGCCAGCGGCGGCCCGGCCAATTGGCCGATGCGGATCACGAAGCTCAGGCGCCCGGCGTAGACCGTCTTGCCGTGCATGTACTGGCCGATCATGGTCTGCGCGCCGATCCAGCCCATGGATTCCGCAAGGCCGAGGAACATCTGCAGGACGATCAGCGCCCACACCGCCGGCGCCATCGGATACAGCAGCGGCAGGATCGCCGAGGCCAGCGTGCAGGCGAACATGACGCGCCGCGCGCCGAAGCGATCCATGAGCGCGCCCGCGTGGATCGAGAACAGGAAGGGGAGGATATGCGCCGCGCTGAACGTGAGCCCGAACAGCAATGGCGACGGGTTCATCGTGTAGACGTAAAGCGGGATGATCACCGAACCGATGTGGAAGATCGAGGTGACGAACAGGCCCACGCCATAGACCGCCGCCTGCACGCGCAGGGAGACCGGCTGGCCCTCTTCGGCGGCGCCAGCGTCAGACCTCACCGGTACAAGCTCCGGGCGGGAACGGGAGAAGTCCGTAAGCGTAAACGCTGAAGAACCGCTTGATCGTCAGCGTGACCGCCAAATCCCGTCTCCTCCTGAAATGATGGGGCCTGCTTTCTTTGCGAAAGGGCCCATTTAGGCTAAACCTCCATCGTTTCGTTTGCAATGCGGCGCCGCCGCGCGAAGTCCGAGGAAAGCCTCCATGCCCGCCTATCGCTCCCGCACCACGACCCATGGCCGCAACATGGCCGGCGCCCGCGGCCTGTGGCGCGCCACCGGCATGAAGGACAGCGACTTCGGCAAGCCGATCATCGCCGTCGTCAATTCCTTCACGCAATTCGTGCCCGGCCACGTCCACCTGAAGGATCTGGGCCAGATGGTCGCGCGCGAAATCGAGAAGGCGGGCGGCGTCGCGAAGGAGTTCAACACGATCGCCGTGGACGACGGCATCGCCATGGGCCACGACGGCATGCTCTACAGCCTGCCCTCGCGCGAGCTGATCGCCGACAGCGTCGAATATATGGTCAACGCCCATTGCGCCGACGGCATGGTCTGCATCTCCAATTGCGACAAGATCACCCCCGGCATGCTGATGGCGGCGCTGCGCATCAACATTCCCGCGGTCTTCGTCTCCGGCGGGCCGATGGAGGCGGGCAAGGTGCTGCTGAAGACGGGCGAGCGCGCGATCGACCTCGTGGACGCGATGGTCGCCGCCGCCGACGACAACATCAGCGACGAGGAAGTGCAGAAAATCGAACGATCCGCCTGCCCCACCTGCGGCTCGTGCTCGGGCATGTTCACCGCCAATTCCATGAACTGCCTCACCGAGGCCATGGGTCTGTCGCTGCCGGGCAACGGCTCGACGCTGGCCACCCACGCCGACCGCAAGGAATTGTTCCTCGAGGCGGGCCGGCGCATCCTCGACCTGTGCCGCCGCTATTACGAGAAAGACGACGTGACCGCCACGCCGCGCGGCATCGCCACCTTCAAGGCTTTCGAGAACGCCATGACGGTGGACATCGCCATGGGCGGCTCCACCAACACGGTGCTGCATCTGCTCGCCGCCGCCCATGAGGCGCAGGTGCCCTTCACCATGGCCGACATCGACCGCCTTTCGCGCAAGGCCCCCGTGCTGTGCAAGGTCGCGCCCTCCACGCCCGACGTGCATATGGAGGACGTGCATCGCGCCGGCGGCATCATGGCGATCATCGGCCAGCTCGAAAAGGCGGGCCTCATCCATTCGGACGTGCCCACCGTCCATGCGCCCACGCTCGGCGAAGCGCTGAACGGCTGGGACATCTCGCGCACAAGCGACGAGAAGGTGCGCCATTTCTTCCGCGCCGCGCCCGGCGGCGTGCCCACCCAGGTCGCCTTCAGCCAGGACCGTCGCTACAAGGAGCTCGATCTCGATCGCGCCACCGGCGTTGTGCGCGACATGGAGCACGCCTTCTCCACCGACGGCGGGCTTGCGGTGCTCTACGGCAATCTCGCGCTCGACGGCTGCATCGTGAAGACGGCGGGCGTGGACGAAAGCATCCTCAAGTTCACCGGCCCCGCGAAGGTCTTCGAAAGCCAGGACGCGGCCGTGAAGGGCATTCTGGGCGGCGCGGTGAAGGCGGGCGACGTGGTCGTGATCCGCTACGAAGGCCCGCGCGGCGGACCCGGCATGCAGGAAATGCTCTATCCCACGAGCTACATCAAATCGAAGGGGCTCGGCAAAGCCTGCGCGCTCATCACCGATGGGCGCTTCTCGGGCGGCACGTCGGGCCTGTCGATCGGACACGTCTCGCCGGAAGCCGCCGAAGGCGGGCTGATCGCGCTGGTGCAGGACGGCGACCCGATCGAGATCGACATTCCCGCGCGCAAGATCCATCTCGCGGTCGCGCAGGCCACGCTCGACGCGCGCCGCGCCGCGCAGGAGAAGGCGGGCTATGCGCCCGCCGAGGCCCGCCCGCGCAAAGTCTCCACGGCCCTGCGCGCCTACGCCTCCATGACGACGAGCGCAGCGCGCGGCGCCGTGCGCGAGCTCAAGGACTAAGAATAACGAAAAGGCCGCGCGCCTGACTGCGCGCGGCCGCTTGCTCGGCTTTCTGTCGACGCCCGCGCGCGACTAGATCGCCGGACCCTTGAGCTGCGGCGTCTGGATCACGCCCACGAGCGTTTCCTTCGGAATGGCGAGGATCGCAGCCTCGTCGAACACGTCGCCCATCTCCGAGGGCACGCCGCTCGTCGCCAGCGCGTCGAGGAACTTGCGATGGATCCGCGGATCCTGATCCTCGTATTCGATCTGCCGTCCGCCCTGCTTGACCGAGGTGGAGCCGCCGCCCTCGTTACTCACCCGGCGCAGCGAGATCATCGGATAGCGCGCGGAGCCGAGGCTGCACGCCAGATAGCGCGCAGGCTCGCCGCATGTGTTGAAATGCTGGTGGAACATCCAGAAGGGCGGCGTGTACATGAAGCCGTGCCGCCAGGGAATCTCCACGAATTCGCTGTCGCCATCGTACCAAAGCAGCGAATAGCCCTCGCCGCTCACCGCATGGACGTGGGTGCCCGCCGCATGGCGATGCGCCTTCTTGTAGCGGCCCACGGGAATCTCGGACGTATGCGCATGCATCGTGCCGTTGGTGAGCTGGAAGAAGACGTTACGCGAGCCCTTGCCGCGCGTGTTGAGGTCGTAGAGCTTGAAGCTCGTCAGGTCGGAGACGAAATTCGTCTCCCACACATTGATCATGCCGGCGCCCGCCTTGCGGATATAGGTGCCGTGGTCGCCCTCGCCCTGAAACTGGTTCGGCTTGCCGATGCGGTCAGCGAACGTGCAGGGATTGGCGAAGATGAACTCCAGATTGTGGTAATGGTTGATCGCCAGCGGCGCGTCATTGGTGCACGAGAGGCGCGCGCTCTCGCGCCCGGACGTGTTGAAGATCTGGTACTCGCAGTTCAGCGGAATCGAGAACAGCGCCTTCGGCCCCCATTCGAAGGTCTGACGCGCGCCATCGGGCAGCGTCACGACGGTCGAGCCATAGCCAGACAGAACATAGAAGAACGCTTCGTAGAGATGTTTGATCGGCCGCGTCTTGCGACCGGCCTCCACCTCGAGCACGTAATTGGCGCAGAAATCGCCGCGCCCGTGTGTGTGCGCGAAACAGCCGCGCGCCTCGTAGCGGTCCCAGGCCTTGGTCTCCAGCGACAGCAAATCATGTCCGAAATCAAGATGGATCGGAATCCCTTCGCCCTGCGCCCAGTCGAGATAGGGGTCCTGAAAATAGGGTTCCGTCGGCGTCTGCTGCTTGATCTCGTCGGACATGATCGCTCCCGTTCTATGTTTTCTTGAATGCGCCCGCCCGAAGGCGGACGCGGCCAAATCGTCATCGGCGTCTTCACTCAGCCGCGGCGGGCTTGGCGCCGGGCAGTTCGCGCATGGCCGCGCCCGGCTCCAGCGCATTGCGCGCGCGGGCGAGCGTCGCCTCCGGCGTCGAGTAAAGATCCTCGATGATCGCCTGCAGCTTCGGACCGGGGATCGGCCGAAGCTCCATATTCATCTTCGCGGCTTCCGCCTTCAGCTTCTCGTCGCCGAGCGCAGCGTCGAAGGCCGCGCGCAATTCATTCGTGCGCTGCTGGGGAATTGATGGCGGCGCGAGGAAAGGCCGCCCGTACAATTGCTGCGAATAGATGAGCTCCATGATGCGACGATCTTCGTCGTTCTTGGCCACGTCCGTCGCCCGATCAAGCTTCATGGATGCGACGCGCTCGTTCTGCTCGCCGTTCTCCTGGAAGAGCACGCGGATCTCGCCGCGCCGAATCGCGTCTTCCGCCCCGCCGTGCAGCGAGCTCCAGCCCATGCCGCACCAGCCCTGCACTTCGTTGCGCAGCACGGCGAGCGTCACCTGAGCGGAGCCCGTATAGCCCGAGATGATCTTGAACTTCGTGCCCAGAAGGTTGTTCATGAGCGCAGGCGACATGGAGGTGGACGAACCCTGCCCCGTGGCGCCTACGAGCAGCTCATGATCGAACAGGTCCTTCATCGTCTTCACGCGCGCGTCGCTGCGCACGAAGCAATAATAGGGCTCGCCGTTCATGCTGCCGATATAGGTGAGCGCCTTGGTGTCGAACTTCACAAGATCGCGCCGCCCGAACGCCGCTTCGGTGAGCGATTGCGGATAGGCGCCCGCGATCACCGTGCCGTCCTTAGGCGCGACATTGGCGAGATAGGAGATAGCCACCTTGCCGCCGGCGCCGGGCATGTTCTGCGGCACCATATCGGCCCTGCCGGGCAGATATTGGCCCATGTGGCGGGCGAGCAGGCGGGCGTAGGTGTCATAGCCGCCCGCAGCCGAGGACGGGATGAGCACGATCACCGTCTTGCCCTTGTAGAAATCCTGCGCGCTTGCGGGCGCTCCGGCCCCGGCGATCGCGAATGCGGACGCGAATCCTGCGAAGGCTGCCTTTCCCCAACGAGCCATGCCGAACATGCGCTCCTCCCTTTCCAGTTGCGCGCCGGCTTCGCGCCGGCGTCGTTTCATCCTGCGCCCGAGGCGATGCGCGGCGCGCTCACCATTTCGCGCGCAATTCCGCCTCAAGCTGCGCCCGCCAGTCCGATCCCGAGGGAATGTAATTGTCATGCGGACGCACGTCGCCATGGACGGCGGGATCGAGTCCGGGAGGCGCCTCGCCATTGGCGACCGCGTCGATCGCGCGCGACATCAGCCGCCGCATGGTGACGATCGCCTTGTCCGACGTGCCGAGATTTTCGAGGCTCCGGTCGACGATGCCGCCCATGCCTTCCTGCAGGGCGTAATCCTGCGTGTTGACGCCGTCGATGCCGGTGAAGGTGCGCGTCTTCTGCATCTGCCGGTCGATCATGTAATCGTTCTCGGCGTTGCGCAGCAGTTTGAAGCTTCCTGGAATGTGGTGTTCGGGCCCGCGGCCCGCGCGGCTTTCCCATGCGGCCACCTTGTCGGGGGGCAAGGGCGCGTTCACGTCATAACTATACATGGTGTTGAAGACGAAGCAGCTCTCATCGTCGATCGGCGTCCAGATATGCCCGTCGAAGCGGGGGTAATCAGCAAGGCCGCCTTCGATCTTCACGATGGAGCCGCGCACCTGCTGCGCAGGCATGATGTATTGATAGATGCGGACATAGTCCTGCTCCTCGCTGATCCTGCGCGTGGAGATGTAGCGATAGCCGTAATCCGTGGGCTCGACGTCCAGCCGGGGCGCCTTGTCGCGGTTGCGCGGCATGTTCTTGTTCTGGATGTCGTTGTTATGCGCATAGGAGGAATGCGCGGTGTCGAGTCCGCCCTCAAGCGCCTGCAGGAAATTGCATTGCTCGAAAGTCTTGGAGACGAAGCGATGGGTTTCGGGCGCGCGCATCCATTCGTAATCGGGCGGCGAGGGCTGCAGCTCTTTGGGGCCCATATAGGCCCAGACCACGCCGCCTTTCTCGAAAGTCGGATAGGCCTTGATCTTCACACGCGCCTGCAAGGGCGTGCCGGCGGGCTCGGAGGGCATGTCGACGCAATCGCCGTGACGGTCGAACTTCCAGCCGTGATAGACGCAGCGCATGCCGCATTCCTCATTGCGGCCGAAGAACATCGGCGCACGGCGATGCGGGCAATAGGCGTCGATGAGGCCCGTATGGCCCTGCGTGTCGCGAAAGGCGATCAGGTCTTCGCCAAGCAAGCGCACCCGCACGGGCGCGCAATCAGGCTCGGGCAATTCGCTCGAGAGCAGGAAGGGATGCCAGTAGCGCCGCAGAAAGCGACCGCCCGGCGTGCCGGGTCCGACGCGGGTGAGCTTTTCATTATCTTGGGCGCGTAGCATGGGCCTTGCCTTCTGGATGAGCCCCCGCGACTCGCGCAGGCGGCCGATCACGTCCTCCTCGCGGCCCTCTCAGGAGCCGTCGGGCGAAGGTTAGGCCGTTCGCGCTGCGGGGTCCAGTCCCTGCGGCCAAGCCCGCGCATCCGGCGCTTCTGCGCCGTCGTGCGGAACGCGCGCTAGAGCACGCCCGCGCGTTCGCGCTTGAAGACCTCGCCCTGGGCGAGCAGCGCCTCGAAATAGGCGATGGTCTTGCCGAGCCCCTCGCGCAATTGCGTGCGCGGTTGCCAGCCCAGCGTCTCCCGCGCCTGGGAGATGTCGGGCCGGCGCTGCTTCGGGTCGTCGGAGGGGAGGCGTTCGTGCACGATCTTCGAGCGCGCGCCCGTCAGCTCGATCACCAGATCGGCCAATTCGCGAATCGTGAATTCGTTGGGATTGCCCAGATTGATCGGGCCGGCGACCTCCGCAGGCGTCGCCATCAGCCGCTGGAAGCCGTCGATCAGATCGTCCACATAGCAGAAAGAGCGGGTCTGCGACCCCTCCCCGTAAATCGTGATGTTCTCGCCCTTGAGCGCCTGCACGATGAAATTGGAGACCACGCGCCCGTCATGGGGATGCATGTTCGGACCATAGGTGTTGAAGATGCGCGCCACCTTCACCTGCAGCCCGTGCTGGCGACGATAATCGAAGAACAGGGTCTCCGCGCAGCGCTTGCCCTCGTCGTAGCAGGAGCGCACGCCGATGGGGTTCACATTGCCCCAATAAGCTTCAGGCTGCGGATGGACCGCCGGATCGCCATAGATCTCGGAAGTGGAGGCCTGAAAAACTTTCGCCTTCACGCGCTTGGCGAGGCCGAGCATGTTGATCGCCCCGATCACGCTCGTCTTTGTGGTCTGCACGGGGTCGAACTGGTAATGCACGGGCGAGGCCGGGCAAGCGAGATTGTAAATCTCATCCACCTCCACATAAAGCGGAAAGGTGACGTCGTGACGCATCAGCTCGAAGCGCGGATCAGCGATCAGATGTTCGACATTGCGCCGCGTGCTGGAGAAGAAATTGTCCACGCACAAAACCTCGCAGCCCTGTCGCAGCAATTTCTCGCACAGGTGCGAGCCGAGAAAGCCGGCGCCGCCGGTCACAAGCACGCGCTTGCCGATCATCTGGGTCATGGGTGAAATCCATTGCTGCTGAAAAAATGAAAAACGAAACGCAAAAACGAGACGCTACGGAAACGGCGCGCCAGGCAAACGAGCGCGAATCTCGGCGGCGTAATAGGCCGCCAGCGCCCCAGGGGTCAGATGCCTGTCATAATAGGCGCGCGCCGCGCTGGCCATAGCCTCTATCCGGTCGGGGTCGGCGAGCAGTTCCGCGCAGGCGTCCGCCGCCTCCTCCGGCTTGTCGACGAACAAAACCTCGCGCCCGTCGACAAGGTCCACCGGCAGGCGCGTCCCATGGCGCGCCGCCACCACGCAGGCCCCCACCGCCAGATAATCCACGAAGCGGCAAGAGAAATCCCCCTCACCGGGCGGATGGATCACCACGCGCGCGCGCGCCGCCTGCGCAAGCAAAGCGCGCGGTCGCCGTGTTTTGCCCTCGCCCGTGAGCGCGAAACGCCCGTCGGCGGCCAGCGCGTCCAAAAAGAGCCTGCGCCTGTCAGATCCAGAGGCGGCGTCGAATCGAGCGAGCGCCTGGTGGGCGAAAGCGCGTCTGTCGCGCATGGCGCGCAAGGCCGGCAGGACGGCGCCGAGTCGTGCGCCCATCTGCGGCCCATAACCGCCGGGCGTGACATTGGGGCGCCCGTAGCCCCTGCGTCGAAACTGCATTTTGAAATAGACGAGCGCGCGATCCGCCAGCGCCTCGTCGATGTCGGAGGAATCGCCGCAATCTATGACGATGGGATAAGTCTCGCCCTCGTAGCGCGCGTGGAGGATCTCGCAATTGCGCGCAGGGGCCGCGAGGCTCCCAGCGCTCTCAATCTGCGCGCGTTCAGCGAGGCCTGCGCGCAAGGCGTCGAACCAGACGGCGAAGGACGCGCAGGAATAAATGCGCGGCCATATCAGCGTGAAGGGTTCGGGATTGGGCGCCGCAAGCGCGCGCGCCCCGCGACGCAGCCAGGCGCTGTGCGCGACCAGCGCAACCTCCTGCGCGCGCTCACGCCAGCTCCGCAAAAATTCCGCCGCTCCGCCAAATCGCGCCGTCATCATGCGCCCGCCCGCTCTTCAAGCGTAAAGGCCGCGCCGTCGCAAACCCTATGCCGCCCTGCGCGAGGGCGCATCGTCGCGTCCTGCGAAGGGAAGGCGCGCCGAACCTTGGCGAAATGCGAGTCAGGGCGCGGGAGCGGCGAGCAATCTTTCGATTTCGGGCGCCAGAGCGGCCGGCGTCGTGGTGGAGGCGTAGCGGCCCGCAACCTCGCCGGCGCGGTCCACCAGGAACTTGGTGAAGTTCCACTTGATCCCTTCGGTGCCGAACACGCCCGTCTTCGCCGCCTTCAGATGTTTGAACAGCGGATGCGCCCCCTCGCCGTTCACCTCCACCTTGGCGAACATGGGGAAGCTGACCCCGAAACGCACTTCGCAGAATTGCGCGATCTGGCTCTCGTCGCCCGGCTCTTGTGCGCCGAACTGATTGCAGGGAAAGCCGAGCACCGCGAAGCCGCGCGGGCCATAGGTCTTCTGCAACAGCTCCAGCCCCTCGTATTGCGAGGTGAAGCCGCACTGGCTGGCGACGTTGACGATGAGAAGCGCCTGTCCGCGCCAGCGCGACAGCGCGATCTCCTCGCCCGTGATCGAGCGTGCGGCGAAATCATAAACGCTGGTCATCGGTCTCTCCCTGCGCGCGGCGCCCCTCCATTCCTACGCGCCGGGGCGCCCGCCGGTTCTGTCCCGCGACAAACTTAGCTATAATAACGAAGAATCGTTTTCTCATGAGGAGCTTGTCCGGTGGATCTGGAGGCGATGGCGGCGGCGCTCGAAGCCTCCGGCGCCTATCGGGTGCTGCGCAGGATCGAACCGCGCGCCCAATTGGCGCCCGCGGAGGGCGCAGCCCTGCGCAACGGCCTGTTCGTGGACGTCGAGACTACGGGGCTCGATCCTCTCGCCTGCGAGATCATCGAACTCGCCATGGTCCCCTTCTCCTATGGGCCGGACGGGCGCATCTATGCGACCGGCGCGCCGTTTCAGGGCTTCAACGAGCCCGCCGCGCCGATCCCGCCGGAGATCACGCAGATCACCGGCATCACGCAGGACATGGTGGCCGGCTGCCGGCTCGATCGCGCGGCCGTTGAGGCGGCGCTCGAAGGCGCCCATCTGGTCGTCGCGCACAACGCAGGTTTCGACCGCCGCTTTCTGGAGCGCTTCAGCCCCGCCTTCGAGCACAAGCCATGGGCCTGTTCGATCGAACAGGTGGACTGGAAGGCGGAGGGGTTTGAAGGCGTGCGGCTTGGCTATCTCGTCGCGGGCGCGGGCTACTTCTACGACCGCCACCGCGCGCTCAACGATTGCTACGCCGCCATTGAACTGCTGGCGAAGCCGCTGCCCCGCAGCGGCGCGATCGCCTTCGCGCAATTGCTCGACAAGGCGCGCAAGGCGGGCTGGCGCATTTTCGCAGCCGGAGCGCCTTTTGAGATGAAGGATGCGCTCAAGGCGCGCGGCTATCGCTGGGGCGACGGCGCGCAGGGCGCGATCCGCGCCTGGTGGATCGACGTTGCAGACGAGGCCCGCGATGCTGAGCTCGCATTTCTGGAGACGGAGATTTATGGTCGCCCCGTCGAGCTGCCGATGAAGCGCATCGACGCCTATACGCGTTTCTCGAGCCGCATCTAGGAGCCCACGATGACCGATCTCGAAGCGCGCCTCGAAGACCTTGAAGTGCGCAGCGCGCATCAGGAGAAGACGATCTCCGACCTCAACGACGCGCTCGCCGGCCAATGGCGCAGGATCGAACTGCTCGAGCGCATCGTCGCACAATTGCGCGAAGAAGTGCGCAACGCCCAGCCCCAGCGCGAGGGCGAGGAGCCGCCCCCGCCCCATTATTGAGGCGAACGCCATGAACCGCCGCGACAAGCCCTCCCCCGCCCGCGCCGCCATCGACCGGCGTAGCCTTATGCTGGGGGCGCTGGCCGCCCCGCTCGCGGCGCTCGGCGCACGCGAGGCGCAGGCGCAGGAGAAGGCGCAAGAGCGGGAAAGCTCGTCGGAGCGCGCGCTTTCCCAATTCGGCGTCGTGCTGATGCATGGCAAGGGCGGCGGACCGGGTGGGCCCATCGCCTCCCTCGCGGAATATTTGCGGGCGCAGGGCGCGCGGGTCGCCATGCCGCGCATGGGCTGGGCGGGCGACCGCGGCCGCCCGGCCGCTTACGCGCAAAGCTTTCCGCAGGCCCTTCAGCCGATCGGCGCAGCGCTCGCGCAATTGCGCGCGGACGGCGCCCGCAAACTCGTGCTGGCAGGCCAGAGTCTGGGGGCGAACGCCGCCATCGCCTGGGCCGCGCGCAATGGCGGGGGCGGACTCGCCGGCGTCGTCGCGCTGGCCGCCGGCCATACGCCGGAGCGCATGCGCCGCCCCGAGATTCTCGCAGCGCTCGAACAGGCGCGCGCGCTCGCAGCCTCCGGTCAGGGCAAGACCCGGCGCATGTTTCCAGACATCAATCAGGGACAATCCTTCGATGTGGAGGGAAGCGCGGAGGCCTGGCTCTCCTATTATGAACCCGATGGCCCCGCGAACATGCCCCGCAACGCGGCGCGCATGCCCGCCCTGCCCTTCCTGTGGGTGATCGGCCGGCGCGACATGCTGCACGACGCCGGCGCCGCCTACGCCTTCGACCGCGCGCCGCGCCACGCCAAGAGCCGCTATCTCGTGGTGGACGCCGGCCATATAGACACGCCCGACCGCGCGCGCGCCGAGGTCGCGGCCTGGCTGCGCGCCTTGTGAGCGCGCTCAGGCGGCCGAATGCAGGCCGATCGTGTTGCCCTCGCTGTCGCGCACGATGGCGATTTGGCCATAGTCGCCGATAGAGGTCTTTGGCATGAGCACTGCGCCGCCATGGCGGGACGCGCGTTCGGCCTCCTGTGCGCAATCCGCGCATGAAAAATAGATGAGCGCGCCCTCAGGACTCGGCCCGCGCATGCCGCTCCTGACAAGGGCGCCCACGCAGCCCGGCTGGTTCATCTCGCCGGGAAACATGAACATCTCAAGCTGTGCGCCCGGCGGCCCCGGCAAGGGAGAAAGGCTACGCTGGAACACACCTTCGTAAAAGGCGCGCGCCCGCGCCATGTCCGACACATAAATCTCGAACCACCCGACGGGATTGGACATCGCGCTCATGACAGGCTCCTCGCTCGCCCAAGACAGCTAGGCGCGCCGCGCGCGATTGGCAAGCATGGTCGCGGCCAGTCGTTGCGCTACAATGCCTCGAGAAAACTGAGTCTGGAGCCGCCCATGATCTGCCCCTTTTGCAAGGGAACCGGAATGATCCTCGTCGCGGGGCGCTCGCAGCCCTGCATCGAATGCGGCGGCTGCGGCCATTCCCATTGCTGCGACGGCCTCACCGCCTGCGGCGAGGTGGAGGGCGACGACAGGCTCGCGCAGGCGCGCGCGCCGGCCGGGCCCATCGGCGGCGCCTCGCTCAGCGCCGCGCAAATGCGCCCCCTCACTCCGCCGGCTGATGCGCCAGCGCAGGGCCAGCCTGCGCCGCCGCGCGCGAACGGTCGCGCGCCAGCATGAGATAGGCCGTCGGCACGACGAACAGCGTGAGCAGCGTGCCAAGCGACATGCCGCCCACGATCACCCAGCCGACCGAGCGCAGGCCCATCGCGCCTGCGCCGCTGGCGAGCGCCAAAGGAATCGCGCCGCACACCATGGCGCCCGTCGTCATCAGGATGGGACGCAGACGCAGCGAGGCGGCCTGCGCAATGGCCGCCGCCTTGCTCACGCCCTCTTCCTGCAGCGAATTGGCGAACTGCACGATCAGGATGCCATGTTTAGTGATGAGGCCGATCAGCGTCACGAGCCCGATCTGGCTGTAGATGTTGAGCGACGTGCCCGTGAGCTTCAACGCCAGCAAGGCGCCGGTGAGCGACAGCGGCACCGTGCACATGATGATGAGCGGATCGACGAAGCTTTCAAACTGCGCCGCCAGCACAAGGAAGATGAAGCACAGCGCGAGCAGGAAGATGAAATAGAGGCTCGAGCCCGACTCGCGAAACTCGCGCGACACGCCCGCATAGTCATATTTCGCGGAGGCCGGCAGGACTTTCGCAGCCGCCTGCTCCATGATCGCGAGCGCCTCGCCCAGCGCATAACCGGGCGCGAGATTGGCCGTGATCGTCGCCGAGCGGAACTGGTTGAACCGGTTCAGCTCCTTCGGCGCCACAGATTCCCGCGTGGAGACGATGCTGGTGAGCTGCACCATCGAGCCGTTGCGCCCGCGCACATAGATGTCCTCAAGGTCGCCGGGCGTGCGCCGGTCGTCGGACTGCACCTGCACCACGACGTCGTATTGCTCGCCGTTCTGGATGAACTTCGTCACCTTGCGCCCGCCCAGCAGCGTCTCCAGCGTGCGCCCCACCGCCAGCACGCTCACGTCGCGGTCAGCGACGCGGGTGCGGTCCATCTCCACCTGCAATTGCGGCTTGTTGAGATCGAGGTCGCTGTCGAGATTGACGAAGGCGGGGCTCTTGCGCGCCTCCTCCATCACTGCGGCGACGAATTCCTCGAGCTTGTCGTAGCCCTCCGCCGTCTGGATGACGAACTCCACGGGGCGCGCGCGCGGGCTCTGGCCGAAGGAGCCGGGATTATTCACCGCCATGCGCACGCCGGGAATGAGGGCGAGCTTGGGCTGCAATTCCGCCGCGATCTCCATCTGGCTGCGATTGCGCTCGCCCCAGGGCTTGAGCCGCGAGAAGGAGATGAGTTCGTTCACCGCGCGCGAGCCGATGATGACGAAATAGCTCTCCACCTCCGGTATGTCCTTCAGCAGCTCCTGCATCTGCGCCGAATAGCGGTTGGTGAAATCGATGGTCGAGCCTTCCGGCGCAAGCCCCGTCGTGTAGAGCACGCCGCGGTCCTCGATGGGCGCAAGCTCCGATTTCAGCGACTTGAACAGCCCGTAGCCACCCGCCGTCACGGCGAGCGCGACGCCGATGACGACCATGCGGCGCGCAAGCGTCCAGGCGAGCAGGCGCCCATAGCCCGAGCGCAGCGCCTCCAGCCAGCCTTCGATGAGATTGTAGAAGCGCCCGTGGCTCTCATGCGCCTTGAGCATTTTGGAGCACATCATCGGGCTCAGCGTCAGCGCGACGAAGCCTGACACGAACACCGCGCCCGCAAGAGTGAGCGCGAATTCGGTGAACAATTTTCCCGTGCGCCCGGGCGAGAAGGCGACCGGCGCATAGACCGCCGCCAGAGTCAGGGTCATGGCGATGACCGCGCCCGACAATTCCTTGATGCCGATGATCGCCGCCTTCAGGGGCTCAAGCCCCTCCTCGATATGGCGGTGGATGTTCTCCAAAACGACGATGGCGTCGTCCACCACGAGGCCGATGGCGAGCACCATGGCGAGCAGAGTCAGCGCATTGATGGAGAAGCCCAGCGCCGACATTATGGTGAAAGCGCCGATCAGCGAGAGCGGAATCGTGACCAGCGGAATGATGGTCGCTCGCAGCGTGCGCAGGAACAGGAAGATCACGACGACGACGAGCAGCGCGGCTTCCGCGATAGTCTTGTAGACGTTCTTGATCGATTCCTCGATGAAGACCGCGCGATCATAGCTCACGTCGATGTTCATGCCAGCAGGAAGGTCTCGCCTGATCTGCGGCAGCACCTTGCGCAGGGCGAGCGAGACGTCGAGCGGATTGGCCGTCGCCTGTTTGACGACGCCCAGGATGATCGCGGTCTCGCTCTTGAAGGTCGAGGTGCGCCGCTCATCCGAAGGCCCAAGCTCGACGCGCGCAAGATCGTTGAGCGTGACGGGGAACCCGTCCACGTCCTTCACGACGATGCGGCGGAATTGTTCAGGGGTCGAAAGGCCCGTGCGCGCAAGCACGGTGAACTCGCGGTCCGGCCCCTCGATGCGCCCCGACGGCACTTCGACATTCTGCTGGCGCAGCGCCGTCTCCACGTCCTGCACGGTGAGGCCGTGGGCGACGAGGCGCAGCCGATCCACCCAGATGCGCATGGCGTAGCGACGCTCGCCGAAAATGCGCACTTCAGAAACGCCGGGCAGGTTCTGCAATTGGTTGCGGATGAAACGCGCGGCGTAATCGGACAATTCGAGCGGATTATGCCGGTCGCTCAACAGCGCGATATTGACCACCGCCTGCGCGTCGGCCTCGACTTTCGCGATCACGGGCTCTTCGGTTTCGGCGGGAAGCTGCTTGCGCACGCGGCCCACGCGGTCGCGCACGTCGTTGGCGGCCGTGTCGGGGCTGGTGCCGAGCGTGAAGCGGACCTGGATCTGGCTTTCTTCAGGCCGGCTGCTCGAGGTGATGATCTCGATGCCCGCGATGCCGGCGATCGAGGCCTCGAGAACCTGCGTGACCTGGCTTTCGATGATCTCCGCGCTCGCGCCCGGATAGGTCGTGCGCACGTTCACCACGGGCTGGTCGATATTGGGATATTCGCGGATCGTCAGCTGGCCGTAGGAGACAAGGCCGCACAGCAGGACGAGCAGGCTGAGAACGGTGGAGAAGACCGGGCGGCGGATGAAGATCTCAAACATCGATCAAGCCCCCGAGCCGGCGTTCACGACATTCACGTTCGCCCCGTCGCGCAGGCGCTGCTGGCCGGAGGTGACGACGACGTCGCCCGGCGCAAGTCCCTCGCGTATCTCCACCTTGCCGGGCATGCGCTGGCCGAGGCGCACCTCGCGCTGCATGGCCTTGCCCTCCACCACGCGATAGACGAGCGTGCGCCCGCCCACGGGGAAGATCGCGGATTCCGGCACGAGCACCGCATTGGGCCGCTGTTCGGTGATGACGCGGATGCGCGCGAAAAAGCCCGGCGCGAGCGCGCCATTGGGATTGGGCACATTGGCGCGCATGCGGATCGCGCGGCCGTTCACGTCCACGGAAGGATCGATCGCGTAGATCTTGCCTTCGAACGTCAGGCCGGGCGCGGCGTCGGAGACGATGAGCACGGTCTGGCCCGCGCGCACCTTCGAGGCGTAGGTCTCCGGCGCACGGAAATCGACCTTCAACGGATTGACCTGCGCCAGCTCCACGATGCGCTGGCCGGGCTGCACGAATGTGCCCGGGCTCACCGCGCGCAGGCCCACCACGCCGTCGAAGGGCGCGTTGATGGTGGCCTTCTGCAGGCGCGCCTCGGCGAGCGCGAGGTTCACCTGCGCGGCGCGAAAGGCGGCGTTCTGCTCGTCGCGCGCGCGCTGCGTGCCGCTGCCCTTGTCGGCGAGCATTTCCGCGCGATCGCGGTTGGCGGCGGCCAGCGTCATGTCGGAGCGCGCCTTGTCGAGTTCGGCGCGCAGGATGGTGGCGTCGAGTTCGATGAGCACGTCGCCCGCATTCACGCTGGCGCCCTCGTCGAACTGGATCTGCGCGATGCGCCCTGCGATTTCGGGAGCGATCACCACGGCCTCATTGGCCTGCAGCGTGCCCACCGCGCGAATGTCTTCGGTCACTTCGCCGATGACGACCTTTTCGGCCTCCACCGCGACGCCGCCAGCCTGCCCGCCGCGCGGACCGGCGCCCTGCCGGGACTGGGACTGGGACTGGGATTGGAACTGCGCCTGCGCCTGGGAGGGGAAGGAAGCGGAGAGATAAAGGCCGCCGACGAGCGCCACGCCCGCCGCCGCGAACAATGCAAATGCCGATTCCCTGCGCATCCCGAACGTCCCCCCTCGTTTTTGTGAGCAGGAACAATAGCCCTATTCGCGCGGAAGCCAAGCGCGCGGGCCCAAGGGCCCGGCGCGACCGGCGGCGCGCGCGCCCCGAAACGCAAAAAGCCGCCCCGGAGGGCGGCTTTCGCAAATGGTGGGGAAGGCGATCAGCGCTTCGAGAACTGGAAGCTGCGGCGAGCTTTCTTCTTGCCGTACTTCTTGCGCTCGACCACGCGCGAGTCGCGGGTGAGGAAGCCTTCCTTCTTGAGCGCGGAGCGCAGCTCCGGCTCGTAATTGGTGAGCGCTTTGGCTAGGCCGTGACGCACCGCGCCGGCCTGTCCGGACAGACCGCCGCCAGCGACCGAGACCATGAGGTCGTACTGGCCGAGGCGCTTGGCGACCGCCAGCGGCTGCTGGACGATCATGCGCAGCACCGGACGGGCGAAATACACGTCGATCGCGCGGTCGTTGACCGTGATCTTGCCGGAGCCCGGCTTGATCCAGACGCGGGCGACCGCGTCCTTGCGCTTGCCGGTGGCGTAGGCGCGACCCAGCTTGTCAAGCTTCTGCTCGTACTTGGGAGCCTCGGGGGCCGGAGCCGCCGTCGCGCCCTTGAGGTCCTGCAAGGAGGAAAGGGTGTCGGCCATGGTCAGGCGCTCCTGGAGTTCTTGCGGTTCAGCGAGGCGACGTCGAGCGTCGTCGGGTTCTGGGCGGTGTGCGGATGATCCGCGCCCTTGTAGACGCGCAGATTGCCCATCTGCTGGCGGCCGAGCGGGCCGCGCGGAAGCATGCGCTCCACCGCCTTCTCCACGATGCGCTCCGGGAAGCGGCCCTCGAGGATGAACTTCGCCGAGCGCTCCTTGATGCCGCCGATGAAGCCGGTGTGGTGGTAGTACATCTTCTGGTCGCGCTTGCGGCCGGTCAGCACGACCTTGTCCGCGTTCACGATGATGACGTTGTCGCCGTCGTCGATGTGGGGCGTGAAGGACGCCTTGTGCTTGCCGCGCAGGCGCATGGCGACGATCGTCGCCAGACGGCCCACGACGAGGCCCTTGGCGTCGATCACCACCCATTTCTTCTCGACGTCTTCCGTACGGGTCGAGGTGGTTTTGCCGAACATATCGAATTTCCTGTCTCGGAGGGCCGCGCAGGCGCGGGCCGCTCGGGGATGGCGGCTTATAGAGGCGCGGGCGCGAACGCGTCAAGGGAAAAGCCCAAAAAACCCCGTTTCACGTGGCTTTTTTGTATGCGGTATTATAATACCGCATCAGGCGGCCGGAAAGCGCGCCTCCGCCAGCGCCGGCACGGCCTCGATCAGCCCGCCCAGCGGGCCCGAGGTGAGGAACAGGACCGCCGCGTCCTCCCCCAGCGCCGCCCCGATCCGCGCGACCGCCTCCTCCCGCTCGCTGAGCGCATGGGCGCGCAGGCCGGCGGCCTTGAGCCGGGCCATGATCTCCTCCTGGCTCGCCTGATCGTGGGTGCCCGCGCCCTGCTCGGCCGGCCGCCAGACGAAGACCTCCGCCGCCCCCTCGAAGGCGTCGTCATACCAGTGCAGGGTCGCCCGGTTGCGCCAGGAGAAGGTGTGCGGCTCGAAAACGACCAGCAGGCGCCTTTCCGGGAAATGCCGCTTTATGGCGGCGATGGCGCTGCGCGCCTTGTCATAGGAGGAGCCGAAACCCTCGAACATGGGAATGCGCGTCTTGTCCGACTTGCGGTCGAGCCGGCGGCGGATGCCCTTGAAGGAGGCCATGGCGGCGGCGAAGGCCTGCGCGTCCACAAGGCCGCGGGTCAGCAGAAAGGCGCCGACGCCCAGCATGTTCTCGATATTGTGCAGGCCGAGCTGGCCCGTCTCCACCCGCACGACGTCGCGGCCCTCGTGCGTGATGGTGAAGCGCGTGCGCTCGCCCCAGTCGATGTCGCGCACGCGCCAATCGCCCGCCGAGATCCCATAGGTCACGACCTTGCGCGCCAGCGCGGCGAGGAAGCGCGCGGACAATTCCCCGCCCGTGGAGGCGAGGATCGTCGCCTCCGGCGGCGCCAGCGCGACGAGTTGATGGAAGGGCGCGAGATAGCTCTCCACCGTGGGGAACACGTTCACATGATCGTGCGCGAGCGGCGTCAGCAGGAGATGCGCGGGACGATAGTGCAAGAACTTCGAACGATCGTCGGTGTTGGAGGATGGGTATTCGTCGCCCTCCAGCACCATCAGCGGACCCTTGCCGATGCGCGCGGCGGTGGGCGGCGACAAGGGCGAGGCGCCGATCATGAACGAGGGATCGAGACCCGCCTCGAGCAGGCAATGGGCCATCATCGACACGCTGGTCGTCTTGCCGAAAGAGCCGGCGACCACGATCGGCGTGCGCTCGCCCGCCAGCATGCCCAGCACGTCGGCGAAAGACAGGATCGGCGCCCCGCGCGCGAACGCCTCCGCCACCTCCGCATTGGTCTGCGGCACAAGGCGCGCGTTCTTGCCGATGACGATGGCGTCCCTCTCCGCAGGAATATTGGCGGCCGCATAAGGCGTGCGGACGGCGATCTTCTCGCGCGCCAGCACGTCGGAGATCGGCGGATAAATCGCCTCGTCGGAACCCGTGACCGCGACGCCGAGGTCGCGCAGCAATAAAGCCGTGGCACTCATGCCCACGCCCGCGACGCCAATGAAATGCACGCGCCGGTAAGGAAAGCCCGTCATGAAATCCCCGCCCCGGCCCCGCCGGTCCCGATTCGAACGGGGCGACTGTAGCAGATGCGCTCAGGCCGGCGGGACGGAATAGGTCGCTGTGGCGTGCGCCACCGGCTCCTCGCGGCCAGCCGAGCGCAACCAGGCCTCGCCGACGACAAGCCGGCGCCCAAGCTTCATGAGCCGCGCCTCCGCCACCAGATCGGTGGGGTCGGGCTTGCGCAGGAAATTGATGTTGAGGCTGGTGGTGACGGTCAGCGCGCCCTGCGAGAGATGCGCGCGCGCAGGATCATCGCCCACGCCCATCTGCGCGAGAATGGCGACATAGATCGCCACGTCCGCCAGTTCGAACATGGAGGGGCCGGACACCGTGCCGCCCGGGCGCAGCCGGCGCTCGCTGAAAAGCTGGCGCACGCGGGCGAACATGTCGCCCGTCTCCTCCACCACGTAATCGGGCGCCACCTGCCCGAAATGGACGGCGAAAAAGGCGTTGATCTCGTCTGCGGAGAGGCGCTTCATCGGATGATCCTGACCTGCGGCTCGCTTGCCATGGACCCGGCGCGCCCGCAAGTCCTGCGAAAGACGCAAGTCCTGCGAAAGAAGCAAGCAAGGAGCATTCATGAGCGAGGCCTATTCCGACGCATTCCTGCGCGACGTGCTCGCAAGCCCCGGCGTGATCACGCTCGTCGGCCTGTCGAACAATCCCGCGCGCGATTCCCACGCGGTCTTCCTCGATCTTCTTGCGCGCGGCTTCCCTGCGGTGGGCGTCAATCCCGGACTGGCGGGCAAGGAGATCGGCGGCGCGCCCGTCTATGCGCGGCTCGCCGACGTGCCTTCGCCCATCGCCATCGTCGACGTCTTTCGCAATTCCGAGGCGGCGGGGGAAACGGTGGACGAGGCGCTCGCCCTGCCCGCCCCGCCGCGCGCGATCTGGCTGCAGCTGGGGGTGACGAACGCGCCCGCCGCGGCCCGCGCGCAGGCGCGCGGCGTCATGATGGTGATGGACCGCTGCATCAAGGTGGAGATCCGGCGCCTCGGCGCGCAGCCTCCCGCCTGATCCCCGGCTCAGCGCACGAGGCGCGGCGCCTTGGGGATCGTCTCCTCGAACATGGCCTGCAGGGCGCTGATGATCTCCTCGGACGTCCGGCTCTTGTAGAACTTGCCGCCCGTGGCGCATTGACGAAAGCGCTCGTCCTGCAGGGGCAGGATCTGGCTCTCGATGAAATCGAAGCGGCCCTCGACGTGGTCGCCGCGAATGTTCGCCGCGGGAATGATGTATTCGATGTTCAGCGGCATCAGCGTCACGTGGCTGAGCGACTTCGGCCCGTCGCAATGCGCGGGATTGAGCCCGCTCGTGTCCCACCGGAACGTGGGCTGGAACGGCGTCATCTCCTGATCGTGATACCATGTGCGCGTTGCGACATTGTAGGCTGAGCGCGAGCTCATCCCGTCCGTCAGGAAGAGGACGAAGTTTTTCGGCTTCTCGATGCTCGTTCCATCGCCCCTTCTGGCGACGCGCAGTTTGTCAGTGACGTAGGTCATCGCAGTCTGCACGTCCGTCGATCCGCCGTCGCGCGCCATCAGGATACGATCCGTGGCGGTCAACACGGCGTCGAGATTGGTCGTGGGCGCGATCA
>Ga0315903_10000711_pt1 | contig 49900 bp, 57 predicted proteins | sample LakEriMetagenome_7_FD_203524 | JGI IMG/M metagenome (GOLD analysis project Ga0315903, IMG submission 203524) | Freshwater fungal communities from buoy surface, Lake Erie, Ohio, United States - Buoy 2 MA119 | ecosystem: Environmental > Aquatic > Freshwater > Lake | place: USA: Lake Erie, Ohio... | reverse complement strand
GCGGGTCGCGCTCGGGGCCTTTGGTGCGGGTAACCTCGGATCCGGCGAACATTGCCTTTGCCGCCACGACCTCTGGGAATGCCTCGATCAGCCTGCCGACCTCCTCGATCGTGTAGACCTGCGCGGACCTGTCACTGCGCTGGGCCTCAAATAGCGCGGCGTCCTGCCAATTGCGCAGCAGGGCAACCGTCCTGCCGTTGCTCAGGGCAATCTCCCAGACCTCGGGCGCTGCCTGCGCCTTGCCGGCCTCAGTCGCAGCGCGGTCAAGCGCCCGCCACGCAGCGGCCATCCGGCGAGCCTCCCGGCGGACGTCCTCCAACTCCCCGCACCAGATCGCCTGAGAGAACAGGTAACGCTGCCGGTCGAACTTCTCGCGCAGCTCCCTCGGCACCAGCAGGCGCAGGCGATCGACGCCCCACCTCCTCTCCATCTCCACCGCGACCAGATCGACCTCCGTGACCTCCTCCTGCCCGGCGATAAACAAACCGGGCGAGCGGTGCCACGGGGGCACTGCCGGGTAAGTGATTTCCTTGTGCTCTTTTTTCGATTTCGCTTTTGACATCTCAATCTCCATTTTCTGCCGACTGACAAGAGTACTACGGGTTGGCGGCGGAGGTCCGCCAACCTATACGAAGTATAGGGGTAATAGCTCCGCATACCTCCGCTAATGTTTTCAATGACTTACCCTATAACCTCCGCAAACTTCCGCATATAGTTCCGTCCAATGATTTCAATAACTTAGGAGGTGACCTCCGTAGACCTCCGCAACTTCCAGAAGCCCTTTTCGGTCGGGTGCTCCTCCCAATTGGTGTAGATTTCGCGGCTGTTTTCAAGCCAGATCACGACCAAAAATGGAAGCCATTTTCCGGCCTTGGCGCGGGTCTTCCAACGGCGTTTGGAGGGGTATTTGCGGAGGGTCATTCCTCGTCCCCAGAGCCGCCAAAGAGGCTGGGGGCAGCAACCAGAACGGCCGCAGCCACGATCTCGCCGCTGCCCTCTTCCACCTTACTGGCCTCCACGCGATTGCGCAGGAGGTGGCGTCTCCACGCCTCGAACTCCCGCTCCTGCTCAAGGCGCATGGCAAGCTCCTGCTCGTGTGAGCTGGGCATTTTACCGTTCATGACCACACCCATCCTTCCCCCCTGTCCCGCACCACATGATAAACCCAATGGTCGCGAGGATGACCCACGCGGCCCAGACGTCATAATCGCTCACGCCGGCCTCCCAAGGATATTGCGGGCCTTGGCGATCGCTTCGTCAATGCGGCCCATCTCCTCGACCTGCTGCTTCATGGCCTCGACATAGTCGGAGGCCGAGACGCGCGGGTGGTCCTCCTCAGTGCTCAGGGGCTGGTCGGCCAGCACCTGAAGGCAGAACGCGATGTCCGAAACGCGCATGGGGCCGAGCACCTGCACCTTCTCCTTGATGCACCCGTGCTGATAGCAAACCGTGTTCCCACAGGGGCCGCAGAGCCTGACTGTCTTGATTGTCATGACTTGCCCCTCAGTGCCTTGCGGGCGATGTCCTGCGGGCTGCCGAAGGGCGGCGTTTCAGTGATCTGGAGCATGGCTGCCTCCAGCTCCTCCACCCGCCTGATGAGCCTTGTCATGACCTCGTGGGCCTTGCGCAGCTCTTCTTTGCTGACCGGGTATGTGGGCCACGGGTCGCGATCGAGTTCGTCCATATCAAGCATTGTTCTTCTCCATATCCTGCGCGTCGCGCGCATCTAAGATGTTCATGATTAAGTTTTGGGACGCCGGGTTCTTTATGTACTCAATAAAATCTACGCCCTCCATATCGACGATCGCGTCACACCAGTCGCATATGGCGGTTTCCAACTCCTTAACGCGGGCGATCGCGCTCTCCTCGCCCTTCTTGAACGCCCACATGTAGACGAGGGCGAGGTCGTCCTGCTCCTCAGACATCTTTCTTCTCCCCTGCAAGCGCGGCGATGGCAGCTTTATCAAAAGCAGACTCGGCCTTCTTGCAATCGAGCAAAACGTCTTGAAACCGTCTTTTAAAATAAGCTTTCTGCTTCTCGCGCATATCAATGCCAAGGCGCAGCGCCCGCTCTTGCAAGACCAACGATTGAAATGCCGAACTGATCAGAACTTCCGGGTGCATCAAATCAAACGTGCGGCCATCTTGTGGCGGCTGAGCATCCAGCCAGCTTTGCATTCTTAAGAGAAGATCATTCTGCATCTTTCTTCTCTCCTGCCCAGCCTTCAGGTCCACCCGCAGGAATAGTAATGTGGCCGCGTACGGACCCACCGCCGGTCTTAATACGACCAGAGCCGCCACCGCTGCCAACAGAAACATGCGTATCCTGTGTCGCGGCCTCGCACATATAAATCTTGTTAGTCTTCGCGCATTTTGGACAGATCAATCGCCGCATGATCACGGAGACCTTTTCAATCGTCATAGGCAGATGCACAGCGATCCATCTGTGTTCACAGTCTCCGCAGAGGACCCACATTTCTTTGCTAGTCATTTGCGCGCCTCCATCATGGCGTCTGCATATTTATACGCCGACTCCGCACAGTCTTTAATGTACATATCCTTAGTATGGTCTGCCAGCAGCCCCGCCATTGCGGCCATCGCATATTGGTCGCGCAAACTGGGCTTGCCCTGCATGTCAATTTGGAGACGCAAGACGGTTCCGCACAAGTCGTGCACCGCCTGCTTCATATGTTGGAGTTCTTCTTCAGTCATTCCATTCCCCTCTGTTAAAGTTAATCAAACATCACAAGCTGGCTCACACCCTTGCTTGCCTCACTGATGCGCTGCTGCTGCAACGCCTCATACTCTTGGTTCAGCTCGCACCCAAGATACTGGCGACCGTGCTGAAGCGCGACAGCCGCCGTCGTCCCGCTGCCCATGAACGGGTCGAGGACAATGTCGCCCTTGCGAGAACCTGCAAGAATACACGGCTCAATGAGCGCGGGCGGGAAGGTGGCAAAGTGTGCGCCCTTGTATGGTTTCGTGTTAACCGTCCAAACGCTGCGGCGGTTGCGGCCTTCGGCATTTCCAACAGCCTTCATATTCCCGTTGGTTTTGCCCGGCACACGGGCGCTGCCCGTCTGCTCCTTTAGCTTTGGCTGAGACAGTCGCGCAATAGAGCTGGTCGCGACGGGCTCCTTGACTGCTTCTGCATCGTAAAAATACTTCTGCGACTTAGACAGCAGGAAGATATATTCGTGCGCCTTAGTGCAGCGGTCATTAACGCTCTCAGGCATCGGGTTCGGCTTATGCCAGATGATGTCCTGACGCAGATACCAGCCGTCAGCGCGCAGCGCGAAGGCCAACATCCACGGGATGCCGATCAGGTCTTTTGATTTCACACCGTTTCCACGGTAGGCAACACGACATTGCTGCTCCGTGTTTAACGAAGGGGTGCTTGACCCACGATACGACTCGCCGCCAATTTTTTTACCAGTAGCCGGATTGCTGCTGTAGCTGTCGCCAATGTTCAGCCACAGCGTACCGTCATCAGCCAGCACATCCCACACGCAGCGGAACACATCGACCATCGCCTTGATGTATTCTTCCGGCGTCTGTTCAAGGCCAATCTGGCCCTCGTGGCCGTAGTCGCGCAGGCCAAAGTAGGGCGGGCTTGTCACGCATGTCTGAGCCTTAACGCCGTCAGCAGCCCACTGGCGCATGGTGTTACGGCAGTCACCAAATATAATATAGTTCATCAATCAATCCCCCCGACCACACGCAGTCCCTGCATCTTCGTATTCTTGTCCACCATTTCGTAGGACAGAACCTCGTTGTTGAGCCATGTGTCGATCATGTTCTCGGCAACCTTCTCGACGACGTCGAACTGCTTCGAGATGATCGCCGCCGCATAACGGCCCTGCTTTCGTGTCTGCGGGTAGCTCGACCACGGCTTGCCGTCATGCCACGCCTTGCTGATCGCCTGCAGGATCTTGCGGCAGACGTCCTTCGCAGGCCACGCATTGGCGTCGCGTTTCACCTCGTCGCACGGGCAGGCGTACAGAGAGCCCTCGCCAGTGATGTCGTTGACGACAACGCTCTTCAGCTCGAACGGCTGCGTCCAGCCGTCCTGCGCCGACTTGATCTTCTTCGCATTCAGGTAACCGACAGTCTCGCCCTCCTCGCGCTCGATGCCGAGCAAAAAGTCACCAGCGCCGTCAAACACTGTAGAGCCGCGCAGGTTACCGGCGCGCGACGTGTGGTGGACGCCGACAACTGTCGCATCAAATGTTGTGCGCAGCGCGTCGCACGCCGAGATGAACAGCGTCATGTCCTTCTGAAGATTTTCGTCTGCCCCCGGAAGCACGCGAGAGACGGTGTCTACAAAAATGGCGACAGGCGTCTGGCCTGTGAGCTGCGCGACGTGGGCGACCGTCTTGATCAGGCGATCGACGTCAGTCGGGAGCATGAAGTTAATGGTCTGGCGGATCAGGTAGAAGGGCACGTCGTCCGCGTTGATGCCAGTCTCGCGCTCCCACGCGGCGATGCGATATTTCATGTCGCCGACGCCTTCACTGGAGATGTAGACGACGGGGCCAGTCTTCTTGATGTCACGGCCAAACCACTGCGCCTGCTTTGCAGCGATCGAGAGTGCCATGCCGATCGTGATAAACGACTTGCCGCAGCCGGGAGCGCCGAAGACAAAGCCCAGCGCCGTCTCGATCATGAGCTTGTCGATCAGGTAATTCGGATTGGGCAAAGACTTGATCCCCTTAACGTCCAGAACTTCAAAACTGCCCTCGGGAGCCTCGACGGCCTTGGGCGTGAGTTCACCCGTCTCCGGGTTAAAGTCATAGCCTTGGATTTCTTTCGGGGCTTCGATCTCAAAAGGGCGGGAGGGCTTCTCGACCTTCGCGGCGACGGCAACCTTGCCATCCCACTGGGCCATGGCATTGGCCCATTTGTGCTGGAACATCGAGAGGCCACGGCCCTCACGCTCAAGCAGAACAGCATTTGGCGTGCCCGGCTCAAGGATCCGGCTTTTGACGTGGCGCTCGTAATTGGCAAAGGCCGCCATCATGGTCTCGGCATTCTCGGCCGACGTCATGGGGATCGGGGCATCCCTGCGGGCGTTCACGACCGCCGCCCAGACGAGGCGGGTCATGTAGTCCTCGCGGCCGTCCACGATATTGCCGAAGCTGTCGATCGCGTGCGCCGGGGTCGAAGTAAGTTCGCGCTCCCCTGTCACCGGGTTTACGCCAGACGCGCCGCCATGCTCCATGGCAAGCTGGACGACTGCGTCGCACAGCCACTGCGGAGCGTCCGCAATTTCCACGTCCCACGGCTCGCAGCCGGGCTTCCAGCGGTAGGGCGTGCCGCTCTCGTGCATAGACGGGGGGAGCATGGCGAAGCCGCCCTGCCCGCGAATATCGACGCCGATCGAGGTCTTGCAGGTGGGAGGCGTAAAGCCAGCAGACACGCGGAAAAATAGCTGCGCACCGCCACCGCCTGTCACCTGCTCAATGGTCTCCAGCTCGCCTGCGCGCTGCTGGCGGTCGAGCATATCCATCCACCACGCCTGTGCGCGCGGATCTTTCTGGAAGTCGAGGTCGATGACCATGAGGCCGTCGGAGCATGCGCCAGCAATGACGCCCATGTTGTTGCGGCGTGCATGTTCACCATTCTCGCCATACCACCGCTCAAACGTGAAGTCCGGCACGCGCTCGTGTTCAAGCTCGCGCCACTTCGGCAGAGCAGGGCGCTTCCACTGCTGGCGGTTTTCACGAGGTGTCATTGCAGGAACAACCTGAAAGCCAATCGCGCGATACATGCGCGCCCATTCATTTGGGTCGGCAAAATCAGGGTCAAACGCGGCATTCATCATGTTAATTCCACCACTTCCATCTGTCGGCAGCGACATTGTTATTTTCCTTAAGAAACTACTCGGTATGTTTTCTTGGCGTCGATCCAGCCGTCATCTGCGTTTACAAAAATGGGATGAATAAAAATCTTCTTCACTTCAGAATTATTCACGCCGTAGTGCTGGCTGCGAATGTGTCCGCGACGAAGATGTGGACGAACGCTTGAGCCTGATCCGCCCGCAGATCGGACTGTTTCTGTAATTTTGCCAATTTTGATTGTAGTAACAGAAGAGTATTGCGACAGGCGCTTTTCACGAGTTTTGCGTGAATGCGGCTTATTGCAAACTTCAACGTCTTTCTCGACGTTTTTTGTTGCGAGCAAAACAATCAACATTGCCAAAGAGAAATTGCACATCCACTCAAAAAAACTGTTCGAGCTATATTGCTTCACTTTTCTGGTGCTAAACTCGACGAACTCCCGACCGTCCATTGATAGATACGGATGGACGATACATTCATTACCGTTGCCAGTGAAAGTATAAAAAAAACGAAGTTCGCTTTTTGGTGGCACGTCACTCTCAACGCCAGCCCAAAAACTAAAGTCTTTAGAAATGTCAGAGCGTGCCACTTTTTCCATGAGGTGCGTTTTCAATTGCAAATGGAGTTTAGCGTATGGCGGCTTGTAAATGCCAAGCTCCTCCATATCTTTCGCAGTTTTTGTAATATCTTCGACTGAAAAAGCGTCGAAAACATTCGCCGCAATTTTGAACATCGGCACACGTTCATTAAACATATCGATCTCCATAAGGTCAGTTATTTAGTTGCCGCAAACCACGCCATGCAGGCCGCATCGGCGCGGCCGTCGTCCTTTTTGCGGGCGAAGAGGCCCGCGAAATTCGGGAATATCTCGGCGGCGCGCAGGCGCGAGCCGTCCTTGCCGCCGCGCACCGAGCAGGCCTTCTGCCACTGCTGGGGCGGGACAAGGATTGTGGGGATCTGCAGGGCGGCCAAAGCCCCCTCGACACAGCCGAGGCTGCGCCCAAAGGAAAAGACGCTCGACACCCCTTGGCCCGGCATTGAGCCGACCCGTTCGACCACGGCCGTCGAGGGCTTCTCGATCAGGCTCAGGACATTGGCGAGCATGGCCGGGGACAGTTCGCGCTTCTTTTTGCCGTTGCGGACGATCTCGACGACCGGCATGTCAATAATTGACAGGTGGCCCTTCTCAAGGTCGAAGACCGCAATAGCTCCAGACAGGCCGGGGTCAATTCCAATGTAAATCACGCGACTTTCCTTGCCTGTTTGTCGAGCAGCTCGAACTGTTTCCACGAGATGACGCCGCCCGTGTGGATCACGAGCTGCGGCCGCCACTTGTGCGGGATCGACTGGCGCTGACGCCACTTGTCGATCGCGAACTGGGAGACGCCGAGTTGCAGTGCAGCACGCTCCACCAGCTCCCAATCGATCGCCTTTTTAGTCATCACAGTCATTCCTTGACGGCCCCTCATGCAAATCAGGACGACGACGTTGAGACATTTTGTCTAAAGCGTCAAGCCTGTGGATGGACAAAATGTCTGTTGACTGGTTTCCGCAAATCAGCCTATCGTCGCAACCCTATTCAGATTGAGACCGTCATGAACCCTTTTGAAGCTTACGAAATCGAACATCTTTCCCCGTCGAGTTGCAACTTGTTTGTCTCGTCCCCCGCCATGTTCGTCCTGCAGAAATGCATGAAGGTCCGCACACAGGTGGGCGCTGCGGCACATCGGGGGACGGCTGTGGAGAGCGGAGTTGTTGCTGGCATTCTCGACGGTTTGTCTGATGACGAATGCGTGAGGCTTGCGCAGGAAGAGTTCAAGACGCTGACTGCACTGTCGGGCGACTCGCGCCGCGAAAAGGAAGAGGGCGCGATCAAGGACATGGTCTTGACCGGCCTGAAAGAGCTGCGCCCCTACGGGAAACCTACATCAACGCAGGGTAAAATTGAGTATCGTTTCGACGACCTTCTCGTGCCTATGATTGGATTTTATGACGTGGAGTGGGCCGACCATGGCATTCTCACTGACATCAAAACTACGCATGCGCTGCCGTCGAAAATCTCAACCAATCACGCTCGGCAAGTTGCACTGTATCGCGCTGCGCGGGGCGACAATCTCGATGCTCGTATTTCCTACATCACCCCGAAAAAGTCTGCGACATACAATCTCGAAAACGCTCGCGAGCACCTTCTCGCGTTGGAAAAGATTGCGCTGACTATCCAGAGGTTCCTGTCCCTCAGTGACGACGCAAAGGTACTGGCGTCCTACGTCGTGCCCGAGGTGGACAGTTTCTATTTTGCAGACCCAATGGCCCGCAAGGCCGCGTTTGAAGTGTGGGGCCTGTGACGAGTTCGACGGCGGTGTTGAAAGCAGAAACACAAATAATTCATGGGTAAAGAAGGAACCTGAAGGCGAGCCCCCATGCACACGACTATCCGGTGGCACAGCAGGGATAGAGACGGTGACACTGTGAAGATCGCTGAGGTTACCAGTCGGAGTTGCGCCCGACCCGTCGAAGCAGTTCTGCCCATGTGGGCGAAGGCAAGAGGCCAGCCAAATGGCCTCATATGGAGTAAAGCAAATGGCACTCGGTTTTGAATATGGTGGCACAGGTGGGGCCAACTTCCTTCCGATCGTGAAGTACGACGCCCGTGCGGGTCGTTTCTTTCGCGTTGACCGCGAAGATGGTGTATCAACACCCACTGACATCACCCGCAGCTTTAAGGCTGTCTTTGACTTTGAGAACCTCGAAGTTGGTTGGATTTCTTTTAACGCGGGGTCTGCCCCCGACTTCCAAATGGTCTCACACGGCTCCGGCTTCCCGGAGAGGCCGTCGGAGAACCACAAGCGCGGCATCCGCATGGTGGTCAAGCTTTCGCAGGAATGCGGCGGCGACTGCCGCGAATTGGCGGGCACGGCTGCTGCTATGATGAAGGGGATTGACCTCCTTCACAATGACTACATTGCCGGCCTGAAGGCCAATCCGGGCAAGCTGCCCGTCGTCGTCCTCGAAGACAGTGTCGCGATCGAAAGCGGCGCTGGCGCAAAGAAATCAACGAACTACCAGCCGGTCTTCAAGATCTCTAGCTGGGTCAAGCGCCCCAACGACCTTGCCGACGCGCCTTCGCGCGGTGGTGCGGCCGAAGAGGCACCCGCCCGCTCTGCACCGCCCTCGACTGGCTCGACGCGCGCCGCACCTCCCAAGGCTGCAGCGCCCGCCGACGACGAGGATTTCGGCTAATAAACCGGGGCGGGCTTCGGCTCGCCCCTACCCACAACGGAGAATGATGTGAAATTCCTTATCACAATGAACATGCCTGCCCGCTCCGGTCAGCAAATCCATCAAATTATTTGCGAGAACGAAGCAAAAAGCCTGAAGGAATTTGTCGATGTTCTCCAGAGCAACGATTTCTTAATCGTTGACGAGTTTTATCGTGACACCGAAGCGCCGCGCGGCGCGGAGTCCTACTACCCGGTCGGTCAGATCGCGATCAATTACCGCTACGTTGGCAAGGTGAAAGTAATGGGAAACGTCACGCGCTCGATGGAGTAGATCGAGAAAATTATATGGAGATCGATATGTCAGTGCCGCATGGGAGAACATTTATTAGGTCGCCGCATATTGTAGATGGGAAAGCGAAGTCTGGTTATCTCATCAAGTGTCGCGCCTGTTCCAATTCAGAAGTGATCGCAAATGCCACGCATTCTGGCTCTCTTCCGCCGGAGGTGACAGCGAAGAAGTTCACTCAGAAGGGCTGGCGTGTCGGCCACCGGGTCAGAGATGACTTGTGCCCGGCATGCATAGCCAAAGAATTGGAATTGAAGAAAAAGAAAACAGAACCAAAGACAAGTGAAGGGCCAGCGCCCGCAATTAAAATGGAGATCGATACTGTGAGAGCAGACCCGCCGCCGGAAATTACGAGAGAAGACCGCCGCATCATTTTCTCTGAGATTGATAGTCATTACATCGACGAGATGCGCGGCTATGACACCGGGTGGAATGACACCCGCGTCGCCGAGGGCCTGAAAGTTCCACTTGCGTGGGTGAAGGGCATCCGGGAAGACAATTTCGGGCCAGAGTTCGGCTCGGGAGCACGGCAGGAAGTCCTGCAAATGAATGGCGTAATTGAGAAAGGACAGGCACTTCAAAAGAAGATTGAAGTGTCTATCAGGGATTTTACGGGCCTTCTGACCAGTCAGGAACGCGTCCTGACTGAGCTGAAGAAGGAAAAGATTACCACTGATCAGGCGATCAGTGACTTGTCGAAGCGCATCAATGATCTGATGAAGCGCATTAATTAAGGAGAGTGAAAATGAAATATGCAGACATCATCACCAAATCCGCATCCATCTTTACTGATCGCACTTTGGAATATGGCGACGTGAACGACACGGCTGAACGTGTTTGCGTCATCTACAACACGATCACGGGCGAGGACATCACGCCCTATCAGGTAAACATGATGCTCCACTGCCTGAAGCTGGCCCGCATCCGCTCCGATCGCAAGAAGGCCGACAACTACTTCGATGGCATCAACTACCTCGCCTTTGCGGCAGAGGCGGCGCAGGTCCGTGACGACGTCCCCGTGCCGGTGCAGATGCCCCAGCCAAAGCAGCCGACGGTCAAGATTTTTGACGTTGAGATGGAGCAGGAGATCAAGGATCTGGCCGCCAAGTTCGCGCCTGTCCAGAACGACGGAGAGAACAAGTGAACGACGAAGACACAAAGGGCAACGAAATAGAACTTACCGACGAGGGCCTGCGCCATCTGGCCGTCGCGCTGCTCGACGCCATCCCGAATGGCGACCCCTACGAGAACATCAGCACGCTCGCCACGTTCAACACGAACCTGCTTGCTGGCCTCTTGTTCGGAGGGGCTCGCACTAAGGAGGCGGCACTCGACGGCCTCGACGCCTATGTGAGCGACGTCCGCAAGTTGATTGAGAACAATTTCGACGCGGCCAAAGAGGCCATGGAACAAATGGACAAGAAGAACTGACGGTGGGCGCGAAAGCGCCCACTTTTTCTTTAGGGAGCCAATCAATGCAAACGCTGGAAGAATTGCATGCCCACTACCGCGCAGTTCGTGCGCGCATCAGCGACACATCAAAATTTAAACAAGAGAAGAGCTTTGAGCCGCCGCCTAAGCCCGTAGTGATCGAATTTAAAGAGCCCACCTTTATCAATCCGCCCGACCAGATCATCTACCGCGTCGCCAAAAGCCACGGCGTGAGCTTTGCGGACATCAAGGGGACGTCACGCAAGCAGATGTATGTTCTGGCACGTCAGGAGGCGGCATACCGCCTGCGCATGGAGCGCGGCCTGACATTGCAGCAGATCGGAAAGCTTCTTGGCCACAAGGACCACACGACGATACTGCACGCGATTAAGACGCATGAAAAAAGGCTCACCGAGCGTACCGCTACTCTCGATGAGCCCAGTCTAGTTTCGTCAGCCCTTTAGCGACTTTGGATAACTAACGGGCTTGATGAAGATGCACGGCGGCGGCGATGCAATCAACAAAATACTGGAACTCTGGGTAGGCGGCCTGTCGTTTTCCCAGATTTCAATTGAGGTTGGCCTCTCTAAAAAAGAGGTCAGCCATCACGTCTACACGCTGCGCATCAGCGGCAGGGTGGAGCTTCGCGCGAAGCCAAAGGTGACGATCATGGACCTGCGCTATAACTCGTGCCGGTACGTCACCGGGAGCGACGAGGATCTCGGCACTCTCTTTTGCGGCGAGCCAGTCGCCAAGCGGTCATATTGCAAAGAGCACTACAAGCTCTGCTACATCCCTATAAATAAGCAGAGCTAGGCTACTGTTACGATAATTCTACCGGCAGCGCCCGGCCCCGGAGTTCCAAGAGACACCGCGCCAGCAGCACCAGCAGCCCCTACAACCAATGTGATTGTTGACCCCGGCAACGGGCCTAACCCCGCAGTGAAGCTTGCAAAGACATATCCGCCGCCACCACCGCCGCCGCCGGACTGGGTGAAGGAAGAGCTACCACCAGAAAAAAGGTAAGGGGCACCGCCGCCACCGCCGGGTGCCTCTCCCGGCGTGGCTTGGGCACGGTTTGCCCCCACGCCACCAGCACCGCCATTTGGAGACGATCCGCCGTTGGAATTGTTGAAGCCTGTCGTTCCCGGATTGCCGTTCGTATTTATAGAGCCGCCAGAGGCAATGCCGCCAGCACCACCCGCGCCATTGTTGCCGCGATAAAGACCGACGCCGCCACCGCGACCACCGCCAGCATTCAAGGTGTTTGCGCCAAATGAAACTCTGGTGTCTCCACCGGCCGTTCCCGCCGTTCCGCTGTACCCGTCATTACCCTGCGAACCACCACCACCACCACCGGCACCATTCAGCGTGAAGGTGATCGTGTTGTAGTTGGGGACGACAAAAGAAAATGATCCGGCCGTCGAGAACGTCTGCGTTCCGGGGCTTACTGCCCCAGCACCCAGCAATGCGGCGTTGGAGATACCCGGCAGCATATCAACGAACTCCGCTGAGGCAGCTTACAACGATGCTGAGGGGAGACGTCTGGTAAACCGAATATGTCAGGATATTCAATCGTCCAGACGTCGTATCCAATGCTGGCGCAACTCCTCCGGGGAATTTGTAAGCCGTGTCGTAAGTCAGTGTGCGGCCCGTTGTTCCGACTAGGGATGATGAAGTGACAAGCTGAGACGTATTCACAGTGTATGTCCCGTTGCCGCCCGAGCCCGTGCCAAAGGCAGTAATGGTTGTCCCGGCGGCTACGGTGCCCCCGGTAATTACAGTGCCAATTGTAAGCGTTGAGGACGAAGCGCCGGTAACCGTCAGGGTCGTGCCAGCGGCGGGCGTGCCAGCCGTATTGTCGATTGTGCCAGTAAATGTGGTCGTGGCAGGAGCCCCGCAGGTTACCTGTATCAAACCGCTCTGGCCGAGCTTAGGGTTTGACGGGTTCATTAACTGGCGGTTGGCCGCGATCGTGACAGAAAAATTGTAGCCCCTTGCGAAGTCGGGAGTGATCTGGGCCGCGTCAGTCAGAGGCACGACGGCAGCCGAGTCCCACGCCGAAAAAACAGGAATAATCTTGTTGCTGGTCGTGCCAGTAAATGTTGTCGTCGAGACAGTCTGCGACGCGCTTACACTGTAAGTGCTGCCAGCACTGCCCGACCCGCTCAACAAAGCGGTGATGGTCGTTCCAGCAACGAAACCAGCACCCGCCGACGAAAGCGTCATGCCAACGACAACGGTATTGGGCGCTGTAATAGACGTTACCGTCAATGTCGTGCCGCCAATGGACCCGCTGAAGGACGCCGTGAGATTGCCCGCAACATACTCGGCTGAGGTTGCTTGAGCGGACGAGGCAATCTTGGGAAGCGTCACTGCACCGTTTTGAATTTTAGGTGTCGTGACGCTGTCTGTCTGGAGCATTGCGGCGGTGATGCTGTCATTGAGCGGGATTGCCGAGACAACATTGACGTTCGTGCCGTCCGAGAAGAGGAGGGTGCGCGTGCCTTGCCCCAGAACAACCGACGTGCCGCCGCCAGAAGCCAGCGCAAATGTGACCGTAAACGCGCCAGTCGTGTTGTTGTAGATAATCCAGTTTCCGCCAACGCCAGCCGGAATTGTATAAGTGATGTTGGCCGTCAGCGTGGCCGTCCCGGTAAGAGACGTGCCAATGATGATGATCAGCTTCTGATAGTCGGCCAACACAAGGGCTTGTGTTCCAGACAATCCAGTCGGGTTTTTAATGACAAAGCCGCCAAAGGCCGCGTCGATCACGTCCCAGTTTGTGTTGATCGGCCCAGACCAGCCCGTCGGTTCTGAGGCATATTCGTTATAGACAGGCTTTGTAATGCTTTTATTGGTTGTTGGCGTAGCCATCAGCCGCTCCTCAGATTTGCTTGTTGGCGATCTCAAGAGCGTGGGCGACAGTGTCGTCGCTCTCGTTCAGGAGAGGCTCGGTGACTTGCGTGACTTGCTTCTTGGCGGCCTTCGACAGCGCCATCAGGTTAACAGCGCCGCCAGACGCGCGGCCCGTGCGGTCGCCGGGGCCGTAGATCGTCAGCGGACCCATTGTCTGGACGGGCTGCTTTGCGCCCGTGAGGACCGTGTTCGCAATGGCCTCAGACAGACTGCGCGCGGCCTCCGGCGTGTCCTTGCGGGGTGCCGCACGGAGTAACTCACGGGCCAGAGTTGGGTTCAGGAGCGCGTCGGTGATGAGGTCATCGACCTTCTGCATGCCAGCCGCACGCATGCTGCCAATGATATTGGCTCCGACAAGCGTGCCAAACGCAGCCACACCAGCCACAGGGCCAGCAGCGGCACTAGTAGCGCCACCGCCGATAATTGGGGCCAAAAGAGTTCCAGCGCCGCGCACGAGGCCGTCCCAATAGGACTTGCCTTTCGCGATCGTCGGCGTGATGTCCTGAGCAGTCGTCGAGCGGCCCGGAAGCGCACTGCCGGTCGTCGAACGCGCGCTGCGGTTCAAGTCGTCGGCCAGCGCCTGCATGGCATTGACCTGATCTTTGTCAAAGACCTGCTCAAGCGTCCTGCGATTGTCGCGAACAAATTTCTGGAAGCTGGCGGAGTTGATCAGATTGGCATCAGACGTCCCAGCCTCTGCGGTCGAGATGAAACGCTGGCGGATGTGGTCCGCCACGGCGCGCTGAAGTCCAGCAGCCGCGTCAGGACTTGCTGCTGCAGCTTCTGCCAAATTGCGCATAGTGCGCTGCGCATTTGGCTGGCGGAAGATGTTCCCGATTGCCTGAGAGACGGACTGGTCGTCTGCAGCACCAATAAGCTTGCTGACTTCACTCTTCTGCGCGGTCTCGATGGTGGCGCGCGAGCGGGCAGCAATATCGATTGCCGCCTCAGACATCTTCACGGCTGACGAAAGCTTGTCGGCGACGTCGGGGAAGGCGCGGAGCGCGCTGTCGTGCTTGTCCACCCAAGCGTCAAACTTCTTAGGATCCACAAGTCCGGTCTTGGGATCTCTGGTCTCATTGAAGGCGCGGGAGACAATATAGTCGTTCATTGTGTCCATGGCGCGCTTGTCGTCGCCAACGGCCTTCATGAAGCCCTGAGCCGTCTCGAAGCCGGTGTCGCCAGCGCGGAAGAACTTCGGGCCTACCTGCGCGTCAAATGCAAGCTTGTACTGGCCACGGCTTTGGCCGGGGCGGAGCGCCTCGCCAACAGGCCCCTGACGGAATGTTTCAATATATTCCTTGTTTGCGGCCTTCGCGTCCTCAAGGCTTTTGATCGCTTCAGGCGTCAAGTTCGGCTCAAGCGTGCCTTCAGTCACCGTCTTGCCAGCAAGAGCAGTGTCCGCTTCATACTTGATCTGATTTTCGACAGCGTCATCAATTGCATTGGCGACGCTGTTCTTCATCTGAACAAGCTGGCGATAGGTGTTTGTCTCGCCGTTTGTGCGAAGTTCCGCGCGCATGGCGTCGCCTATGCGTGTGTCGAGGGCACGCATGCTTGCAAACGGGATGACGTCGCCAATGCCCCGAGCGGCATTTACGATCGCGGCCACTTCACCTTCGAGAGGCCGTGCCAGATCTGCGCCAGCCTCTGCCGCAATGCGGTCAGCAGCCCCACGCACGTCGCGAGAAACGATGTTAAGTGTGCCTTGAGGGTCAATTGCCGAATAAAGTTCACGGCGTTCTTTATTGGCTGCATCTTTCGCCTCCTGCGTGAATTGACGAAGAAGACGTCCGTATTCTTCGGGTGTGCCTTCGCCGCCCATGCGCTCAATAGCGTCACGGGCACGCTGCTCTGCACGCTGAATGATTTCATTCTCACGGGCCTCGATCGCGTCCAGACCTTGGCGGAAAAATTTAGGAACTTCTAATGGCGAGCCGGTCGGGGCTACGCCTTCGAGGGCCTCCTGCCGAGCCGTAGCCTGCTCGCCGCGACGTTCAAGAAATTTCTCGGGCGTGCGTGTCTCGGCCTGACGCTGCATTTGGCCCGTGGCGGTGTCGCCAGTCAGCTCGAATGTTGTCGGCCTAGATCCGGGGACCAGCTCTTGCTGCTCGTTCTCAATGATGTCGAGCATGCGATTGCGGCTGCCAACGCCTTCGGCGAACTGCTGCGCTGCCGCCTTTTTAGGGTCGAAGATTGGCTGCAGATACTCAAAGGCGGCACGTCCCATCTTCGGGAATGTCTTTGCGCCCTCGACGCCGAGCTGCGTCAATCCTGCGCCAGTAATACCGCCCGCCATACCGGCGAGGGTCTTAAAGCGTTCAGGCACCATCTCCATTGCCAATTCAGCGCCAGCACCGCCGCCGACGTTGGTGGCAATGTTAGCGCCAGTCGCGGCAAGAGAACCCGGCCTGCTTGCGCCAAAGACTTTCTCAGCAGTTTCACGGGCCGTGATGCCCGCAGGGGCCTTCGGGATTGCGCCCATGACGCGGCTCGCAGTCGCCTCAAGACCGGCCTGCGGAAGGAGCGCATAGCCAGCGGCCTCGCCGCCTGCGCGAACAACCTTCTCCGTGAGATTGCGGGCCGGATACTTGTCCGGCTCGATGCCAATCTTTGCCGCCTGCTCGCGGAGAAAGTCTTCGCCCATGAAAGGCTTTTCAGAAACAGGGAGGCCAACCTTCCTGAAGCCCCAGTTGACGATGTCAACGGGCATGCCAATCAGCTTCATCGCGGCCGCATTGAAGCCGGACGGAAATTGAATGGCGGTATACATTGAACCGCCGACTTCTTGAGATCCTTGAGGAAATGTTTGGCTCAGTTCTGCAGACGTTGTTGGTGCAACAGTTTTTTTATCTGCCGCTGCCGGAGCAGAGCCGCCGAAGAGGCTTTCAATCTCTTGCTGGCTCATATCACTGCCTCATCGACGGAATGGAGTAGAGCTGCTGCTTCGGTATCGGAACAACGACACGATCCGGCGGAGCATCTGAGCCACCATACTGGAATGTGTCGCCAGCCTTCAAGCCGCGCTTCTCAAAGAATGTACGCTGCTCACCCGCAAGGTTAGGTGGGACAACGTAGATTGCGCCCGGCGTCCACTCTTCGGCCTTCGGCAACGGCATGCCAGCGAAGTTGCCCATCTGACGTTCTGCTGCGCGCAGGAACACATCATTCGGGTTAGCCTTCGACCAGACGGCATAATATGCCGACGGGCTGCGCCAGCCTTCTTCTTGTGACGCGCGCTGCCAAGCCTGCATAAATGCGTCAGCGCGATTGAGCGACGCAAGTCCCTCTTTAACCATCTGGAAATTGACCCTCGGCAGCTTGTTTGGCTCGGGCGTGCCCTTGTCTTGCAGCGTCATGAACTCCGACTGAGCGAAGCGAGGCGTCGCCGCCTTCAGATCTGCAAGGACAAGGTTCGGGCCAATCTTCTCAACCCATTGGATGCCTTCTGGGTCACCGATTGCAATCTTTTGAGCAATGTCAGGCAACCCGAATGTCTGAGCAATTGCAGCCCACCCGCCGCGTATACCTGCGGTGCTACCGCTCTCGAAGAGCTTGAATGCACTGACCAGAGCAGCGTAACGCTCGCGCGCCTTGCTGACGTCCGGGGCTTTCTCCAAAAAGTCCTTCATGAACTGTTGGTCGATCGCCATTTGGTCTTCGGCCTCTTTAGGCATGCTCGTTATCCTTGCCCCTTCGGGCAAGTTTGGAACGAGGCGTCCGCCATTTGCTGGTGCAATCGGACGTGCCAGAACAAGCTGGCCTGTCTTTTCATCGACCGTTGCAACCCTCGGAGCATTCCTCTGCTCTTCTGTCGGCTCAGGTGCCGTCGGACGCGGGAGCCTTTGGCCGGGCGGCATTTGAACCTTTGCGCCCGTGAGAGGGTCGTACTCTTCAGTATATTCGCGCTCGACGTCTTTGGCCGTGCGGGCCTCTGCTGCCTTGACGTCAAGTGCAATGGCGTCGTCGATCGACTTCTGCGCGGCGGTCATCTTCTCGTCGCGCTCCTTGCGCAGGCGCTCCGCCTGACCAAGGAAGTTTGTTGCCTGACCCTGATAAACGCGGCCCTGCTCAGGATTACGTTCGCTCGCAATCGCGGCAAGGCGATTTGCCTCTGCGGCGTCTTCCTCAAGTTTCTTAATCGTTTGATCAAGGGAATTGACCTGCGGGAGCAGGACACGAGGATTGCGAGACGGGTCCGTGTTCCTCCAAAGAGCGTCATTCTCAAGAGCGCGCTGGCGCATCTCAAGGACGGACTGCGGCCTTGTCCCTTCGCTGGGTACTGCAGGAGTTGCAGTAGCAGCAGGAGGCTCGCGGCGCTCTTCTTCTGCAACGACGGGAGCGGTAGCAGGAGGCGTAACAGCGGCAGGACGTGCGGCGGGCTCACGCTGAGGCGCTGGCTGCTCTACGACCGTGCGGGCAGTTGTGACGGCAGCAGGCTCTTCTCTTTTAGGGGCGGCGGCAGATGTCGCCGCAGGCGCAGCGGGAAGTGCTGTCGAAGAAACGCCAGCGCCACCGAGGAACGACCTCATGCGGCTCTGATATTCGTCCTGAGTAAGCATTGCGCCGTCGCGCGTATCTTCCCAGACCCACTGACCCTTCGTGTTAAGGGTCGGGCCTTTGAAAACGCTCTTGGCAATATCAAAACGCTGCTTGAGCTGGTCGGCAGTCTGCTTCTGCAGGCTGGTGTAGGCGCTTGTGCCACCGACGAGGCCCTCGCCGATTGCACCGAAAAGCGTCGGGTTGCGAGACGCGAGCATGGAACCAAGGCCAGCAATTGCCGGAACCCAGAACGTCTCGTCCTTTTCTTTGAACAGGCTGCCAAGTCCGCTCGCAGCTTTGCCAATCCCGCTGGCCGCATCACCGACCACGTCAGGAATTGAGAACGAACGGCGGGGAGCCTCTTCTGTGCGGGGCTTGGCCGGGATCTCGCGCGGCGGAACGGGCGCAGGCGGCTCGGTGCGTGCCGGAGGAGCTTCGCGCACGATCGGGCGACCGTTCTCGTCCACGTCTGCAACAGGGCCAGCCTGCTGGAAACGCTGACGGGGGGCGAGGCCAGCGGCATCGTCTGTTGCCATCGCATAGTCCACCATCTTCACGCCGCCGAGACCCTTCACGGCCTCGGGGTGATACTTCTCAACGTCCTGAGCCATGAGGCCCATGCGCGTCCTGTCGTCGCCGTCATACTTGAAGCGATAGACGGGCTGGCCGTCATTCAGGCGACCAACGCGCTCGACGTCGTGCTTCATGCGGCGGTCAGACAGGAGCGCAAGGAATGGAAGAATAGACGAAACGGCACTACCAGCAGTACCCGCAATAGAGCCGAGCGTGCCAAGCAAGCCACTAGCACCAGCGGCACCAGCCGCACCAGCGGCACCAGCGCCTGCAGCACCGGCAGCACCTGCACCAGCGGCACCAGCACCTGCGCCTGCAGCGCCAGCGCCAGCCGCACCTGCGCCGCCAAGCTTGCCAAACATTCCCATCAAGTTCTTACCGGCGGAGGCAAGGCCGACGGCCTTCGACGCATCCTGCAAGCCACTGGACTGCTGAGGCATGTCCATCTTGCCGGGCGTTGCCATCGTGTACTTTTGAAGATCCGTGGTCAGCGCGCTGCCCAGTGCCGAGCTATTGTTCGGAGCCTGAGGCCCGCTGCCTTCGTCCTTCTCCTTTTCCTTCTCTGGGCTTCCGTACGGGCTATCTCCCAAGCCCACATAGCCTTCACCCGAAAAGGAATGGCGGCCAATCAGGCCGCCGCGAGCGGCGAGTGTTGCACCAAGAGACGGATCAAAGCTGCGCATGACCTCGGGGTCAATGCTTGCGTCAGAAACGCGCTGGACAGTTTTTTCAACAGTCGATGTGCCGCCCTGAGCCGGGGGGGTAGGAGTTTTTACGGCAGGGTCGCCCTTTGACGTGGTCGTTTCAGACGGCTTGCCACCCATCCACTCGGGGCGGTTCTTGTAAAGCTCGTAGCCCTTTGTCGTCAGGTTCGCGATCTGATTGGCCTGCTCGACGCCGCTCCTCTGCTGCGGGAACTTCAGTTCCGGGCCACGGGCCAATTGGAACTGGCCGAGCGGCGTGAGGGCACCATACGGGCCGCCCGAGCCGAGGCCGGGCTTCTTGTCGGAGCCGTAGAAGGCCAGAGCCGGGTTCACATAGCCAGCCTCGGCATAGCCGCCGCGAGAGAACGCGCCGGGGCCAGACACGAGGCCGCCCTGCGAGGAGAGGCCCTTGTTGTAGTCAGAAAGGAAGTCTTCAAGAGCATTTTTCTTGTAGTCAAAGTACTCTTGGCCTGACTGAGATTTCTTAAGGTCGGCACCCTTCAGGGTGGCAAGCTCTGCCTCAGCCGCAGCCTTGGACCCAAGCGAAAAGCCTGTCGCCTTCGGGGCAAGAAGGCCCTGAGCAGCAGGATTAATCGCGCCGGGCTGGATCGGGGTGTCAGCGCCGCCAGCCATCTTGGGGAAATTAATGGCTCCAAGGCCAGCCTGAATGGGGCTAACCATAGCGCCCGGAGCCATCATGGGGCTCAGGCCCTGCATGGGCTTCAGCATGGCGCTCGGGGCATTGATGTTATAGGCGGCCATGCCGTTTTCAGCGCCGCCGTCTGCCTTACGATCGCGAACGGCGTCGTCCGTGGCGTCACGGTAATCGACGGTGAGATAGCCGTCGCGCTTGCCGACAGCGTCGGGGTGATCCTGCGCCACTTCCTGCGCGAGCAGGCCGATCTGCGTGCGGGGGTCGCCCTTGTAATTGTAGCGATAGATGTTCTGGCCGTCGTTCGTCTCGCCGACCTTCTCGATGTTTTCCTTGAGACGCTCGTCGGAGAAGAAGCCGCCGCCGCCAACCATAGTCCCAGATGTGGTGTTGCCCGACAGGGAGCCGGTGCCCATCGCGATATTCGCGAGGAACTGCGCAATCTGGAACGGATAGGCCTGCTGCTGCTGAAACTGATTGTAAAGGGCCTGCAAGCCAGCCTGATTGGTCTGCTGCTGGGTCTGACCGGCGGCGAGCTGGGCCTGAGCACCGGCAAGGCCAGCCTGCTGATAGCCGGTCCCGAGCTGACCAAACTGAGCGCCAGCCTGAAGGGCGCGATTGGCATTTGCCTGCTCTGCGGCAAGGCCAACGCCTTGCTGCTGCTGGGCGGCACTGAGGGAGTCGGTGAAGGCCTTCTGGTAAATTGGGGCCATGGCCTGAGCCGTAGCCATATTTTGCTGACGGGCCAAGTTGGCTGCCACGAGGCCGGAACGGTCGCCGCCAAAAGACTTGGCCGTCTGCGGGTTCACGAGGTTGGAACGCTCCATGCCCTGCTGCTGCTGGAGGGCCTGCATCGTCGTATCCGCAACGGCCTGCGTGTACGGATTGTAAAACTGGTTGATGTTCAGGGCCTGCGGATTAACATTCTGGGCACCTGCAGCCGTCAACCCGGCGGCGTTCTGGTAGAACGGCTGCGCGGCTCCGGCCATCATATTCGTGTTCTGAATACCGGCCTGTTGTGTGGCGTTCAGGGGCGCAACGAATGCATTCGGATCGTTGCTGTAAGCCTGAAATGGCTGCTGGGCAACGTTTTCTGCCCTCGCATTGACGGCATTGTACCGCGCCATAACCTCTGGCGGGATTTCCATCTTTTGCGTGGTTTGTGTTGTGCCCTTGCCGCCACCCATAGCCTTACCTCAATCTTTATTCGGCGGCTTGTTTCCAAGCCCCGGTGCGGGTTCCGTAGAGGAAATAGGCTCCTGACGGCTCACCAAAAATGCGCTCATACATGCGGATTTTGCCCTTCGTTCTATTGCTAGAGAGCACTCCGATCGTGAGCGGCAAATCCAGTTCATCAGCAACCTTCTTGCTAAAGTCACACAATTTCCGAGCACGACCCCCCTTCGCAGATCGGAAATCCGGGTGAATAAAGACGGCACGTTCCTCAAGGATCTCTTGATCACTATACCAGATGTTGCAGATCCTCAAAAGGATAGCGCCCTGCGGTTTTTCTCCGGGCACGCCAACAAGCCCAACAATGCCCTTTTCACGGTTCAGGGCGGGCCAGATTTCAGCAAGGAGCCGGGTCGGGTTCGGCTCGACAAAACCATTTTCGTCGCAAGCCTGCATCGCAAGGTCCATGATGTCGTGGACGTCTTCGGGATTACCGACCCAAACTTTCAATTCTGGCTGCATGTTAAGACCCCTCAGTCTTTCTTCGGCCCCGGAAGTTTCTGGAGCGTTTTAATAAGTTCGGCGCGTGTGGCCTTCACCCAATGATCAAGTGCACGGTGGCCGACGTCGAGATCTCCGCCGCCAGCCCAAATCACCTCATCAGGAGACAGCACATATTCGCCACCGGCCGCAACGATCGGGACCGGATTACCCACATGGCCGCCGGTCGCAAGGGCGGTTGGGGGAGCGTTTTTGAACATCAACTTGACGGCACGGAAGCCAGCCATCGTATTGCCTTCGCCAAGCGAGGAGACAATGTCGGCCGGAAGCACATAAGCGCCAGACGGGACGTGCATGGGCAGGTGATCTGTGCGGCCAGCCACCGGGCTGTGGATCGGCCCCATGTGGAGCTTGCTCACCTGCTGCGGCATTTCTGACTTCTTCAACATGCCGCCACCGGCCTTTGCCTTGCGGGCCGTGTCGAGCGCGATCGCAACTGCTTGCTTCTGCGGGCGGCCAGTCTCGACCAGCTCACTAATGTTAGAGCTGATCGTCTTCTGCGAGGAACCTTTCTTCAGGGGCATGGTGTCCTCACGGGTTCGGAGTGTAAGAGACGGCGCATGTAGTTGATGCGTCTGTATCAATCACAATGCCATTCGTATAGGCAAGGTTGACTGTGTAATATGTAACCCAGCCAGTTGTATTGGACGGCAAGCTTTGAAAAATAAGATTGGTTGCCGCGATGCCGCCAGTCGTGGCGCTATCATAAACCCTAATTTGACTGCTGCCAGAATGGGTTGGAATAGAGACCGCGAACAAACGACCATCACCAGCAACAATAAGCTGCGTTGTGCTGGCCGCAACTGTGGGCGACATAAACGACGGAAGAGACAGAGCCGTATTGATCGCAATCTGCTCTATCGCAGTCTGAATGCCCTTCAAAATAGCATTCAATCCGTTGATCGCAACAACGCCGTTTTTTTGAGTAGTTAGGATGTCATCAAGTGACGCGGGCATCAGTATTTCCCATCCTGCTGAATGCGGTAGCGCATATTACCAATACGCCAGAACGACCCAATGTCTTGGCTCTCTATCTTGACCGACACTAGGCGGCCACGGAAGCGAGGCGTGACGTAGGTTGTCGCCTGCGTGAGGCTGTAGGGGCCATATGCAGACGGGGTCTGTCCGGGATAGTCAGTCACATAGAAGGTGAGCTTGACGGTGGCATTTTGCGACCCGCCAAAATATCCCCACTTCATGTCGGGCCAGAGCTGGTCGATAAACATTTTTACGTCTGCTTCCGTCAGAACAAAATAACCTGTCTGGAAGCTTGCCTCGATCGGCACGGGCTCATTACTCGCGTTGATACCGTCGGGCGACGTCTCGTGCTGAATGATAAAGTTGTTTGTGCCGCCGGGCAGGATACCAGCGCCAATCGGCGGCCCAAGTACACTTTCATTGATCCACGCCGTGCGAGACAGGGTGCCGTAGTCCCACTGGTTCAGCCCAATGTTGTATTTCGCATAGGCGTTAATCTCGCCGCCATTGCTCATGGTCGGATAAAACCATGAAATCTCGTTGAAGCGCGAGTTTGGGGCAATGCGTATTTTGTCGAGATTATTCCTGTCGAGGTCTTGGAAGATCACGTCCCAGATGGGGCACATGATTGGCTCGACGCCCTGACCGGCAAATCTGAAGAATTGGCTCTGGCCCATCCAGTAGACGACGCCGCCCATCGACCCCGCAGCCTTGCGGCCAATGAGGCCACAGCCAGTGCCAAGTTCGTTGAACTGATAGACGTAGGGCTGGCCGACGTATTGCATGGCCCAGAACCCAAGGTCAGTCCAAATCAGGCCCTGCTGCGGGCCTTGAATGCACTGAAGGATGCGTGAGCCTTTTGGGATGCGATACGAGCCAGCCTGATTGGTAATTTGGCCAATCCAAGAATTGTAATTTTCGACGTCGCACCAACGAATGAGCAGCGGGTCTTCAATGCCATTAAATGTGGATCCCCACGCAACAATCTGACGCTGCGGCATGGCAACAAACGCGCCCTCATTTACGATCGGGGCCTGCGGAATAAGCGTTGCGACAGGGTTATTGGTTGTCGGAGACCACTCGTAAATGCCGCCACCGAAGGGGCAAGCAATAAGTGTCTCGCCCCAATTGTCGAGTGTCCAGTCGGCAATTCCCGTTATTGGTGTGCCAGTACCGGCTGCCGGAGGAATGCCAGACCCATAGCCGCCAGCACCATACCCGCCGACGCCATAGCCCGAATTAGCATTCAGCGGGCCAATGCCATTGTAGTAAACAAAACGGGCATTGCCGCCGTTTTCCTTTGCCACACTGACAAAAATTGTCCCTGCGACTGTTTGCGCACCAGTCGTGGCATTGGCATATGAGACGCTTCCAGCAGAGGATGCTGTGACGGTGAATGTTCCGTTATATCCAGCGGGAGTGATGCCAGCGACGATGATCGTGCTGCCAACTGGGATAGTGTATCCCGTGGAGTAGGTTAGAGTTGCAGTGGTGCCGTCACCGCTCGCGCTTGCCGAAGGTGTTGCAGCAGCTGACGTTCCCGCCGTAAAATTAAAAACACTAGATGAGGTAATGGACGTGACAATATAGTTCCCTGAAAGAACAACATTGCCAATTGTTGTCTCAACAAGAATTGGAAACGTGCTGCCCAACGAAAGGCCGTGGTCGGCAAGCGTCACAGCGACAGAAGCAGAATTAAGTGTCGTAGCAAAAGAGGCGACAGACCCGCCGTTGGTGACGTCTGATGTTGCATTAACCGGAAGCCCTTCGGCGTCTCTTGCAACAATTTGAAATTGGCTGGAGCTGACTGGCGTGACAGGGTAGACGCCAAAAAGCACAAGGCCGCCAACACTGACTTGTGTTTGAATGTCCACTGCATCGTAAACATCCAAGCTACTACCAGCGGCCGTGACAGTGACGATCGAGCTTGGCGTCGGAGTAAAAACGGTCGAGAAGGCAACGGCGGGGTTGGCTGTAGTTGTTTGAGGTGTAATGTCTTTGAGGCCGCCCCCGGTGATGACGTTCAGCGCAGCCTCGGCCCCAATGCCAAGCCACGCCTGCCCGTTAATGTCCTCCCACGCGAGAAGGCAACGGACCACGCTGTTGATCGGGTTCGTAAAGAATTGCGTCCAGCCGCCAAGCTTCTGAACGAGGCCGAGGTTGTTCCGATCGGGAACAAAGCGAATGAGTTCTGAAAACGAGATCGCCGCCTCATTGAGGGTCGGCGTCTTGTTTTGATCAACACCAGCGATAAGCTTGAGGGCCTGATGCGGCATGTTTTAGCCCCGCGTCGGTGTGGCGGCCGTCGATGGCGACTGCGAGGACCACGCCGCAGCCTCGAATTTCTTGCGGTTCTCTTCCATCATGGCCGACTTGAGGAGCGCCTGATACTGGCTCTCGTATGTCATAGCCATTTGCGGGTCGTCATTGGCGCGGCCGAAGTTGCGCTGGTAGGCGCTGATGTAAATCATCGACGCCATGATGAAGATTTCCGGCAAATACAAGCTGATGAATGTCGTTGTGTTTGCGGCAGACAAACTATTAGGGCGGAAAGTTGCGACGATTTCGCAGGTGTAGTTCAGCGCCGGGAAAGGCCCGACGAGGAAGGTAAAGTCACCGAATGGCGCAAAATACTTGGGCTCGCCCCAATTGGCCGATAGGGCGGAGCCGTACACCTGATCCAAGAACTCTTTGGTTGTTGGCAGGAGCGGAACACGGGTTCCAGCGTTCGGGTCGGTAGTCCCAGAGGGCGTAATCAGATTGATTTGCTCAGGGACGACAAAAGTACCAGCCGGAACCACGATCTGCCTATTGCCAGCCGAAAGGCCATACGCCGTCGTGGAAACGGACGTAAACAGAAAGTCCAAATCCCTGTAGATGCGGTTTTCCGCATAAGTGATCATCTGCGGGAAAAGGATTTGACTTGGGTTGTACTGCAGATTGGTTGGTTCCGCAGGATAATCAACAGGATACACAACACCGCTAACTTCCTGCCACTGCAGGACAGCCATCGTGCAAATTTGTTGCACATAGGTGTTATATGTCAAACCTGTGGTCATCTCGGAAACTCCGCCATGCCCTTGTTATACCGCGATCAGGCATTTTTTGCCATAGCCGCAGCCTTCTCTTCTACATCAGCCACGCGGCGGCCCCACCCTTTGCCAAAGGTGTCCCACGTCGGCAGACGCTTCAGAAAATCCAACCGCATTCCGCAAAGGGCATCTACCGTCTCGTCTGCCGGGCAAGCCTGAATGGCGGCGATGCTTTTAGGGCCAATAACCCCATCAGCCGGGACGCCAGCAATCTCCTGAAGATACTTGGCGGCCCTGCCCGTGCCGCTGTTCACAGCAAGATCGTAGGCTGCGTAGTCCACGCCGGATGGAAGGTCGTCACCCCTGATCTTGTCCCAGTACATTTTTTTATAGAACGGTTTAACGACTTCTGGGGTCAGAGCCCGCATTTCGGCTTCGGTGACATCACGATCAACATAAGCCTCCCAAGCGCGCTTGGTCACGCCCAAGTTTGTCATGCCGCCCGGATCTTTTGGGTGATTAACGTAGCCACCCTCGTGCTTCAGAACGGCGGCGAAAGCGTTTTCCCAGTTCTCTTTCATTTGCCATTTTCCTTTGCAGCAAGCACATCCGTCTTGGCTTTTGAGCCAGCGGACGAGCCAAAATAGTAGGCGATAACGCCGGTAAATGCGGTCTGAAGAGCGCCAAGCATCAAGAGCAAAGCTTCGTTTCCGTTCTTGGGGACACCGTACACGAACATCCAAAAGAGGATGCCAAAGAAGCCAACGGTAATGGCAGCCGCCAAAATCTTTGGCGTATGGTCGCCAGTTTGGATTTCGCGGTTGCGGGCGCTGTCACGGTCTTTTGCCGTGATCCGCTCAAGATCAATCTCAAGCTCCGCCATGCGGACCTTAAAGTCAGCATCAATCTGCTTGATGGCAGCAAGCTGATCGGGCGTGGCGCTCTGCATGGCTTTAGCAATGTCGGCCTCAGTGCCGTCTTCCGTGCCAAGAAGGACATTGGAAAGGGTCTTTGTGGCAAGACCGGCCAATGGACCACCAAGAGCCGTCGCGATAGTCGGTGCTATCTGCCCAAGCAGGGGCCCGACCGCTTTCATAATATCCATTCTATCCCCCTATGTCCGCCGGAATACACGCGCCACGAATTGCGAGATTGTATGAATACCCTCGCTTGTGAGTTTCTTTAAGGTCAACCAAAGCTCTTTGACACGTTGCATCATCTTGCATCACCATGATTGGCATGAAGTACATGACATTCGTAGTTTGAACATCAAGCATCCAAGCTATGAGGATCACCTTAGAGGTGATCATTTTCTCTGCTCTAAAAGGTAGAGTCGCTTATCAAGCTCTGCCCGCATCCGCTCCATTTCAAAACGAATAGCAGAACGAGCACCAGCGGCGTCCGCAGTCATGTCCATTCGGCTCTTCTCAATAGCAGCCATAGACCGTTCACGATCCAGCGTCATCGCTGCACGAGCCAAAGCAGCATCGCGCTCAACCTTGTCAATCTTGTCGTTCAGACTCTCTCTGATCTGAGCCATGTCAATCGTAGTGCCCTGCGGCGGGATCGCTTTGTTCTCAGCGTTCACAACCACCGCAATCTTGGACTTGAGTTGAATAAGTTCGTTGCTCGCGTTGGACAGGCTGCCCATGAGGTAAACGACGCATGAGAACAGGATCGGGATACCAGCGAAGACAATCTTCTCAACCAGCGCACCCTTTGAAGAGTTCGCTGCCATCTCAAGAGCCATCTTCTCTTGCTTGTCTTCAGTGCTGCTCATAACTTGTCTGCCTTCCCATCCAGCTTGTCATAGATGCGTTGGAACATATGCTCTATGTGCTCCATGCGCTTATCTAAGTCTATTTTCATGACATATGTTTTTGGCAGTTCTGTCTCAATGTCATGTAGGTCGCGGCGAAGCTCTTTCACCGCGCCCCACATTTCACGCGCAAACCACCCACCAACGCCAGTGGCAATCATAAATGCTGCATTGATGAGTGTTTGCTGGTCCATTACTGCACCGCTTCGTCCGGGACGCGCGGGTCAATTTTCGGTTGAACGCCCTGAGCCGCAGTAGCCTGAAGCTCTGCGACAGCCTTCTCGCCCTGAGCCTTAATGGCGGCAATGACATCCGCCACTTCCGCATAAGGGCGGGCGGCAAGCGCATTCAGGATGATGTTGCACTGATTGACCGTCAAGGTCAGTGTGATCTGCGTGTTTTCCATTTTACTTCCCCTCTAATACGGCCACGCGGGCCTTGAGATCGTCGTTCTGAACTTTGAGTTCTTGGATGGCAGAGACAAGGCAAGCCTCTGTCTTTGACCAACCGCTCACTAAAAGCATTCCGTTTGCATCTTCCCCAACACAGTCTGGATAAACTTCCTGCATCTCTTGCGCGATGAAACCAATTTGATGGCCCGTTCCGTCTTTATAATCAAACTCAGACGGCTTCAGAGCGCAAATTTTTTCCAACTGGGAAGGCAGAAGTGCAATGTTTTCTTTCAGTCGCGCATCAGACGAGCTTGTAAACGCGGCTTGGTTTGCGCCATTTGCAGTGATCAGACCTGATGCCGCAGCATTGTTGTTGATGAAGAATTTCACAAACACCTGAGAGGTGGTTGTGTTGTTATCAAACTTTGAGACCCCAAGAGCGTCCGCCGCCAAACTTGAAGCAGCATTTACCATAAAAAATCCAGCGCGGCCTGTGGTGCTAGAGGTAAATGAAGTAACAACGCCATTGTTGCTCGTCGTCCCCACCAACAAATTGCCGCTGGTGTCAATGCGGGCGCGCTCTGTCCCGTTTGAATAAAATATATGTTGGCCGTTTGCATTAAAAGCTTCGTAGTAGGTTGCACCACCAGTTGCTTCGCCATCGTTGGAGATGTTGAAAACAACATTCCCAGCCTTTCTCATGCTTAATGCTGCGCGAGTTGATGTGCCTGTCTGTGTCTGATTGATAACCAAATACGCATCAGAATTGTTGTTTTCCAAGCGGGCCGTTTCAAGGGACGAAGTTCCCAAAACAGAAAAGGTTGCCGCCGGGGAGGTCAGGCCAATACCAACACGGCCTGTGCTTGTAATGCGAATTATTTCCGCACCGCCCTCAGAAAATGCAATCGTGTCAGCCGCAGGAAAGAACATGCCGGTGTTTGCGTCCGTGCCGCGAATGGCAGGAGTTGCAGCCGAGCCATCAACGTCAGAAAGGCCGTTGGAGCCACTTAAAACGAGGGTCATTGTGTTTCTCCTTTAGCCCTTCACGATATTCACAAACCTACTGTTCGGCTCAAGAGCGATAAGCTCATGCGCTTGGCCCGGCTTCCAATCTAACACATCACCAGCTTTGGCAACCATTTCCCAACCATCGCCGTGGACCCTGAAAGACCCACGGGCGACAACGGTGATGTGGACGTCTTTTTCGCCATGTGTGTGCATGGGAAGAATGTCTCCAACGTCAGGCGCGTCGTATATGGTTCCAGACAGCTTTCCAAAGCTGAGTGGTTTGTTTTCCAAGGTCATGCGACTGTCGGCGGTTCATTGACGGGCGCATCTGTCGATGGCTCTGGCACAGGATATGTCCCCGGATACTCATCAATGATGATCCAATCCGGCCCACGGAAGTAGGCAAACTTGCCTTGCGGAATGGTCGGCGGCTGCACAGTTGTCCACCCCATAGGGCAGCCTTGCGTGTCCGCGATTTCCCTGTTCACACCTTCATAAACAGAGAAAGCGTTGTACTGATAAATTACATACATCGCGAGCCTCACGTTTTGATGTGGTAAAACACACCCGCAGAGTTGACCGTTTGCAGGTTTGGAACGAGGAACTGTGTCCCTGTGGTGTACGGAATTGGGTTGTAGACAGTTCCTGCGCTGTTGTAGACACGAGTTCCATCCGATGACACGGCATTCATATTTAAGCTTCCAGTTATCGCTGTTCCATAATTTGCCGCTCTTGGAACGCGGGTCCAACTTGCAAGATCGGTACTATAGCAGTCCAACACATAGTAGCTGCTGTCCGAAGTTGAGTAGGCAACACGGTTCCTCTCACCTGTCGTTGTAGTTACGAATGGAGAAGCAATCCTGTTGCCCGTTGAGAAACTCAAAGTCCATGTAATTCCGTCGGTGCTGCTGGCAATATTGCAGTTTTGATCCACCGCAACAAAACGGCTGTTTACAAAACTTACCGATTTAATACCAACGGAGGTTGCAAACCCTGTTGGAACTGTGCGGGTTGTCCAAGAAGTTCCATCAGTCGATGTGGAAATACGACCAGAGCTACCGGAAATTCCAACAGCGACAAAAAGGCTCGCACCAAACGCCACGTCAATAGTGTTAAAGCCGATTGCGCCACCAGCGGTCCAGTTTACCCCTGAATTGGTGCTGTACGCATTGTTGGCAATGTTTTGCCCAACCGCTACTAGACGGCTACCGCTCCACGCAATGCCGCTAACGGTCCAGTTTATGTTGGTTGTAACTTGCGTCCAAGACGTAGCGTTTGAGCTGTACCTAATACCAAGCGACCCGCTACAACTGGCGCTGTGCCCCGCAACATAATTTGTTCCAGTCCAGACAACATTTCCCTCAAGCGAAGAAGTTGTTGAACTCCAAGTAGCTCCAGAGTCAGCAGAGAAATAGGAAGCCGTGTCGCTGTCAGACCGCAGAATAAATATTCTTGAATTGGCTACAGCCGTATTATCCCCTGACGAAAGAGTAGAAGAAAAGTTGTTAGTAAAGACGTTTGACCGGATGTTCCCAAGCACCGTTGAAAGCGCAGTGTAAGAAGCATCGTTGTAGGTGCTCCCGTCGCAAGCGAGGAACCCGCTTGGCGGGCTAGACGAGCCATAACCAATGACCGTGCCAGTTGCGACAGCAGGCGCGGAACTCGTCCAAGCCGAGCCATTGCTGGTCAGGACGTTACCTGCCGTGCCGGGAGCAACAGAGACAGCGGCAACGCCGCCAACGGTCAAACTTCCACTGACTGCTGTATTGCCGCTGGCGTCCAGAACAATGTTATTGCTCGCGGAAGACGGGTGCTTGACGTTTACGACAGTGACCGTGCTCATTTTTATTTCCTTACGCCGGGAAGACAGTGATGATTACGCGGCCAGCGCCGCCAGCGCCTGATGTGGTTGTACCTCCACCACCGCCGCCAGCGGGCTGTGTGCCTGCCGTGCCAGTTGCGCCGCCAGTTCCTCCAGACCCACCATTAATTGATGTACCAGCGACTGTGGCCCCACTAGCGCCAGCACCACCGCCGCCGCCGCCGCCCCAAACGCTATTTTTACCGGGAGCGTTTGTGGTGTACCCACCACCGCCACCATGAAACATAGCAGCGCCATCATTCTGGGTAGTGGTATCACCCTGACCCTGCCTTGCGCCACCAGCGTCTGTTAAAAAATTTGGCAATCCGGGAGTGAAACCGGAGGCCGCCGACAACTGCCCGCCGCCGCCGCCGCCGTTTCCCGCTTGGATTCCTCCAGCCCCTCCATAGACTGTAAAAGTACCGCCCGTAGTAATAGTGACGCTCGTGTTCCCACCTTGATCGCCGCTTTGATTGGAGCCTGTTCTGGACACGCCACCAGCACCAATGGTGACCGTTTCAGTTGCTCCCAATTGAGATAGATTAACCCACCGCTCGCTATATCCGCCACCGCCGCCACCAGACGCACTAGCGGCAGTTGTATGTCTAGCGCCAGAACCACCACCGGCCCAAGCCTGAATGAAAACACGGCTGTTTGCGCTGTATCCAGAAGGCTTCGTCCATGTGTTAGGGCCAACAATGTCAAAGGTCTGCGTGTTTATGACAGGAGGAGCCGCGCTCGTCCAAGCAGAGCCGTTGCTGGTCAAAACGTTCCCGCTGGTTCCCGGTGAAGTGAGCCCCGTGCCGCCCTGCGCAGGCGTGACAGCCGTTCCAGACTGCAAGACCGTGCCATTCACATTTGGCAAGGTCAGCGTCGTATTAGAAGCCGCAGCGCCCGCATCAAGCGTAACGCCACCACCGCCAGAGCCTTTAATTGAAACTGGCATCAGACAATGCTCCAAGTTGATCCGACAGGAACGGTAACGGTTATGCCGGAGTTTACAGTTATTGGACCAAACGTGCCAGCGTTTTGGCCTGCCGTAATGGTGTAGTTGGTCGTTACAGTCTGACCGTTTTGGTAGAATATCTGATCCGTGCCACCACCTGTAGCCCCGCCGCCAATGCTTCCCCAAGCCGTGCCGTTATAGCCTTCAAAGCTGGTTGTCGTGCTGTTGAAGCGCAGGTAGCCGGTTGCCCCAGTGGGGCGCTCGACCGTCGTGCCAACCGGGACAAGGATCGCGTCTGTGCTGGAGATTGCCAGCTTGACCGCAGGGGTCGTCGTGCCAATGCCAACACGACCAGAAGAGCTAATCGTCATGTGCGGCGAAGGCGAACCCGCGCCGTCAGCCGTTGTGGAAAACACAAGGCGACCGGGCATGTCGGTTGCGCCGGGAGTGCCGTCTACAACGGCAACGATTGATGCGCCGCTAGTATTTATGTTCGTTCCGTCATCACCAGTAAAAAAAATGCCGCCGAGTTGATCGCCGCTCTGCACAATAGTATTTGACGCCAAAGAAGTGGAGCGAGTTTTGCCCATAGCTAAGATTGGGCCGGAAGTATCGTTTGTTGCGCGAACTAAAATCTGACCAGCGCCGTTTACGGTAAGCGGTCTTGTTCCTCCAGCAACGCTGACAGTTGTTGTGTAGCCAACAATGACATTTCCAGTCGCATCTACCACAAACGGCGTAGCATCCGGGTTCGTGCTGTCCTCAATCAACAATGCATTGCCAGCGCCCGTCTGCGTCACACGAAGTGCGGCATCCGTACTGCTTGTGCTGACGGTCGTTGCGCCACCGAAGTAATTCGGCGCTGTGCCATTGGCGTAGAAGTTCCAGCGGCCCACAACGACTGTGGAACCCGTATCGGCAGCAGACGGAATATCCGCAGCGACCTGATCATAGGTAAACGTGCTTGTTGTCGGGACGCCAGTAATCGTGAACGTGCCATTCAGGCTCGTGTTTGTCGTTGCAGCAACCGTGACGGACTGACCCGCCAAATAGCCGTGCGCCACGCTGGTGGTAATCGTAGCCACGTTGCTGGTGCGCGCCACGTTGGTGATTGTGCGGGTTGTGCCAGCCGCCATGTTACCAAAGAAGCCGTAATTGGTGGCTGCGCCGATAAGAGTGGAACCAGCAACATGGCCATATTGGTTTGTTAGCGTTGCGCCCGCACCAATTGATCCCTGATTGGCGTCAAAGTGAATAAGGCTACCCAAAGTAAACGATGCTGCCGCAACTGTTGGAGCCGTGCGAAACATAACAGCTTGCGTTGTTACATCCGACTGGATTGCGCCAAAGGCAAAGACACCATAAGAGCTTGTAGCTCCAGTAATGTTTTTAGACACCGAAAGAGTGCGGCCAGCAGTAAGCGAGCTGGAACCAATTCCAACCTGACCAGCGTTATCAATACGCATCCGCTCCGTAAGCGTGGTCGTGCCGTCAGTCATTGTATAGAAACGGAGACTGCCCGGCATGTCGTTTAAGCCGGGAGTGGTGTCAACAACCGCATCAATACGGGCAGCCTCAAGGTATGCCGCGCCGTCATAACCAAAGAACCGCTGGCGACCAAGTACGTCACCAGAAGCAACGACGGCACCAGCGCGGTTCTTGAAGAAGTCCTGATAAGGGGGAACGGCGTCTACTGTATTGCTAAACAGGCCAATAGTAGTCGAGCCGAAAGGTGATGTCGTTGAACCAACAAGAACCTGACCCGCATTGTTTACAACAAACGGCGTAGCGTCCGGGTTCGCGCTATCCTCAACAAGGATGGCATTGCCAGTGCCTGTCTGCGTGATGCGGAGAGCAGCATTAACAGAGCTTGTGCTAATGACCGCATCGCCGTTAACAGTCAGAGCGTTAAACGTGCCAGCAGCCGCTGTTGTCCCACCAATCGCGGTTCCATTGATTGTGCCGCCCGTAATGGCAACGGCGTTGGCATCTTGCGCCGCCATCGTTCCAAGCCCGGTGATGTCACCGCTGGGAATGGTCGAAGAGGCGGTCATGGCGCTCGTGCCATTGCCCTTCACATAGCCCGTGAGGCTGGTCGCGCCAGTGCCGCCATTGGCAACAGCCAGTGTGCCGTTGACATGCGTGGTCAGGCCAATCTTGCCCCACGAAGGCGCAACACCCACGCCGCCAGAGATCAGGGCGTTGCCAGTTGCAACGTCAGCCAGCTTGGAAAGCGCGGTCGCGCCCGACGCATAGATCAGGTCGCCGATCGTGTAGGTTGTCAGGCCCGTACCGCCATTGGCAACAGGCAGCGTGCCAGTGACCGACGAAACGCTAATTGAGGCCCACGACGGAGCCGCAGAAGCGCCGCCAGAGGTGAAAACTTGGCCGCTCGTGCCGTAGTTTGCACCGCCAATGCCCCACTGGCCCGCAGGACCGGCGCGGAAACGCTCGTTCTGACTTACCGTACCAAGAGCAGTCGTGTGGAGCGAGATAAACGACCCCTGCGCCGTGTCAGTAAAGTTTTCAGCAGCCTCAAGGTCAATGCGGGCAACCGAAGAGGACGAGTAATCTGTCGCCCCACGACCACGACCGCCGTACTGGGAGAGAATGTCACCAGATTGAGTAGCGGTTGGCGTGGCTGCTGTCCCACGCGCCGAGCGCCCCGTGTAGGCCGGGTAGTTGCCCGTTCCAAAGGAGTCCTGCGTGATGCGGGTGATGGCGCTGTTAGCGCCAACAATGTGCAAGTCAGTGCCAGCGGGCAGCGTTCCAGCCGTCACAGACGTCTGGGTGGGGGCCGTGAGGGTCACGGGCGCGTCGGGAGTGCCTGTTCCAATGCCCAAGAAGTTGCTGGAGTTATTCCAGAACAGCTCGCTGTTGTTTTGGCTGTATGTGCCGGACGCGCCAGCGAAGATGACAGAGCCAGCCGTGAAGGCAGTGGACGTTCCCGTGCCGCCGTTGGCAACAGGGAGTGTCCCCGTGACAGCAGAGGACAGCGAAAGCTGACCAAAGGCCGGATTGGACGACGCGCCGGTAGAAAGCAGCGGATAGCCTGTCGTGCCGGGAGAAGCAAAGGCCACGTTGCCCGTGCCATTGCCAAGCATGACGGCGTACTGCGTCAGCGTGGTCAGGCCAGTCCCGCCAAATGTGGTTGGAACGGTCCCAAGACCGATCACAGAGCCAACCTTTGTCAGCGGCGAAGTGACCGTGACGCTGGCGGAAGACGATGTTTGAGCCCAAACGAGCGCCGTAGAGCCGACGGTAATAGTGCCGGTCGTGTTCATCACCCAGCTAGTGGAGCCGTTAACAGCGCCGCCGGAAACAAAGCTAGAAGCGCCGGTCTGAATGCGGTCAGGCCCCGTGCCGACTGTGTTGAAGTCGGACGAGCGCGTCAGTTGCCAATTGGCAGCGCCGGAACCCTCATTGGTGACGACATAAATGCCGTTTTGCAGTCCAGACGACTGGTTTTTAACCAGAACACGGGTCGCATTTGTGACATCAGTGGCCGTGAAAGTGTAGCCATCAATGATGAGGACCGAAGGCGAGCCAGACTGCGTGAGGGTAGCGCCAACACCGCCCGTGCCATTGCTATACGTCACCGTGCCGAGATCAGCAGTCGTGGCGTAACCAGACGCGGCGTGGAATGTCGTGTTGGAAACAGTTGAAATCTGACCATCGACATATTGCTTTGTCGTAGCCTCAAGCGCGGCAGTCGGGTCTTGCGTCAGCGTGACGGTGGTCAGGCCAGCAAGCGTCGTCGATGTAGCGCCAAGAGCAATGCTGGTGCTGCCGACCGTGATGCTGCTATTGGTCAAGCCTGAGTTCGGGATGGTTGCAACGGCAGTGAAGGCACCAGTTCCGTTGCCCTTGAGGAAGCCCGTCAGGGTCGTCGCGCCAGACCCGCCATTTGCCACCGGCAGAGTGCCGCTGACATGCGTCGTCAGCCCAATCTTTCCCCAAGATGGTGCAACACCAACACCACCAGAAATAAGAGAGTTTCCGGTAGCCACATCATTAAGCCGCGCCAAACCAGTTGACGTGCTGGCATAGAGGAGGTCGCCTGTGGTGTAAGACCCAAAGCTGGTGCCTCCCTGCGTGGTCGAAAGTGGCGTGGTCAGGCCAGACAGGCTGGTGATGTCGCTGTTTGCGCCAGACGCCGCCGCACCAAGATTAGTGCGAGCGCCAGAGGCCGTCGTAGCGCCAGTGCCGCCATAAAGAACAGCAATAGGCGTGCCGTTCCAAACGCCAGACGAAATAGTGCCGAGGTTGGTCGAGCTAGTGGATGTCAGTGTCGTAAAAGAACCAGCCGCAGGCGTAGAAGCGCCGATCGTCGTGCTGTCGATGTTGCCGCCGGTAATAGCAACCGTGTTGGCATTCTGTGTCGCCATCGTGCCAAGGCCAGTCACTGACGTGCTGGGGATAACAATCGCCACATTCGAGGCCGCGCTCAACTGGCCGCTGGCAAGGACTGTGTAGCGAGGAACCGTAGAGGCCGAGCCATAAGTGCCAGCCGTAACCCCTGTCGGCGCGATGCTGCCGGGAGAAATAGACAGAGTTGACCAAATCGGAGCGGCAGTCGTGCCCTGTGCGGTCAAAACCTGCCCGGCGGTTCCAGACGTGAGCGCGACCCAAGAGGTCGTGTCACGGTACAGCATCATGCCCTTTGTGGTGCCAAACGTGTCCAGAACCTGACTGACAGTCGCGTCTGTCGGAGCCCCAGAAGCGCCCGTGACATTGGCCTTGACCGTGCGAGCGGGCATCGTCGCCATGTAGGCATTTGTGACGCCCTGCAGATCAAGCGAGACCGTGGCGGCATTGCCAACCGTGCTAACAGCAATCGGAGCCGCGCCATCGACGCTGGCGATGCCCGGAGCCGGGTAGGCGGACGAAATGTAAGTGGCGATCTGACTGGCAGAAATGCGAACTGAAGTTCCGCTCTGGACACCTTCAAACTGCTCAGAGCCACTGAGGCCCGTTGCGGCGGGAAGGTTCGGGATTTGCACATTGCTCATGTCAGCGGCCCTGTCTCTGGAACGTCAGTGTTATTATACGGAAGGCCCGGATCATTTCCACCAGCATCATTCGGAACTGTCGGGCTTGTGCCCGGAAGCTCGTTGAGGCCGTTCGGGGGCTCACCAGTCTGCTGCGTGACGCGCGTGTTGTTGTTTTGCGTAATGCGCGTGTTGCCGCCGGGCACAGGAATGCCGGTAACTGGATCAACCGAGTTCAAACCGGATGTGACGCGGGTGTTGCTTTCAGCAGCAACAAAGTCCTGCAGGCGCGGCTGATTGATCGGCACAGGATCCGCCGGAATAATGATCGCGCGGAGCTGCTCTTGCGGCTCGTCGTAGCAGCTATTGCAGACCAGCAGGCGAATGTTTTGAAGCGAAGCGCCGCGCCAGTCGTACTGCCACTTCAGGCTGACGTGGTTGTAGCGAAAGCCACAACGGTCGCATATCGCATGAGCCTGCGGATTTGTTGCGCTTGTAGATGCGCGGCCGGAACGTGAGGCGTAACCCATAAAGCCCCCTTATGGCCTGAAGTAGCCCATAATCTGAGGAGAAATATACTGCTGCGCCTGCTCGATGTTCTGCTCGGCGGCGACCGTATAAGCCTCGTCAGCGAGGGGCTTGAGAACTTGTGTTTTGTCGGGTGCCCAGATGAGAGCCAGCCGCGCGGCGAGACCATACGCAAAGGCGTCGAGCCAGAGGTAAGGGATCTCGACCTGCGTGGCATTCGAAATCTGGGCGTCTTGGATTTGGCGGACGCGATAATACTTCAGCGTCTGCGCGCTTTGTCCGTCTGGAACGGGCCAGATCGTGACAGTCGGCCTATTTGGCGAGACAGTGCCGATCAGGCGGTCATACCAGAACACAGTCGGAAAGCCCTGCTGATCCTTATTTGGGTAGCTGGCGTATTCCGTGCGGCTCACGGGCATGATGATGCGGTCGATCGGCTGGCCACCGGACGTCGTCTCGATGTAGGCGTCGAGGATCATAACAGTGTTGAGATCCACGTTGTAAGACGACTGCCCCTGAACAAGCGGCGTCGTAACGAGATCGACGGCCCAAAGGTTTACGCCCCTATTGCTCCAGTTTGAGCACAGGAGGTTCGCGGCCATGCGAGCGGCTTCCATGTGCTCCTGCAGGAGCGCAGTATTCCGCACGCCAATGAGGTTATACGCATAGAGCGTAAGCTCACCAAGTGACGGATTGAAAGCGTATGTGCCGCTCGTTGCCATTGTTTATCCCTTAGACAGGGCCAGCCTGAACAATCTTCGCCGTCACAGTGCCGGTATTGGCGGAGACGTTGAGGCAGATCGCACGGCAGGGGATTGTGAGCGCGCCAGCAATTGCTGCCGACCCAGACGTAAAGCCGGGAGCAACAAACCACGAAGCGGAACCTGCCGAATAGCCTTCAGCATTTGGGTCGTCGAGCGAATACTCGACAGTGAAGGTGGCAGTTGCACTGAGCGTGACTGCGACGCCGACGTTGAAGGGGGTCTGGAAGTCGTCAACAACGCAGATGGCGCTGCGACCCGTTCCAGTTTTTGTGAGGTCTTTAAACTGCATCTCAACTTTCCTTCTTTGCGCCTGACGGCGAAACAGGCCAAGACTTTCTTGCAGGGCCTGTCTTCTTCTTAGCCATCGAAGCTTTTTCGCCTTTTGTCATTGAAGAGGCGGCAGAAGCAGGACGGCATGCAGGATACGGACGCTTGCCCTTTTCGCCTTCTATCCTACCACATTCTTTGCCGGTTTTTACATCACGCCAATCTTCGGCAAACCATTTTCCGAGGCCACCGCCTTCGGCCTTGTTGACGCGATTGTCGTCGCCAGACCAGCGGCCGCCATGTGATTTGTACCACTTCGAGGCCCAAGCATTTGCATAGGCCGACGGGTAAACATCAAACTTGGCTCTGGCGGCTGCCTTTGCGCGGCCCCACAAACCGGAATTTTGAGGCTTTGAAGTCATTTTAGCAGTCCCACTTCCTGAGCGCCTTATTGATGCGACTGTCAGGATCAGCAGCCTTGGCAGATCCGGTAAGCTTGCGCTTCATTCCGGTCATCCTAGCACAAAAACTGTCTTTGCGTGAGCCGCCCTCGGGCTGCGGGCGCTTAATATCGTGGCCTTGAGCGCGCAAAGATGCGCGGCCTTTTTCATTCAGGCCACCAGAAGGAGATTTTCCTTCCTTGCGTGTCCAAGCACCTGACATTTCGCCCTCCATTGCAAATACGGGGGCGCGAAGCCCCCGTAGATAGCTACAAAACTGAGACAGAACTCAGTAGTGCGAAGCCTTGCCACGAGGCGTGCCGGGGCCAGATGCCGACGACAGGACGCCGCCGCCGGACTTGCGCGGCTTGCGGCCGGCGTGAGCCTTCGACATGACGCCATCGGCCTTGCCCATGGTCTTGCCACCACGCTTGAAGCCGTCATCGCCCTTCATCATTTCCGAAGCGACCTTGCTGTCACCGCCGGAATAAGCTGTGTGCTTCATCGCACCAGACTTGGGAGCTTTACCCTTCATGATCTCTCTCCTATTAGGCTGTCAGGTTGATAGCCTGAATGTATGTGACAGTGAGGACGCCGACGCCGGAGCCCGTGTTGGTCGAAGTGACAGCAACTTTGCGGTCAACTGTTCCAACATCGACCCAGTTCGCCGCGCGAGTAGCGTCGTCGCCGGGTGCGGCGGCCGAGATACCAAACGCAACGCCATCAAGGGCAGCAGCAGCCGTGAAGAATGTGGCGGACAAAGTTGTGCCGACGCCAAATGTCGTGGCTGCGCCAGTGAACTCAGTTGTCACGTTGGCAGAGATGCTGAGGACTTGGCTATTTGCGGGGATGACAATGGATGTGTCACCAGAAGCCTGCGTAAACACAGACGACTGCGCCATCACAACATAACCGACGTTTGCGACGTCAGTGCCCAGCGTTGTGCCGCTGGTGTTGAGAATGTCGCCAGCCCTAACCGGGCCAGTAAATGTAGTTGTTCCCATAGGAACCTCCTGCACGATACGATCGCACTGTCTGTGCAGCGTCCGCTTGGCCGGTCAGCGCGATCAGGATGCCAAGATAAAAGGCGGGGCCGAAGCCCCGCCAATACCCGATTAGGTCGGGATAGCGCCGTAGATCGAGCGCCAGTTGTAGTAGCCGAAGCTGTAACGCTCATAGCCCTTGACGAGAAGGTTATCAGTTGTGAAATCGACTTGGAGGTCTGTTTCAAACTTGATGCGCTCCATGTACGACAGACCGTCGATGTTCGTGAGCAGGAACCACGCACGAGCATTGGTGAGGTAGTCGTTGACCATGTAGCCTTCAGGAAGGCCACCGGCCGTGGACATGATCGCATTCACGTCATTGTCTGCTGTACCCGGACGCAATTCTGTCTTCGTCAGACGGATAGCAACCGGCTCCAGAGCAGGCGGGATGATCAGGCGACGGCCACGAGCAAACACCTTCAGACCGGCCTGATCTTTGAAGTTCGTGCGGATTGCGATCATCGCATTCAGCAGCGTGCTTTCGTTCAGGTCGTTCGTGGTGTAGTTCGAGATCACGCCACCGTCGATCGGGTGCGAGGCCGAAACAAGAGCAACGCCGTCACCGCCAACCGCCGCATTGTATGTGGTGGCTGTGTTGAGGACGTTCGCGCCGTAGATTTCCTTCGTCTGCGAGAAGGACATCGTCAGGCCGAGGTTCGACGGAGCGAACTGGCTCTTGTAGAGGTTGTCGTCGATCGCCTTGCGGGTGATCGCGTAACCCAAGCCGATTTCGACGTGCTCCTGATTGTAGACGAAACGCTCGCCAGCAGCGTTGTCAAACGCCGTCTGACCGCCTTCGGTCTTCAACTGAGCGTAGCCAAGGAAGCGCATCTCAGCGGTGCGTTCCAGAGCCATTTTCGAGTCGTGCTTCGTGAAGATCTTGTCGTACTGCGACGGGATCTGTTCGTACTGACCTTCAACCCCACGGAGGCCGGGGAGGAGCAGGTCTTTGATGGCAGAAAGATTAACAGCCATAGCGCCTTACTCCTTAGATGCCAGTCTGGTTCTTCGTGGTGACATTGTTGAACGCCACGATCACATAATTGGACGTGCCAATTTCTGTGCCGTTTGCGCCCGGAGGGTCAGTCACGAGAGAAACAATGCGGAAGGGAAGCGTAGCCGTTGTGGGGCCAACGCCAGAGAGAGTGGCAGCCGAGATACCAGTGGCGGTGTTACCCGAGCCAATGGTGTAGCCAGCGGTCGCGCCGACGTCAGCCTGCACAATGCCGCCCGAGATGGACGACGCAGCCTGAACAACGAACTTAGCGTTCGGGTCATTGCAGACATAGCCAACGATCGTGCCAGAAGCCGGGTCTGTGCCACCCGGATAGTAGTTCGACCAGACCTTGCGCTTCTGCGAGACCGAGAGGTATTCGCAGCCCATGAAGATGCCAGCAATGCCAGCAGCAGCGGTCGTGCCGTCGCCCTGAGCAATAGTGCCGTCATTGACGGGCTCGACCGGGTCGCCAAAGAAGATGTTTGTCGTGTTGTAGCCGATAGAGGCCGTAACCTGTTCGTAAGTCGGGGCAGAACCTGTGCCCTGATACTGACGGAAACCGAAAGGCGCATTGGTATTCGCCATGACGGATCCTCCTTTTTACGGGAAGTCCCATCATGCCACACCGGGGGCACTAAGAGACGGAGAGTGCTAAGACCTCACGCCGGGGAGGTCTGAGGCGAATTAAGGTCGCCTGTGAGGGCATACTACAACCAGTAGCGTAGAAAAGTAAAGGGGCGCACGAATGCGCCCCTAATTGGTGCCCCCGGTAGGATTTGAACCCACGACCTACGGTTTACAAAACCGTTGCTCTACCACTGCGCTACAAGGGCTTTTTGACTACAGATCCTCGGGGATCGGCATGTCGAACGACTTCTTAATGTTCGGGCGGACACGCGGATCTGCGTCGCGAGACAGGGTGCCTTCAGGCGTGCCAGCGAGCTGGCTTTCCTTAATGCGGACCTGCTGGCGTGCGCGGCGCAGCTCGATGTTGCGGATTTCGTCCGAGATTTCCTTCGGGCGCTCCATCAAGATCATGCCCTTGCGCTCGATCGTGTTGCCCGACCAGCCCTTCGGCATCATGGCCTGATGAGTTGCGTCGCGATTGAGCGGCACTTCTTCCCAGCCGTCGCGGGCGAGCTGCACGGTATAGGCCGGATCCTCTTGGTTCCAGATCGTGCGGCGCTTCCATTCGTAGGTCCAGCCGTCCGGCACCATGCTCGGCGGCACATAGAACTCGTCAGTGCCCTCGTCGAGGTCACCAATGTGTTCACGGAGTTGGGCCGCACGGGCGGCGGCGCGGGCGCGGGGGTCGTCTTCACGCATGGCGGGCCTCATCGTTGGACGTTCAACTGCTTCGGTTTTTGTGGCCTTTTCGGCCACGGCTTTCTGAAATTTGCTGACCATAACCTATCTCCAATTAGTTCAGGCGGCCTTCTTTTTGAAGGAGCATCTTGTTGCGGGCATATTCTTCCTCGGTCATGCCGAGGTCGCGGGCGGTCTCAGCCTCCAGCCTCGTCAGGCGAACGACGTTCGGGCGTGAGCCCGTGCCGGTGCCAGAACGAGTGACGGGAGCCGCAGGAGGCGCACGGCGCTGCGTGACCTTTGCCGCTTCGGCCATGGGATCTTCCGCCTCGACAGCAACGCGCTTGCTGATGCGCAGGGTTTCTTCAACCGAGGCAAAATAATCGTCCGTATCGGGCGAGTGGCCGTCCGCCAATGCGATGTTATGGGCGGCAACCATCTTCTGATACAGGCGAGGATCGGTCACAAAGTTAGGATTGCGACGGACCCACTCAGCAGAACGGGGCGTAAGCTGCGAAGCAACCGCCTCGACAGGGTCAGACGGGGTCTGGATCTGCGGGGCCTCGTACTTTGGGGCAGTTTCCATGTGCTGACGACCGCGCTCAAGCTCCATGAGCTTGGCGGAGTTCATCGACATGGTCTCTTGGATCTCGGCAGCCTTCGTATAGTCACCGACGGCCATGGCCTCGCTGTAATTATACTTCAGGATGTCGTTGTTGCGCTTAACAGTGTCGATCGCGTTCTTCACGAGCTGCAAATTGGTGTCTTGCACCTCGTTTTTGGCCTCTGCGGCCGCCTGAGCAGCCATTTGGGCGTGTTTTTCGGCCTGAATACGGGCCTGACGCTCCTGTTCGAGCTTCATTTTGAGGTCATTGATGCCCTCATCAGCCCCAACTTCACTTTTTTTATCTTCATCATCGACTTTTTCGACCTTTATGTCGCTTACTGCGGCCTTCGGGTCGTCTTCAAGCTCGATTTCAAGCTGTGCGTCATTGTCTGCCATGTGATTTCTCCTCACCAAACCTGATCGGGATGGCTGATACGGCCACGGATCGACATGTCATCGAGCATGCGGCACAAAGTGCCGTTTACAGTGACGTTCCACCCGTCGCTGGGGCGGAAAACGATCCAGTCACCTTCCTTAATATCAAGGCCAGAGAACCACTTGCCGTCATCATCGACGAAAGCAGACGGGCCTTTCTTCACAATCAGGCCGACCTTGGACTGAAAGCGGTCTTCGTCGCGGGTTTTATCCGAAAGGATAATGCCGCTCTTCGTCTTTTCGGGACGAATGTAAACCGCGACGAGAACCTGCATGTTGAAAATCTCGACGCCACTCAGGTCGCCGACTTCTTTCAGCAAAGCTTCACGCGGATCTTTGTCATGCGCCATTGCAATGTTAGACATATTCCCCTCACGTTCCTTTAATTACTCACGGCGCTCAATCAAAAGCGTCGCCTCATCACACAGCTCGATCGCCATGCGAAGTCCTTTGATAATACCCACTTGGTGTTTGTACGTTTCGAAATCAACTACCGAGAGGCCGTTGGCGAGAAGCTCTTTCCGCTCTTCGATAGTCTGCTGAATGAGCTGCTTCAGCTCTTTCTCAAACTTTGAGTTATACGTCAGCACGAGTTTCCCCTCTCATGTCCCCTCATGTGTAAGGGTGACTGGCACGAGGGGATAGTGCCAGCCACCCTCTTATTCACGGCCTGCTTGCGACCGGCCGCGAATTATTTGCGCTTCTGAATTTCGGTCTTTTCCAAGCGACCGAAACCGGAACCGGCACCCGCGTCCATGTCTTTATAAGAGCGATAGATTTTGCCGCCCGCCTTGTGGTTCGTGCGCTTGGCAATGTCTGTCTTCTGCAGGCGTCCCTCGCCTGAGCCCGAGCCAGCCGTCATGCCCTTGTAGGACGAGGCGACCTTGCTGATGCGTCCGCCAGCCTTGCGGGCCATAGGAGGTGCGCCAGCAGGCATCGGCATAGGCACCGGCATCGGCATTGGAGCAGGAGGCGGAGCGCCCGAACCAGCAGCCATTGGCACGGGAATACCACCGCCCGGAGGCGGGCCACCCGGACCACCCGGAGGAGGCATCATGCCGGGCTGCTCGGGCTTCTGACCGGCAGCAATGACGATGTTGATGTTCGTCTTGCCTTTGCCCTTAGTTTTGCCGCCACGAGCGTACCCGGAAGGGGTGCCGGTAGGCATTGGCGTGGGAGCAGGGGGCTGCATGTTAGCCGCCATATTGGGCATTGCGGCCGGAGGCATTGCGGCCGGAGGCATCATGCCCTGCTGCGGCGCAGGCGGGATCATCTGGGGAGCGTTGCCGTTCATAGCGCCGCCGTAGAACTTGCCGGGGCGCTTCTTTGTGGCCTTGCCGCCAGACTTCATGCCGCCCGCCAAACCAAGCAGGCCCTTCAAGCCGGCCTTGTCGCCTTCGCCCGCGAGAGCGGGAAGCAGTCCACCGAGCGCAGACATGCCGCCATCAGCCTTGCCCTTGCGAGCCTCCGGCTTCACCATTTTCTTGATGAGGGCCTTGTCCATGGCCTCGTCGGGATGCTTTGCAGCGCCACCCTTCTTATAGGGCGAGCCGGACGTGCCAGCACCGAAGTCAAACATGCGGGGCTTCACGATCGCCATGCGGCTGTCGGGAGCGCCGCCGTTGGCGTAGTTCTGGGCCTTGCCGCGTGTCGGCTTGGAAGCAGCGTCGCCCTTCTTTTCGATGGCGATCTGCTCTTTGGTGGTGACTGCGGGCTTGCTCTTGTAGTTCTCAGCAGGGCCGTAATTGACTTCGCCGCCGTCCTTGCGGGCCTTGGCCTCACCGCCCTTCTTAAAGCCGCGAAGCTTGAAGAGCTGGCGAGCCCTTTCCTGACGCTCGGCTTCCATGTTTGCGCGACTGTTGAGGTCCATGATCCTTTTCATGCGGGCGGCGTCGGCCGGGCTGACCTCTTCAACCTTGGGCGCGGGGGCGCGCTGGGGCATGACGGCGCTGTTGGCTTCAGGCGTGTTGCCCGTGTCGGGCAGCGTGCGGATCAGCTCGCCGATCTCGTCAACGCGCTCGCCATTTGAGTGGCCCTTGCGCTTGACCGTGCCGCCCTTCTTCATGCCGCCGGTCATCATGGAGCCAATGGCCTTCTTGAGGACGCCAGTGGGGGCTCCGCCGACGTTGCAGGCCGCACGGCCGCCACGCTTCAGGCCGCCAATGTGCTTGATGCCCTCGCGGCTCTGGTTCGCTTCCTTCTGGTTGCGGTTCATTTTGGCGACGGCGATGTCTTTGGCCTCGGTCTTGTCATTGGCGACGAGACGGCCACCGGCCTTGCGGGCCTTACGACCGGCGTGCTTGACCGAGGGGTCGCCCGTGACCTTGCCGCCCTTCTTAAAGTTGCGGCGGCTGACCGGGCGCATTCCCGTCTTGGCCTGAGCCTCAAGCGGCTCTGCGGGGGTCCAATTGGAACTATCGGTCTTCACATCTTTCTCTGTGGAGAGGCGCTTGGCCTTCTCACGGAGGGCCGCGCGGGCCTTTTTCGACATTTCGCTCATTGCCAGCTCCTAGCTAGGTTTTTTCCGGGCGTCCCCGTTGCCTCGCGGCTGGCGTGAATATACACTCAATTCGTAAGTTTTAGAAATGGAGATCGAAATGGATACGGACCAGACTGCCATGACCTTTGACGACGCCGAGCGCCTCTACGGGGAGATCATGGGGTACGTCGCTGACATCATTGGCGAGCTTGATGCAGACGTGCAAGACGAGCGCATCAATAAGCTTTATGAGATGCTCGACATAGCAGTGCGCGACATCTATTCGTTTGCGACACCGCCAAAACGGTAACCCCACTTCTTACCCTGCTCTTCAACATATTTCATTATGTTGTCGAGCCACTCTTGATTGGTTTTCTGAACAGGGAACTGTGTCATCAACGCTTGCTGATACATCGTCGGCGTTGTTTCTTTCACAGTCCCTGTAGCGCGTTCAGTATAAGTTGGACTTATTTTCTTGAACCAATCAGGGAACATCAAGTGCGCAGGGATTTGATATTCTGTGCCGCCACGATATTCACCAAGAATTGGCGTCGTGTATGTCGTGTGCTTAGTTTCACTTGCGCGCTTATACGGATCGATTTTCGAAACTGCAAAGCCTGATGCAAGTTGATCTGCACTGATGAGGCGAGGCTCCATCACAGCAAGACGAGCAGCGCCAAGATTAGGCAGCCCGCCAGTTTGCGCTGATGCCTTATCAAGCGCCTGAAGAATTGAGGATGTGCGGGCTCCGGCCTCATTTGTTTTCAGCCATTTCTCTGCTGCTGCGGGGTTCAAAATACCCGGCCAGTCAGGGTTTGAACGGCGAACAAATGTGTCAAATGTTTCGGCAGCTTTAAGGTCTATCTTTCCGCGCGTAGGCTCGATCTGACGCAAGATGCCTTCAGCCATCATCTGCGTGCTGTCGAGTGAGGGATAACCCATGATTGTATGCGACATAAATATAGGCGCATCTTCTGGAATGTTTTGCGCCTTTATCTCATCGCCGAGACGCTTGTACATGCTGGTCGTCGCGCCTTTACGAGAAGCCCATGTTGCATTTGGGTCTTCAAGCGAACGCTTAAATTCTCCACCGCCCTGCAGATTAACAGGTTCGGTTAATTTAACATCGTTAATCTCTTGCAGCATTGCGCCAGCGCGAGACCTGTCACCGAGAGCAGGAACAACATATCCTTCTTCGCGGTACATATCTTCTGGATTGAAAGGCTTCCAAGGCTGCAGGTCGCCCTTTGGCGAGACAACATATTCAACATCCTTGGCAAGCATGCCAGTTTTGTCACTGCCGCCAAGGTCGCGTTTTGCCAAAGCTACGCTGGCAATCTCTGGATCTCTTATAATAAGTTCAGCCCCACGAACCCTTTGAGAAGGTGTCTGGCGTATTTTTAACTTTGCAGCCTCAGCCTCATCAGGCGACAGCAGAGCAGCAGCGCCTGCGGCTGTTGCCAACTGCGGCGAATACTGGGGCACATACTCACGAGCAATTTCAACCGCACGACGACCGGCGTCAGCAATTGGCTTACGCGCAAGCATGGCTGCGGGCAGCAGTGTGTTGGCAGCAGCGCCGACATAGTCGCCCTCTTGCAGGCTGTGAGCAACGTCGGCAACCTGCAGCGGGATGCCGGTTACTCGCGGCAAATCTGCAACACCAAAGCCCACAGTCCCGCTGTCAGGCAGACCCGTCGAGCCAACAAGCAAGTCGGCAGCACGGCGGCGCATCTCAGTTGCATATGACCTATTAGGTTCGTCGCCAGCAATCATGCCGCCAACAATGTCGCGCACACTGCGCTCGACGGGATATGCAAAAGCTTCGTCCCGGCGCAGCGGGTTCTCGCGGAAACGGCGAATAGCGTTCGCCCTGTTCTCGGCCTCGACCGCAGGGTCAACTGCGGGTCTGGGCTCATTGCGATCGAGCATGCCAATTGTTTCACGCATGCGCTGGCGCGACGTTGGACCAACGGCTTCGCCGTCTGCATGATGCTCGCGAACAATGTGCAGGGCCTGATCGACTTCGCCGCCGCTTGCGTAGCGGTTCACAATGTCGATGTCTTTGTCTGGGCTAAAAACAACAAAGTTGCTTGTTGGGTTCATTTTCCCAAAGCTAGACGGATCACGATAAGTGATGCCTGAAATGCCAAGATCGCGCAGCACGTCTGTCGCGCGGTTCTGATCTTCACGACCAATCATATTGTAGATGTGGCCTCCAGACGCTTCACCAAAAGGATTTTCTGGGGCGCGCACAGTGGACACGCTGCCAACGGGCTTGCCCGTCTCGTCAACCCAACCAAAACGATCACCACCGGGAAACGGACCAGCTTCGCGCAGCCCAAGGTTCTTTGGCGTAATAAGTTCGCGAACATATTCCGGCTGCTCAGAAAGGCGCAGGTTCCAATTAAGAAAGCGCGACATTTCCGGCTTTACGTTCACCTCGTAAAGAGAACCGCGACGCGCCATTGCCTGCTTGGCAAGCTCATTTGCTTCGTCAAAGCTAATGTCGCTTCCATATTTCTTTGCAAGCGCGCTAATGATGTCCATGTCGCGAGCGTCAGGGCGATTTGCAAAATCAAAAGCAATTTCTTCTTTTGGCGTCATCTGACCAGACAAGCGGCGATAACGATCTTCTGGATTGCCCATAAATTGCTGCGCAAAATTTTTGTCTTCCGCGAGATATGCACCTTTACCATAACGCGCCTGACCTTCGCCCGTCAGAAACTTGGCAGGGTCAAACTTTTCAAACTTGTATGGCGAACCATGCCATGCGCGGATCTTATCAAGAATAGTATCAACGACCTTCTTGCCGCCCGAATGCCCTTCACGTTCGACAACCTCGCCGCCCTCAGCACGCCCCATGCGCTTCGCCATCGTGGCGTCAGCCCACGCACGCAGGTCGGCGATCGTCCACTCGGCATAGGGCTTTCCGTTGAAGCGGACATTGGCATTCGGCCCTACAGTCTTCGGGAACAGGTCAGCCACGCGCGCGTCAGGAGGCGCGGTATTGGCTGTCACAGCGCCCTGCGGCCCTTGGAACCAGCCGAGATAGATGTTGCCCGGCGTCAGCGGAATGTTGGCCCCGGACAGTGTCGGGGCAATGTCTGCGCGCAAGTGATAGTCAGCAGCCGCCTGCTGAATGGCCGCAGACTGCGGCCCCTTCTTGAGCGCGACCAACTGTGCGTCGCTCATGTTGCCATAACGCTGCGGGTCCATGCGGCGCAGCGTGTTGACCCATGTACTGTCAATGAAACCAAACAAGCCACCTGCAGACGACTTTGCGTTCTGCGCGTTGACGTTGTTGGAGCTTTCGGCCATGCGAATAGCGCCGAGGATAGGGTCGGCATTGCGCAGGTCGCCAACAGACGCATAGGACGACGCGCCGCTCGGCAGGACGGACGTGGTCTTCTTGGCGTCTTCCTCTTCCTTCATGCGGCGCATCATCTCGGCGTCGGCACGGAAGAAGTCGCGGGCCTCGTTCGGGTCGCCCCAGTTGATCTTGCCGTCATCGACAAGCTTCTCGCCAGTGGACTGGTAGACCTCGCCGCCGTCGGCAAAGCGGAACTCCCGTCCGCCCATCACCGAAATGCCGCCCATCGGCGGGCGCGAGACGCTCAGGTAGGTTGCGCCGTCCCTGTTGCCACGCGACAGCGAAGCGCCGTAGCCGGTCTTGTCGCCCTGCTTCATCATCTGCGCAGCCACCTGCGTGCCGAGGATGTCCTTGGCAAGCGACAGCGTGTCGGAGGAGTATTTGGAGGGCACGTCGGCCGGGCGTGACGAGCCATAGCTAACACGGAACCCCTCGGGCAGCGCGGCGCTGGCCTGATAGCCGACGATCGGCTGGTCGTAGTCCTTCACGCCAACGAGCAGCGGGCCGCCGGAGACCGGGCCAACATCGAGGCTGGGCGCGAATGCGGCCGTGGTAAGCTCGCCAAGCTGACGCTTGCCCTCGCCGCCAACAGATATGCCAGTGTCCTGCGGAATGGCGCGGAACTGCGGAGGCACAACAAGCTCGCGCGGATCAAACCTGACCTCGCCCG
>Ga0315903_10000710_pt1 | contig 49904 bp, 44 predicted proteins | sample LakEriMetagenome_7_FD_203524 | JGI IMG/M metagenome (GOLD analysis project Ga0315903, IMG submission 203524) | Freshwater fungal communities from buoy surface, Lake Erie, Ohio, United States - Buoy 2 MA119 | ecosystem: Environmental > Aquatic > Freshwater > Lake | place: USA: Lake Erie, Ohio... | reverse complement strand
ACAAGTAGCGCGCTAACCATTGGAGCGGGGACCCTGCCCACTCCGACCTTAGCGATTGCCGGTAGCCCTGCTGTTGGCAACAGTTTGGCACTTAATATCTCCGGTATCGAAACTGGAGCGAGGGTTAGTTATCAGTGGCTTCGAAATGGTAATGCGATCAGCAGCGCAACAAGGGGAACTTATCTTCTAAAAGCCGATGATCTAAATGCGAATTTGAATATCAGAGTCACAATCTCAAAAACCGGATATAACAACCTCGTTGTTCAAGCCATTGCTAAAGTTGTTGGGCTTGGCAGCCTAATCAAAACTCCGACCCCACTAATCACCGGCTCTTATAAAGTTAGTTCCACGCTAACCGCCTCGCCTGGGGTCTGGGATGCAAGTTCGAAGCTCACCTACCAGTGGCTTCGAAACGGGGTTGCCATAACCGGTGCAACGCTAAAGACCTACCGTTTAACTTCAGTTGATTCCAAACAGAGCATATCGGTGCAGGTGACAGCAAATAAGGTTGGCTACCAAAGTGTGACTAAGACTAGCTCTTCTGGGCTAGTGAACTAGTTCTTATTAACTGCAAACCTGAATGATGTGGCCGTCTGGGTCCTGGCCGTCTAGATAAGCCTTCCCGTTGTGCAGTATCGTTTCGGCCCTAAACGCACAGTGGTGCTTAGCGGCAACTTCACGGGCTAAGTCAATACTTGAAACGCTAAAGACTGGCTTAATCGGGTTATCTTCACCGATGCTAACCTCATGGCGATATTGCTCTGGAGCTAGGTGCAGTAATACTTCATTCCCAGATCCACTCACGCTAGCAAAGCCGTCCGCTAGATAGTAGTCCTGCGCCTGAAATAGGTCCTTATAAAAATCAGCAGAACGATTTAGATCTGCAACCCACAAAACAATTGTTGTCATAACTAACACTCAACCACATTCACTGCTAAGCCGCCTAAAGAGGTTTCCTTGTATTTACTCGACATGTCGATTCCGGTTTGGCGCATGGTTTCAATAACTGTGTCCAAGGAGATCTTGTGACTGCCGTCCCCGAGCAGCGCCAAACGAACGGCACTAACCGCAGTTCCTGCGGCGATAGCATTTCTTTCAATACACGGCATCTGAACAAAACCACCGACCGGATCGCAGGTTAGCCCGAGATTGTGTTCCATGGCTATCTCAGCGGCATTTTCAAGTTGTTGATTGGTGGCACCGAGTACCGCCGCCAAACCGGCGGCTGCCATTGAACAGGCCGAGCCGACTTCTCCCTGGCAGCCTGCTTCCGCACCAGAAATAGAGGCGTTTCGTTTATAAAGAGATCCGATCGCTCCAGCGACAAGCAAATAGTCTGTAGCGATTTTCTCACTAGCAACACCTTTGAATTTCATGGCGTAGTAACCCACCGCAGGAATAATGCCAGCCGCTCCGTTTGTCGGTGCAGTAACAACTCTCATACCAGCAGCATTTTGTTCATTTACCGCAATGGCATAAGCCTGAAGCCATTCGTTTGAAACTTCGGCTGTGTCAAATTTTCCAAGCCGCTCGGCCATATCTGCAGCTCTTCTAGTTACGGCAAGATAGCCCGGCAGAACACCTTTTTCTACTAAGCCCTGCTCGATGCAGTTTTGCATCGCATCCCAAATTGCATTTAGTCTGCGCAAAAGCTCTTTTTCACCGTGTATCGCTATTTCGTTCTGCCAAGCTACTTCGGCAATTGACATTTCTTCACGTTCACAGATTTCCAATAGCTCAACGGCATTGGAAAACTCAAACGGTGGCCTAATTCGTTCAACTTTCGCTAGCGGATGATCCGCTTCAACAAAGCCGCCGCCGACTGAGTAGTAGGTCTGTTCCAGTAGCACTTCTCCAGTGCTGTCTTCTGCTTTGAACTTCATCGCATTTGAGTGCTTGGTTAATCTGATCAGCGGTTGGAAACTAAATGACCCTTCGTCGAAGAATATAGTTCGATTTAGTATCTGCCAACTTGAACTAGCAACAGCTTTGCCCCAAGCCGCTAGAACTTTATCTGGCTGACAGTCTTCGGGGGTTTGCCCGGCTAAACCAGCAACAATCGCATTTGTGGTTCCGTGCCCTGGGCCAGTGGCACCGAGAGATCCGAATAGTGAAACGCTTACGCGATGCGTAGGCTCTAACTTGCCTTCGGCTTCTAAAGCCTTAGCAAAGAGCAGCGCTGCTCGCATGGGACCAACGGTATGTGAACTGGAAGGTCCAATTCCGATGGTGAATAAATCAAGCGCCGAGATGTAATCTCGCATGGCTTAAGCCTAACTACTGTCCCTTCGAACAGGTAGTAGTTGCTGCGTTAGTGCCCTGAGCCCAGTCCGGTAGCGGGGTAACCGTAGGGGTGGGGGTTGGCTTAGGGGTGGCTGTTGGGCTCTTAGTCGGAGTAGGGCTTGGGCTTCGACTTGGCGCAACGACCGAGCCAGCACCGGTGTTGGTTACCTTGCCAAGCACGATTGGTTCGTCATTTACCAGCTTGTCGAAGATTACCTGAGCCTTTTCGATATCCGGTTGCACCCTGCTCGCATTCTCACCGGTCATATAAGTTGTTGGCACTTGCAGGAAGGTGATCTTGCTCATCGGAATTGATTTGAGCGCATCGGCAACCCCAACCATTACCGCTGGGTCTGCCAAGGTGTTACTCAACTTCATGTTTCTTGCAGCTGCTTGAGCGAGGCTATAGAGCATCACCGGGTTGTTGAGGATGTCTTTGTTCTTTAGCTTTCTAACCAAGGCTGTCATGTATACCTGTTGGTTAGAAATTCGAGCCAGGTCAGAGCCGTCCCCGACACCGTGTCTGGTTCTCAAAAACTGTAGGGCCTGCAGTCCTTGGAGGTTGTGCATGCCGGCTTTCAAATACGTGTTGGTGTATGGGTCATTAATATCTTCCGCAACACATACCTCAACACCACCAACAGCATTAGAAAGTTCGATCACGCCGTTGAAATCGATCATGGCTAGAAATGGAATCTCTAAACCGGTAAGAGCTTCAATAGTTAGTAATGTGCAACCTGGTCCGCCATTTGCGATAGTTGCGTTAATCTGACCAAGCTCTTGGGCGTAGTAACCGGGACCACCGGTAGTACTAGGGCAGGCTGGCCACGGCACCATTAGATCTCTTGGGAAAGATAAGCCAACCGCGTTTTTACGATCTGCGGAAATGTGCATCAGGATGATTACATCGGCAAGATTAGATTGCTCGGTACCAAAGACTCCATTGCCGGTTCCCTCACGAGTATCAGAACCGACCAGAAGGATATTCAGCGGGCCCTTTAAATCCGGAATCTTTACTTCTTTACCATCTATGGTGGTCAGCTGAATTTGACGACGACCAAGTTCCTGAGAGAGTTGGTAGGCAGAAATACCGGTAACGGTAAGAGTCGAAACTAAAACTACGACAAGCGCCTTACCCAAAACCCCGAGCACGCTGCGCAGTCGACCACGAGCAGCGACGTTGCCGTGTCGGGCAATTGCTCGTTCTGCTTTTTTCTTGGACTTCTCAGTCAAATCGGTAACCCCTTCGCGAGTTGGCCTTTGAGTCTTAGTTACGATAGAAAACTGGCGGAGGCCGTGGGATTCGAACCCACGGAACCTTTCAGTTCACTGGTTTTCAAGACCAGCTCCATCGGCCGCTCGGACAGACCTCCGTTGATAAGTCTAGCCAAAACCCAAGGTGTCTCAAAAATAGCCTGTGAACCTGAATCTAGGCTGTAAATCTAGTTGCCTTGGCTGAAGATGATGCCCTCTAAGCCTGAAAGCACTCGGGCAACGCCGTGCTCCTCGACGCTAGCAGTAACCACGGTGGCTGCGGCTTTTACCTCTTCTGGCCCCTGCCCCATAGCGAATGAGATACCGCCGCCGGCGTTGGCCCATTCGAACATGTTTATATCGTTCCGACCATCGCCGATGGTAATTACCCGATCGCCTGGAATACCCAGCGCTTTTCGGCGCTGCTCTAAAGCAGATGATTTGGTAACGCCCATCGGGGCAATATCAAGCCAGGCGGTATAACCAATAGCGTAGGAGACCGAATGGAGGCCGACCTGTTCAACAAGTTCCAGAAAATCGTTGACATCTTGTTCCGGGGATAAGACAACTACCCGGCTAACTTCGCCCTGCATCAACTGATCAAGCGGCGTCTCAATATTTTTACTCCCCAGAGCATACGTTGGAAACTGTTTGTGAAAGCGATAGGTGCCGTCGATATCTTCAACGGCAAAGTGTGCTTCAGGAAGCTTCTCGATTAACTTAGTGAGCACCGGCTTCGGGTCAAACCCGATAACTTCTCGAACGTGATAACCAACCGGGTGTGCTGGATCGATTTCTACCGTTACCGCACCGTTGGAACAAACCACGTGGCCCCTAGTGATGCCGAGTTCCTGAACTACAGGAATTGTGTTTGCCGCTGCTCGCCCGGTTGCAACAACAACGTGGTGCCCTAGATCAACTACTCGCTGCACCTCACGAATTACCTCGGCGGCAAGATAACCGTCATCGTGAACCAGTGTTCCATCGACATCGATGGCAATTAACCAAGGCTCATGCATGCTTAGCCTTTTTGCTCAATTACTTCAATGCCACCAAGATACGGCCGAAGTGCGGCAGGGACACGAACAGAACCATCGGCCTGTTGGTGGTTCTCTAAAATCGCCACTAGCCACCTGGTGGTAGCGAGAGTTCCATTCAAAGTGGCAGCGGTGGCAGTCTTACCGTCTTGCTTGCGATAGCGAATATTTAACCTTCTAGCCTGGAAAGTGGTGCAGTTAGAAGTTGAAGTTAGCTCTCGATATGTTTCTTGAGTTGGCACCCAAGCTTCAATGTCGTATTTTCTTGCGGCAGAAGAACCAAGATCTCCGGCTGCAATATCAATCACTCGATAAGGAAGTTCACACGCCTTTAGCATTTCCTCTTGCCAGGCGCGCAATCTCTCATGCTCCGCTTCTGCGTCTTCAGGTGCAACATAGCTAAACATTTCCAGCTTGTTGAACTGGTGAACACGCAAAATACCTCTGGTATCTTTACCGTGACTTCCAGCTTCTCGGCGGTAGCAGGTTGACCAACCGGCATAGCGAACTGGCCCGTTAGATAAATCAATAATTTCATTGCTGTGATATCCAGCTAGCGCAACTTCACTTGTGCCGGTTAAATACAAATCATCTGCTGGTAGGTAGTAGATCTCATCAGCGTGAGCACCTAGGAAACCAGTTCCGGCCATCACCTCTGGCTTTACCAAAGTTGGGGTAATCAATGCGGTAAAGCCGGCGTTTGCCGCCTTATCTAGGGCCATGTTCATCAGCGCTAGTTCTAATCTGGCTCCCCAGCCTTTTAGAAAGTAAAAGCGTGATCCGGATATTTTTGCACCGCGTTCAATATCAATCAGATCAAGCGATTCGCCGAGCGCAACGTGATCTTGGGCCTTGAAGGCAAACTGCGGTTTGGTTCCTTCTTCTCGAATTACAACAAAGTCATCTTCGCCACCAACCGGAACACTCGGAATGACAACATTTTCAATCTGCCAAAGAATTTTCTGTAATTGTTCTTCCTCGGCATTAGCCTGGGCTTCTGCTGATTTCACCTGGGCGGCTAACGCTTGGCCGGCAGCAATCAAAGCTGGTTTATCTTCCTTTGCAGCACTAGCAACTAGTTTTGATTTGCTGTTTTGTTCGGCACGAAGATTCTCAAAATCAACTAGGGCTTTACGCCAAGCCTTATCCGCCGCTACTGCTTGATCCACTAGTGCTTCACTTGCCCCGCGAGCTTTTTGCGAAGCCTTGATGGCGTCGGGGTTTTCGCGAAGCAGGTTCGGGTCAATCATGTTTCTAGGTTACCTTTAGCGTCCCTTGCGAAGCTGCTTTAGCCAGCTTTCGGCATCGACAAACTCTTTATTCGAGTTATTACCTCGGTGCTGACTCTTACCGCGATCAGCTCTAGGGTATGAACCTAGGAAAACCACCTTTGGGCTAAACCGGTGCAGCCCCATTAAAGCCTCGGCCATTGCCTGATCTTCGATGTGTCCCTGGGCATCAATGTTGAAGCGATAGCGGCCAAGTTGATCACCGACCGGTCTTGATTCAATTCTGCTTAGGTTTACTCCTCTGGCCGCAAACTGCTCTAGCATCTCCAGCAATCCACCTGGTCGATCATCAGGCAATTCAACAATTACCGAAGTTTTATCACGGCCGGTTCTTGGCGCAGGTGCATCGGCTAAACCGATTTCAATAAATCTAGTCTGCGCGTTTTTGTTATCACCGATGTTTTTTGCTAAGACAGTTAGTTTGTAGTGAGCAGTAATGCTCTTAGCGGCAATAGCTGCTTGAGCTACCGACCCAGCTTCCAAAAGAGCAACTGCCGCGGCAGCAGTTGAAGTTGCTGGAATGTGTGAGTGCTTTGCAAGGTTTTCAGTTAGCCAACCTCGGCACTGAGCATAAGCGGTTGGATGTGTTGACACAATTTTGACGTCGCTGATTTTAGTGCCGGGTTTAGCAACCAAATTAAATGTAACTGGCACTAGATACTCACCGAAGATTCGAATATTAGAGGTGTTGGCTAGAGCATCAAGTGTGGCACTAACGCCACCTTCAATTGAATTCTCAACTGGAACAATTGCCCGATTAGCTTTACGGCTAGTAACCGCATCGATTGCTTCGGTGACACTAGAAACTGGAAAGCGTTTGGCATTTTTAGCTTCTTTGACCTGATCAAGAGCAAGCTCGGTGAACGTGCCCACTGGACCTAAAAAGGCGTAGGTTAAGGAGCTGCTTTTGCTTTTTGCCATAGATAAAGGTTAATGCAGTTACGGATACTTAGGAGCAGATGGCAAGCCAAAGTATTTCTCTAGCGTAGAAATACTCTTTTGCTTCATATCGGTTGCAAGTTCAATCCCGACATATCTCAGGTGCCAAGGCTCATACTGATAACCGGTAACCGGCATAGCATTTTGCGGGTAGCGAATGATGAAGCCCCAGCGGTGAGCGTTTGCTTTCAACCAAGCCCCCGCCTTGGTTCCACCAAAGCAAACTCTAATCTGGCAGCCCTGATCGCGAGCTGAAACATCGATAGCCAAACCGGTTTGATGCTCCGAATAACCAGGTCTTGCCGCTAAGGCTTCCCCGGCAGCCAATCCAAAGCGACTCACCTGCCTATCGTGGACACTTTTTTGAGTGTTGTATGAGCGAAAAGCGCTTTGAATAACTAATCTGCCTTTGCCAGCTTTTTGCATCGACTTGGCTAAACCCTCGGCTGCTGCTGCAACGTCTCTTCGCATCGAGTGCTGGTAGGGATTAGCATTTAGCGGCCCAAAACCTGGAACAACTAAATCCACCGGTTTGTATTTGATTGGGTTTAGTGGCCGCGCCTTGTTCACAACTACCCAGATAGATGTTGGATTGTCGATGCTGTTAGCGCCTAAATCTAAGGCTCTTGCGGGTGTAGGGTTATCTACCGAGGGCAATATACCGAGCCCGAGAAGGCCAAATCCCACCGCGAGCAACGCTCTGCTGAACTGTTTTTTGGCCATTCACCTAGTCTAACTTTCGGTTATTGAAGAAAAGAGAACGCCTTGGCGCGTGCAGATAGAAAAGCAGCTGCAGCAGAATCAGCTAAAACCGGCATTATGACCCACAGACAAATCATGTTTGTGCTCTTTGGCCTAATGGCCGGCATGTTCCTCTCCGCGTTAGACCAAAGCGTAGTTGGAACAGCGATGAGAACAATTGCAGATGACCTCAATGGGTTATCCGCCCAAGCCTGGGTGACCACTGCCTACCTGATTACCTCGACAATTGCTACGCCGATCTACGGCAAGCTCGGTGACATTTTTGGTAGAAGATACCTATTTATTATTGCGATTTCTATTTTTATTGTCGGATCAGTTATTTGTGGTTTTGCAAACTCCATGTATGAGCTAGCTGCGTTTAGAGCAATCCAAGGTGTTGGTGCCGGTGGGCTCTTTGCTCTTGCGCTAACCATTCTTGCCGACATAGTTCCTCCTAGGGAGAGAGCAAGATATCAAGGACTGTTCCTTGCGGTGTTTGGAACATCATCGGTCCTTGGGCCACTTATTGGTGGACTACTAGCTGGAATTGATAGTTTTATCGGCATAACCGGTTGGCGTTGGATCTTCTTGATGAACCTACCGATTGGACTAATCGCGCTAGCCCTAGTCGTTTCCTTCTTGCATGTCCCACATCAAGAAAGTCAATCAAAGCGCATCGACTGGTGGGGAGTTGTTACCATCATCATCGGTGTTGTCCCACTTCTTGTCGTTGCTGAGCAGGGCAGGGAATGGGGCTGGGGTTCCTGGAATGCAATTGCATCTTATGTAATTGGTGGTTTTGGTATTGCCGCATTTATCTGGGTTGAAAAGCAAATGGGGCCGGATGCAATCCTGCCATTGCACCTGTTTAAGTCATCAACCTTCTCACTAACCACACTGCTTGGTGTAATCATCGGTATTGGAATGTTTGGTGGAATGATTTCACTTCCACTGGTGCTGCAGATTGTTTACGGTGCCTCTCCTACCGACGCGGGCTATTTGATGATCCCAATGGTGATAGGTATGATGAGCGCTTCAATCATCAGTGGAAGAATTACCAGCAATACCGGTAAATACAAAATCTTTATGATTTGCGGAACTGCCTGCATGGCTGTTTCTTATATCTATCTAGCAACTCTTAGCTACCAGTGGCAAATCTGGCAGGTCTCCATCGGTATGGTGCTGATGGGTCTTGGGCTCGGTCAGATGATGCAAACATTAACCATTGCTTCACAAAATGCCGTCGAAGCAAAAGATATCGGTGTTGCCACCAGCTCCTCTACCTTCTTTAGGCAGATGGGTGGAACCCTAGGTGTTGCTATATTCCTCTCTATCCTGTTCAACACCCTGGCCGATAAGGGTAATGATATGGCCAAGGCAATTAAGGCAGCCATTATGGCTAACCCGGCTCTGCTAGCTGATCCTAGAAATGCCGCCTTTACCAAGAACCAGGACTTCGGTTCGATGGTTCAATATGATTCGTCCTTCCTAAAAACAGCTAGCCCCGAGTTGGCAAACCCAATCAAGGATGCATTCGCCCAGTCAGCAACCAGCGTGTTTATCTCGGCAAGCTTTGTGGTCGTTGCCGCTTTTGCCCTGTCCTGGTTTGTCAAGGAACTAGCACTTAGAACTAAATCTGGCGTTCAGGAGAAGGCCGAGAAGGCTGCTGCTGGCATGCACTAAAGCTAAAAGCTTCTGGCCTAGACAGCATTGTCTAGGCCATTAGTCTTTAACTACACGGGAGTTCGGTCAACCGAGCTGAGATGTGACTAGTTCGTCTAAAACCGTCAAACCTGATCTGGGTAATGCCAGCGTAGGAAGGAAATAATGAAACGCTTTATCGCCATAGTACTTTTAGTGCTCAGCCTCAGTTCCTGTGCTAGCACCAAGCAAAAAGTTACGTTAGTAGCGCACGACTCCTTTGCAATTAGCGATGAACTGATTGCTGAGTTTGAAAAGAGTTCGGGTTATGAGTTAGAAGTGGTTCGAGCCGGTGATGTTGGTGGAATGACTTCGAAATTGGTGCTGACTAAGGACTCACCGATAGCTGATCTTGTCTATGGTATTGATAACACTTTCTCACCGGTTGCAATCAAGAACAAAGTTATTGATGGCAACCTAACCGCAATCGACTATGCGGATGTCTGTTTCAATGTTGATCTAAATTACTTTGCAGCTAACAATCTAGAGATTCCTAGCCATTGGAAAGAACTAACAGATCCAAAATACAAAAACCTAACCGTTATTGAAAATCCGAACACCTCTTCACCGGGTTTAGCCTTTCTGGCTGCGACCTACGCTTACCTAACTAACCCGCAAGATATTCCGGAACCTATTGGCTGGTGGCTTCAACTTCGTGATAACGGAGTGAAAGTTGCTGCCAGTTGGGAAGATGCCTACTACACAGATTTCTCTGGTTCAACGGGCAAGGGTGAGTACCCGATAGTGCTTTCTTATTCTTCATCCCCTGCTTATGAAGTGGATGAACTAGGTAAACCAAAAACTCAAGCGCTACTTAGAGATTGTTTTAGACAAACCGAGTATGCCGGTTTACTAACCAACGCCAAGAACAAAACTGGAGCAAAAGCCTTTATCGAATTCATGCTTGGTGAGAATTTTCAGAAGGCCTTGCCAGAGAGCATGTATGTCTACCCAATCAATAGCAGTGTGAAACTACCTAAAGCGTGGGAAGAAAATGCCAAGCCGGCAACATCGATTGTCGGTGACAAGCTAGACATCAGCGCTAATCGCGATAAGTGGTTAGCCGATTTCAACTGGGTATTTGAAGTTGCTCCGTAGCAGAAAATCACTCTGGGCTATCCCCTTTCTATTCATGGGGTTCGCTTTCTACGTTCCACTACTTTCAGTGCTGAGCCTAGGCTTTGGCGATCACCTGGTATCGGGGGATACGGGGGAGATAAGTGTTTGGCCGGTACTCTGGTTTACCTTTTGGCAGGCAGCACTATCAACCGTTCTCTGTTTAGTAGTTGGTATTCCAGCTGCATACATCTTTTATAGAAGATCCTTCCTAGGCTCTAACCTGCTCAGATCGGTAATTACTGTCCCCTTCATGCTGCCCAGTTTGGTAGTAGCCATGGCGGTAATCGAGTTTGCCCGCCCATTCGGCGGCTTTGACCCTGTTGTTGCAATCATCTTCGCGAACGTGTTTGCGAATTTTGCCGTAGTGGTTAGAACCGTTGGATCACAGTGGCAGAACATTGCTGATGAAGCCGAAGAGGAGGCCGAATTAGGCGGTGCCGGAAGAGTTCGAACAGCCTTTACGGTAATCCTCCCGCAATTGGCAACATCAATTAGATCATCCGCGGCAATCATCATGCTCTACTGCGCCAGCACCTACGGCATTGTGCTTTCGCTAGGTGGTGGCCAGGTAAATACCTTGGAGACAGCACTTAGCATCACTGTGCTGCAGCGGCTAGATTTTCAACACGGGGCTGCCCTTGCATTACTCCAGGTGCTTTTTAGTTTGGCTGCCTTCACTGCTAGCCGCTGGGGTGGGGCTAATCCGCTTAGCTTTGAACCCAAATCAGCACAATCGAAGAAACTTGATAAAAGAGATGTGCCTGCGTTTGTGTTCACGCTTGCCCTAACTTTTGGAATTGTTGTAATTCCAATTTGTTTGGTGCTAGCTAATGCTTTTAGAAATAGCGCTGGCGATCTAAGTTTTGAAAACTTTCTCCTTCTAGAAACAAGGGGCTACCGAGATCTACTAAATATCAGCTTTGCCGAAGCAGCATTCAATTCTTTGAGAAATCTCCTAGTTGCTACCTTGCTATCGATGATTATTGGCGGCCTAGTCAGCTATCTCTTAGCCGAGCGGGCAAGAAAACGTAGAGAAAAGAAAACAGATTTTATCGGCATCACTTTGGATGCTGCTTTTCTTTTACCAATTGGTGTATCGGCAGTTGTCTTAGGGCTCGGCTACCTAGTCACCCTAAGTGGTGATCTAGCAGATCTTCGCTCACAGTGGTTTATCGTTCCGCTGGTGCAATCGGTCTTTGCAATTCCTATGGTGATTAGAGTGCTCTTTCCAGCCCTGCTGGCAATCGATGATGGTCCTAGGGAACAAGCGATGACCGATGGGGCTAGCAAATTACAAATATTTTTTGATATAGATTTAAGGCTTATTAGGGCGTCGGTAAAAACCGCAGTTGCGTTCAGCGCACTAGTTTCACTTGGAGAATTTGGTGTTGCAAGTTTGCTCGCCTACGCTGATCAAACTACCATTCCAGTTTTGTTGTATCAATTGATTTCTCGGCCGGGAAATCAAAACTACGAAATGGCTCTTGCTGTTGCTGCCATACTGACAGCCCTGACCACTTTGCTCGTTTTACTGGTAAGCCGCGAAACCGATACTATTCGTAAGAAACCGATAGCGAACTAAAGCGTTTTTTCATAACACTTATCGCTTCAGGGTTTTGATCAATCAAAATAAAGTTTCTTCCCAATTCGCTAGCCGCAGCACCGGTAGTTCCTGAACCGGCAAAGAAGTCCAAAACTACATCCCCTTCTTTGGAAGAAGCTTGGATTATCCTGCGCAATACACCCAGCGGTTTCTGGGTCGGGTAGCCGGTTTTTTCCGTGCCGGTAGGAGAGACGATGGTGTGCCACCAAACGTCGGTCGGTAATTTTCCTCGTTCGACTTTCTCTGGTGTGACCAGCCCTGGTGCCATATATGGCTCCCGATCAACTTCTTCATTGTTGAAGTAATAGGTTTCTGGGTTTTTGACATAAACCAATATGGTGTCGTGCTTAGCTGGCCAACGTGATTTTGCTTTACCGCCGTAGTCATAAGCCCAGATGATTTCATTTAAAAAGCACTCCCTGCCAAATAGGGCATCAAGTAGTACCTTTGCGTAGTGAGCCTCGCGGTAATCAAGGTGCAGATACAAAGTTCCGCTATCAGTAAGTAAGCGCCAAGCCTGTTCCAGCCTTGGCTCTAAAAAACCCCAGTAGTCAGAAAACTCATCGTCATAGCTAAGTACAGTTTCTTTTACTATGTCGTAGCGTTTACCCTTAAAGCCCATCCGACTGCCTTGTTCGGATCTAGTGGTTACCGATGAGCCTCTGGTTTGAACCCGACCGGTATTAAATGGTGGATCAACGTATATCAGTTGAATGCTTGCATCGGGAATAGACTGCAAAGCAGTGAGGTTATCGCCTTGGATAACCCGATAGCTTTTCTTAGACACAGAAAGAGATTAACACTATGGACCCGCATGTGCTTCACAATCCCGAACTAACTCGCTACGAGTTGTGGTTGGGTGAAGAAAAAATAGGTCACGCCGACTACCAAGATGTTGACGGGGTATGGCACTTTACCCACACTGAAGTAGATCCAGGGCACCAGGGCAAAAACTACGCGGCGATTTTGATGCGCGAAGCATTTAGCGACATCGAAGCTCACCAGTATGCCAAGGTTTGGCCGGTTTGTCCTTACGTGGTCAAATACATGCAGCGCCATCCAGAGACTGAAGGCTTGTTAGCTAAACCTTTGGACTAAGCAACGTTTGCTTCAATAAAGTTGAGCACGTCTTTTAGGAACTCTTCTTTATTGGGTTCGTTAAACATTTCGTGGCGACCCTCGTGATAAATAATTGCTGTCACATTATCCAAACCGCATTTGTTGCGATAGGTGTTTGCCAACATCTCGTTGCCGCGGGTTCCACCAATCGGATCATCGCTTCCAGCAACAATCAGCAAGGGCAAATCTTCTCTAATGCCACGTTTTGGTGTGAAGAAAAGTTGCAGGCCATTAACTACACCGAGCACCTTGGCCGCACTAGCCATGAAGGTGTATTGGTCTTTGACAAACTTTTCTCCAACAGCTTTATCTCTGGATAACCACTCGTAACCTGTTGCTCCTGGTTCTTTCTTCCACTTGTTATTAAAGCCACCGGCCTTAATAACTCCCGGCAACAAAAGTGATGAACCGCTTAGGATAACCGCATCGTATTTAGCTGAATATCTGTTGACTAACTTTTGTGAAATGAAAGAGCCATAGGAGTGACCAAACAAAACTAGTTTTTTACCTGGATTCTCTTTTTTGATTAAATCGGTGAATTGATTCACTTGCTCAAAAGCTGCAGGCATTCCACCTGGACCTAGGTTTCCTAAAATTTTGGTTTGACCGCTGGCAACCTGTTTACTACCCGTTACGCCGTGACCGCGGTGATCGTCGGCGTAAACTGTGTAACCGGCGTTATTGAAATACTCAGCCACATGGTCATATCTCCTAGCATGATCGCCTAGGCCGTGGGCAATCTGAATGATCGCCTTCGGATTTGCCACCGGCCAGATGTAATAGCTGATTTCTACGCCCTGAGCATCGGTATAAGTGTTTGATTGCGGTTCAGTCATGCCTTTACCCTACTCTCCTAGAGCAGACTTTTAAGTTCAGGCTGCAAAGCACCAAACCTGTGCTGCGTTATTGATATGGACTGTTCTCGGAACAGGCTGAGTAAGATCATCCGTCCAGACTTAGTGACGAAATTCTCCAAAACAAATAGATCGGGGTTCGCCTGCAATTTGGCGATTCTGGTTTCTCTAGGGCCTATCAAGATCAACCTCGTGCCAGGGTTGATTTCAGGATCAAACTCAGCTTCCTTTTGAATGACAAAATCTGGAATCAGGCCAGCTAGTTCTTCAGCGGATATTTTGTTTGTGGTCAGAAACCTAGGGTGAATCGAAACCAAGGCTAAAGCGCCAACCAAACCTGCGGCTAACCGCACCCGCAAAAGCTCTGACAGATCGGCATTATCGCTAACTCTCAGCAGAACTCGCTTGGTATCCGGTAGATAGCGGTGATAGTTGGCTTCTACCTCAACTGAACCAGGGTCTAGTATTTCTGTGCGATAGTAATTTTCTAACCAGTATTTGTCACTAGCTATTGCTTGCTTTAGCCAAATGCGCTGCTCTGGATTAAAATACTCGAGCTGCATTTCAAATTCATCGAGGTCTAGTTCACCGATTGAATTGTTTTTTGCATCGATAAATCTTCCAAATTGCAGCAGGTAATTTCTACCGCCCGCTTTTAGCCCAAAGCCAACTGCTGATCGTTTAAATCCACCAAAAGGTTGTCTTTTTACTATTGCCCCAGTGATTCCGCGATTTATGTAAAGATTCCCAGCGTCAACATTCTCCAACCAGAACTTTAGCTCTGTTGCATTTAGCGAATGTATGCCGGCGGTTAAACCAAAATCGGTTCCATTTTGTATTTGCAGAGCTTGTTTTAGGTCCTGCGCAAACATCAAACCAAGCACTGGGCCGAATACTTCAGTCTGATGGAAAAAACTATTTGGCTGAACGCCAATTTTGATGCCTGGTCGCCAAAGTTTTCCTGAGTCATCTAACTGTTTAGGTTCTAACAACCAGCTCTCACCGTTATCGAGAGTAGTGAGCGCTCTTAGAAGTTTTGGACTTGGTGTTTCAATAAGCGGGCCAACAGTTGCTTCAGCATTTGTGGCGAAGCCGACTTTCATTGATTGAACACAATCGACAAGTTGCTTTAGAAATTGTTTATTTCTATAAACCGAGCCGATTAGTATTCCAAGACTTGCTGCCGAGCATTTTTGGCCAGCGTGACCGAAAGCGCTCTTAGCTAAATCATTTGCTGCTAAATCTAAATCTGCGAACGGTGAAATAACGATGGCATTTTTACCGCTAGTTTCGGCGTAAAGATTTGTTCTTGGGCGATAGTTTTTGAATAACTGCGCTGTTTCAAAAGAGCCGGTCAAAATCACCGAATCAACATCTTCGTGGCCAACCAGCGCTAGACCCAGCTCATTATCTGGAACCAAAGCAACCTGCAGTAAGCGCTTTGGCACCCCTGCTCGCCAGAAGATCTCAACCATCGCAAGAGCACAGTTCACCACCTGCGGTGGCGGTTTAATAATCACTGCGGCTCCGGCAGCTAATGCAGCGAGGACACCGCCTGCTGCTATGGCAACAGGAAAATTCCATGGTGGTGTGACCACCACTACCTGATGCGCTTGAAAAACCACACCGTCGATTCGTTGGATTTCTTGTAATTCATCGATCTGTCTGGCGTAGAAATTGGCAAAGTCAATTGCTTCGCTTAACTCGCTGTCAGCTTCGGCGATCGTCTTACCGGCTTCAGCCAGCATTACCGACAGCAGTTCGCTTCTGCTGCTGGCAAGTTCCTGGCCAACCCTGAGTAGTATTTCCTGTCGTTCAGCTGGGTTTTTAGCCCAGGCAACACTAGCCGTTTTAGCCTTTGCCACCATCTGTTCGATCTCGTAGCGCTCCTGCTTAGCCTTAGCCACTAGCTTTTCGTGGGAGGGTAACTTGTCTTGGAGGGCTGCAGCATTGGCAACAACCTGTCTCACCCAGTCACGGTTATTGGCTAGAGCTGTATCGGTATCCGGCGCATTAGAAAACTCTGTTTGGACTTGGTGGGTTTCCTTGAGGCGGTTCTGTTTACGATTCGGCTTGGCGTTTAGCTCTTCCATCAACCGCAACGAAGTTTCGAATCTCATTCGCTCGCGATCAAAAACTAAACGGTTGGTGGTGATATCAAAAACACCAGACATGAAATTATCTGAAGATCCGTTTTCCTCAAGTCTTCTAGTGAGGTAAGCAACCGCCACCTGGAATTCTGATTTTCGAACTACCGGGGTATATAGAAGAAGACTGCCGACACTTTTTTTAACCTGTTTAGATAAGTGCTGAGCCATGCCCTGCAGCATCTCATACTCGACACGGTCTGCCACTTTGCGATGCTGCGCTAATTGGTGAGCAAAAGCTAAATCAAAAAGATTATGGCCAGCTATCCCCACACGCAAAGATTTAATCCTGGCCGGGTCGAGTGCGTAATCAATAAGGCGCTTATAGTTGGCATCGCTTTCCGCTTTGCTGCCATAGGTAGCAAGCTCCCACCCGTGCCACTTGGCATCAACAACTTCCATGGCAAGGTTGGCACCTTTTACTATGCGCACCTTTATGCCTGCTCCTCCAGCGGCAACTCTTTCTTGAGCAAAAAGCGAAAGCTCTTTTAGTGCATCGAAAGAATCCGGTAGGTATGCCTGCAGTACGATACCCGCTTCTAGGTTCATAAGCTCTGGCTTAGATAAAAGCTTTTTGAAAACCAAAATAGTCAAACCAAGATCGCGATACTCCTCCATATCTAAATTGATAAATTTAGCTGACGACCTACTCGCGGCAAACTGATAAAGCGGAGTTAATTTTTCCACCAAACGATTTACCGTTGCTTCAAAACCCCACATTGAAAGTTGTGCTGCAACCGCAGAGAGTTTGATTGACACATAATCAACATCTGCTCGTCTAAGAAGTGCAAAAGTTTCGTTATACCGGTAGTTGGCTTCTTGCTCACCTAGAACAGCTTCGCCAAGTAGGTTTAGATTTAATCGAATTCCGTCCGCTTTAGTTTTCGCGATGTGCTTAGTCAGATTGCCGGATCGCGCATCAACAATTAAATGTCCAACCAATTGGCGAAGTCTTGCCTTGGCAACCGGAATAACAATAAAGCTAAAGGCTTTAGCGAGTAACCCGCCGATGCGAATGGTTAGTTGATCCAACCTGCTCAACGACTCTGGCAGATTTTTAGCTAGAGCGCTTAGTTCCGACGCGGCAACCTTGCCGTCAGTAGGCCGAATTACTCGATCAACAAATCGCAGGGTCCAATCAAGGCCCTTTGGGTCTTTTAGGATTTTGGCTAATCTTTTTTCAGCCGGCGACCTCGCGCTCTCCTGCTGCGAATCAAGCAGCCAGGCTTCGACTAAATTGACCGCCTGTTGGGCTATCAATTCTCGTTCGCTTCTTTGCACCGATGTCACTTCCAGTAAGCCAGTAGCGCCAACACCCTTGTTTTATAGCGCCATAGTAATCATTCCAGACCATTACTCTGGCAACGGGATTTTAGTTCTTGTGGCTCCAGTCTGACGGGGCAGGTTCTTTGCCCCTAGGCAGTGCTACCGCTTTATCCCATTGTCTTACCCAGCTTGGCAAGTTTGGTTCTTCTCCTGGCCAGCCGCCAAGCATTTGGTTTACTTCTTCCGGACTAGGTGTGCCCTTAGGAGATTTTAGAAATCTTAGTTTCACAACAGCCTCGGCATAGATCTCACGACCAACGACAAATCTTTGACCGATAAAAAATGCTTTATCGTCCCAGCCAATAATTTTTGTTTCAACTTGAAATCTCAACCACGGAGTTAGTGATTTTCTAAATGTGATGGTTTCCTGAACCACGACCGGATGGACTTTTAGTTTCTTTAGGCGCTGCCAAGTGTTTGATCTTTTCATCAAATCAAAACGTGCAAGATCCAACAAGGTCAGATAGATGCCGTTATTCATGTGGCGAAAAATATCGATGTCGCTTGGCCAAACCAGAAATGATCTGACCCCAACCTCGCTGACAGCTAGGTTAGACCTATACCGCCAGCTAAGGTGAGACCAAATCAGCCGAAGCCAAAGTTTCATCGACTACCAGATTGAAACGCGCTTAGCCGGCTCCAACCACATCGCATCTTCTTCAGTGACGCCAAAGGCTTCATAGAAGGAGTCAAAGTTTCGAGCAACCTGGTTGCAGCGGAACTCGCTAGGTGAGTGTGGGTCGGTAGCCAAGCGTTGAATGGCGATTGCATCTCTTGACTTACCTCGCCAGATCAAACCCCATGATAGGAAAAAGCGCTGTGCTCCGGTCAAACCGTCTATTACCTCTGGCTCTTTGCCACCCAGGCTCATCAGATATGCCTTGTAGGCAATAGTGATGCCACCAAGGTCTCCGATGTTCTCGCCGATGGTAAGCGCTCCATTGACCTTGTAGTCATCGGATAAGCCATCCGGAGTCAGCTCGTCATACTGCTCAATCAGAATCTTGGTGCGATCTTCAAAAGCCTTTCGGTCATCCTCGGTCCACCAAGAAATAAGTGCACCATCACCGTCATACTTTGAACCCTGGTCATCAAAGCCGTGACCGATCTCGTGACCGATAACACCACCGATGCCGCCAAAGTTCACCGCGTCATCAGCATCCAAGCTGAAAAACGGTGGCTGCAAAATGGCTGCCGGGAAGACAATCTCGTTGAAGCCCGGGTTGTAGTAAGCGTTGACTGTCTGCGGAGTCATGAACCACTCGTCGCGATCTAGTGGAGCACCGATCTTGGCAGCTTCCTTATCGGCCTGCCAGGCTGAAGCTCTGCGCACATTACCAACTAGGTCGTTGCGATCGATAGTCAGCGATGAATAGTCTTTCCACTTTTTCGGATAACCGATCTTTGGGTTGAACTTGGATAACTTGACCAGAGCTTTCTGCTTGGTCTCTTCGGTCATCCAGTCAAGGTTCTTGATTGATTCTTCGTAAGCCTTGATTAGCCACTGAACCAGCTCATCCATTCTTGCTTTGGCAGCAGGAGGGAAGTGCTTTTCAACATAAATCTCTCCAACAGCTTCGCCAAGAGTTGATTCAACCAATTGAACACCGCGCTTCCAACGGGCACGCATTTCTGGTTGACCGGTTAGCTTCTTACCGTAGAACTCGAATCTTGTGTTAACAAAGTCATCGCTTAGATAAGGTGCCGTGGAATTGATTACCTGCCACTTTAGCCAGAGCTTCACATTCTCGGCGTTGTCGGCATTGAAGACAGAGCTGATTCCCTCGAAGAACGATGGCATCATCACAACTGATTCAAAAAGGACATTGCCTTCGAATTTCATTCCGGAAAGATATGAATCCCAATCAAAAGTTGGTGTCATCGCTTTTAGCTCAGCAAAAGTTTTTAAGTTGTAGGTCTTCTCGGCATCGCGTGATTCAACTACATTCCAGTGCTGCTTTGCTAACTCTGTTTCAAATGCCATGATGCGCTGTGCGGCGACGTCGGCTTGTTCCGCTGACCAGCCAGCTAGTTGGAACATCTTGGCGATGTATGGAACATAAGCATCACGGAACTCTGCATACTTCTCGTCGTGGTAGTAGGACTCGTCTGGTAGACCCAATCCACCCTGATACATATTCACCAAATAGCGCTCTGGGTTACCCGGATCATTGTTGACATAGAAGCCAAATAATCCGTTGACTCCACCGCGTTCAAGTTCTCCCATAATCCGAGTTAGATCGTTGAAGGTTGCCTTGTCGATGACATCTAGATCTGCTGCAAGTGGGGCTGCCCCTAGTTCATTCGCTCTTGCTTCGTCTAGAAAAGACCCATACATGTCACCGATCTGCTGGCTGACACCAGGTTTTGGATTGGCTTGTGCCTCTTCCAGAATGTCTTTGACAGCAGCTTCGGAGTCGTCACGAAGCTTATAGAAAGAGCCGTGAACCGCCTGATCTGCGGGGATTTCTTCATTTTGTAGCCAATGGCCGTTAGTGTGACGGAACAGGTCGTCCTGTGGGCGAGTGCTCTGGTCAAAACCGTGCTTATTGATTCCATTAATTTCAGTCATGGGCTTAATCCTACGACTTCTCCTAGGGCCTCAAAAATCCCTAATATTGCAGTTGTGGAACTACAAAAAATCATCCTCTACTACGGGTTCACCCCGCTGGCTGACCCTGTCGCGGTCAAGCTCTGGCAGCAGGACCTCTGCGAGAGGCTTGGTTTGAAGGGCCGCATCCTGATTTCCAAGCACGGCATAAATGGCACCCTCGGTGGAGACATGTCCGCATTAAAGCAGTATGTAAAACTGACCAAACAGTACCCGGGGTTTAAGAAGATTGACTTCAAGTGGTCAATGGGTACCGGCCAGGACTTTCCAAGACTAAAAGTCCGAGTTCGCAAAGAATTGGTGGCCTTTGATGCTCCGGATGCAATTGTGGTTACCGAAGATGGCGTCGCCAATGGTGGTAAGCATCTCAAGCCAAAGGCCGTGGACAAACTTGTTGCCGAACGTGGCGATGAAGTGGTTTTCTTTGACGGTAGAAATGCTTTCGAAGCAAAAATCGGAAAGTTCAAAAACGCTGTGGTTCCTGACGTGCAAACAACGCATGATTTCGTGAAAGAAATCCAAAGTGGTAAATACGATGACATCAAAGACAAAGCTGTTGTGACCTACTGCACCGGTGGAGTTCGTTGTGAGATTCTTAGTGCAATCATGCTGGAAAACGGATTCAAAGAGGTTTACCAAATTGACGGCGGTATCGTTCGCTACGGTGAATCGCAAGGAGATAAATCCCTCTGGGAAGGATCGCTTTACGTTTTTGATGATCGCTTGAATATAAATTTCACCGAAGATGCAAAAACTATCGGCGAATGCGAAACCTGTTCGGCACCAACATCAACCTTCCGAAACTGCACATCGCTTGGTTGCCGCGATCTAATCCTGCTTTGCGATGACTGTGCCAAGGATTCTAAAAATCTAAAACACAATGACTCTCACACTAGAGGTAAGCGTCGCCAACAAGTTGGCTAAAAGCAAAAGACCCCGGCTAAGCCGGGGTCTTTCACCTTAACCAGAGAGGAAAGGCTAGTTGGTTGCAGTCACCGTAACTGTCTGGGTTGAAACAACGCTGATAAGTGAAACCGAGTAGTTGCCTGGGTGCGGGAGGTTCAATGTGATTGTCTGTGAACCAGTGCCGGTAACAGGAACAATGAAACTGTGATCTCTCGGTGCAGGCTTACCTGCAGGAGGAGTTGGTGCGTTGGCTGGACGAAGCTCAGTTACCAATAGCTGATAACTTCCGGTTTCCGGAACATCAACGGTAACGGTTTTTGTAAACAGGACATGCTTACCCTTCGGGCCATGACCGTGGTGGTGCTTACCCTTTCGGTGATCGCGATCACCAAACATTGGTGGGGTTGGGGTGGCGGTTGCCGAGCTAGTTGCTTTAGCGGTGGGCTTTGGCCCTGACTTATGAGCAAGCGCAGGAGAAGCGAATACCAAGGCTCCGATTGTTAGCACTGATGCTGCGGTTACTGCAGCTTTGTTGGCTTTATTCATAAGCTTTCTTCCGTTTAGAGCTGATTCATAAACATTACGACTGTCGGCATCTCAAACTTTCCCATTTCAGCAACGGGACACCTTATTGGCAGGTTTTTATCAGATTGGTGCGCGAGGCGGGACTTGAACCCGCACGTCCTTGCGAACACTGGCACCTGAAGCCAGCGCGTCTGCCATTTCGCCACTCGCGCAGAAGGCAAGATTAGCAGCGAAGCCGAATGGTTGCCTAGCCCGCCCTAGTGCTGGGGAGGCTTAAACTTGACCCATACAGATATAAGGAATCCCTTTTGAGTTTTATCGACCGCTTTGAAAAACGCCTGGAACGCTTCGTGAACGGGGCCTTTTCCAAAGCCTTCAAATCGCAAATCCAGCCGGTTGAAATAAGCTCAGCGATCAAGGCCAAGATGGATGGCACTGCGGCCGTGGTAGCCAAAGATCGCATACTGGCAGCCAATTCCTATACCGTCAGGCTCTCCCCGAGCGATTTCTCTAGACTCAAGCAACTCGGCGAATCGCTGCAGGGTGAAATAAAGCGGCAAGTTTCTAACCACATAAAAAAGCAGCGCTACCAGCTCTCCGGAGAGCTGAGTATTGCAATCGAGCCGTCACAATCGCTCAGCCTCGGTCAAGTTCAAATCAGCGCTGAAGGTTCCAAAGCTCCGGATCTTGCTCAAGTGAGTTGGACGCCAGCTCTTGATGTTGCCGGCAAGCGATACATGCTGGCTAAAGCTAAAACAACAGTCGGTCGCGATGCCAGCGCAGATATTCAGGTGGATGACGGTGGGCTTTCGAGAGTGCACTTCGCCATCAATTGGGACGGGACTAATGCCACCGTTGAAGATTTAGGTTCAACCAACGGAACTAAAGTTGCCGGTAGGAAAATAACCAGCCAAGCACTTGGCCCAGACACTGTAATTGATGCCGGTAGAACAGAATTTGTTTTTCGAGTAGTCGCAAAATCAGGTGATAGCAAATGAGTGAATTAGCGCTGTTTATTGTTAGGGCAGGCTTTTTACTTGTGCTCTGGCTTTTTGTTTTAGCAATCGTTGCAATTATTCGAGCCGATCTATTTAGTGAGCGAGTGCTAAGTAAAGTGGTGGAGAAAAATACGCCGACACCGCTGTCGGCCCCGACAACCGGGCTAACCACAGTGGGCGATTTTTCTTCAGCGCCGGGTTCGGCAAGCGTAGTCAGTTCGATGAATACTGTTCCGGACACAATAGTTATTATTGACGGGCCGCTTATCGGAACCGAATTGGTTATCGATCGACGCGAGATGCGAATTGGCCGAGCGCCAAATAGCGATCTTGTTTTAGATGACGACTATGTTTCCTCGCAGCATGCAAGATTACAAAAAGTTGACGAAGGTTGGGTTATCCAGGATCTGAATTCAACAAATGGAACCTTTGTTGATGGAGCAAGAATCGGAGCGCCGGTTACGTTGAAGCCGGAGATGCAAGTTCGTATCGGTAAAACTATTTTTGAATTGCGGAGCTAGCGATGGCTTTTAAATTTCTGGCTTCAGGTAAAAGTGATAAAGGTCGAGTTAGATCTAGTAATCAAGACAGCGGTTACGCCGGAAATAATTTATTTATTGTCGCCGATGGCATGGGCGGTCACGCAGGCGGAGATATCGCCTCTGCACTAGCAACACAAAGAGTTGCCAAAATTGATGACGTTTACCCGAGCAAGGTCAAAGCCGTAAATGCGCTTAGCGCTGAGATGGCAGAAGCAAATAAACAACTGGTGGATACGGTGGATAGCTTTGGTTATCTTGATGGCATGGGCACCACTATGGACGCCCTGTTATTTAGCGGCAGTACCGCAAGCATTGTTCACATTGGTGACTCAAGAGTGTATTGGTTGCGCGATGGGGTGATGAGCCAGGTAACTAAAGACCACACCTTTGTTCAAAAACTCATCGACGCCGGCAGAATCACTCCAGAAGAAGCGCTGGTTCACCCAAGACGAAACGTCTTGATGAAGGTTCTCGGCGACAGTCAGCAGGAGCCAGAATTTGATGTTCATCACATTGAAATCCAACCAGGCGATCGCTTCTTGCTCTGTTCGGATGGGCTTTGCGGTGTAGTGCCAGAGCCAATCCTTGAAGAAAACATGAAGGTAACCAGCCTTGATGAAGCTACCGATTTGCTTGTGGCAGAAGCTAAAGAGTATGGTGCACCAGATAACGTCACAGTGATTTTGGTCGAGGTCCGCGAATCTAACGACAACTTGGCAAGCCAAAACATTACCTGGTTGGGTTCGGCGGCAAACGAAGTTGTAATTAGTCAAAGCGGAAGCAATAAATTCCTACAGATATTTAGTCGCATCAGCTTTTGGGAAGCCTTTAGAAAACGCGAACAGTTTCTATCAGAAAATGATCCTGGCTTTGCAAAGGCCCTTGATGAATTTGATGGCAAGGTGCGCTCCTGGAAATTACGCGGTCTAATTCTTTTCGCAATCATTGCGGCCATCGCTGGCGCAAGCATCTACGGCATCTACAGCTACACCCAAACTCGTTTTTACCTGGGTGTTGAAAATGGAAAAATAGCAATTTACCAGGGCATCAAAGAGAGCTTTGCTGGTTTTGGTTTTTCCAAACTTTATGAAGAGTCAACCATAGATGTGGTAACACTTCCAGATTTTCAGCAAGACCTACTAGACAGAACTATTTCTGCAGACAGCCTTGAAGACGCCAGAGAAAAATTACAACAAATTATTGAGAGCGTAGACAATGGTTAGAGCGGCAAGGGTGATGCCGGCTAAGCGCAATCTTGAATTAGTAATGCTGCTTTTCGGTTTTGGTTTATACGCTTTCGCGCTAAGCCAAGTTCAACTTGCCACGATTTTGATTCTTCGACCAGACGGTTGGTTTTTCTGGGCACTGCCGGTTTTAGCGGCATTTACATTTCATATGGTGCTTCGCTTTAGAGCAAGTGATGCAGATCCAATATTGCTGCCGATTGGCTTTCTACTAAATGCTTTAGGCATCGTAATGATCTACCGCCTTGATTTGGTAAAGCCACTAACTGCTTCTGATAGTGATGTTGCCTCAAGGCAGGTTATTTGGACAGTCGTTGCAATCCTGGTTGCCGCTACCGTGCTGTTTTTAGTTCGCACACACCTCTCACTTAGAAAATACATTTACACCGCTATGGCTCTCGGTGTTGTGCTGCTTCTGCTACCTTCGCTTCCTCTGATTGGTAGAACGGTAAGCGGTGCTACCCTTTGGGTTAATATCGGTGGTTTGAGTTTCCAACCAGGCGAGCTTGCCAAGATCGCCCTCTGTGTTTTCTTTGCCGGCTATCTAACTTCAAGAAGAGAAGCCTTATCGGTGGTCGGCCGAAAACTCTACGGCATCCGCATTCCTCCGGCTAGAGAAGTCGGGCCAATTGTCTTTATCTGGCTGGGTAGCCTTGCGGTTTTAGTGTTGCAGCGCGATCTAGGAACATCGCTACTTTACTTCGGCCTGTTTTTAGTGCTGATTTATGTCGCTACCGCAAGGGTGTTCTACGTATTTATCGGTTTGGTCATGTTTGTCGCCGGTGCCCTGGTTGCCTCAAGGCTGATGAGTTACGTCGGCGGAAGAATCGGTGGTTGGTTAGACCCGCTCAGCGAGCAGAATTACGAGGCCATCGGCGGCTCATACCAAATAGTCCAGTCGATGTTTGGGCTTGCCCACGGCGGATTATTCGGCACCGGCTTAGGTGGCGGGTTGCCAAATATCGTTCCATTAGCCGAGAGTGATTTCATTGTTTCTGCTATTGGCGAGGAGTTAGGCCTGGTTGGGCTGTTCGCCCTACTGGTTCTCTATTTGGTGCTTGTTTCTAGAGCTCTTCGCATTGCCAACCTACACAGCGATGATTTCAGCAAGCTGCTTGCTATTGGACTTGGTTTTGTTATTGCCCTGCAGTTATTTATTGTGATCGGTGGAGTGCTGCGAGTTGTCCCGCTGACCGGACTTACCACCCCGCTTCTAACCGCCGGTGGTTCTTCACTTCTAGCTAACTGGATCATCATCGGTTTATTACTTCGGCTGTCGGATACCATGCCCAAGGCTGGGACGGTGAGCGAATGACCCCGGAAATTAAACGCATCGCCAATCTGATTATGCTGATGTTCCTGAGTTTGTTCATCGCAGCCAGCGCCATGCAGGTGGTGAATGCTGATTCACTTAATAATGATTCGAGAAATCAACGAGCGGTTTACGACGGTTATAAAACACAGCGTGGTTCGATTTTGGTCGATAACAAACCGATCGCTGAATCAATCAAAACCTACGACGCCTATCACTATCTAAGAAAGTACTACTCACAGAAATACGCATCTCTTACCGGATACTATTCACTGTTTCAAGGTAGAAGTGGTTTAGAAAACTTTTTAGATAGTTCCCTGCGCGGAGATAACTCAGCGCAATTCTTTGAACAGGTAAATGCTCTTTTCTCTGGAAACCCGGTTACCGGAGCTTCTATCGAGCTAAGTATCGATGATGATTTGCAGCAAATCGCCTGGGATGCGCTGGGCAGGATGAAGGGTTCGGTTATTGCGATTGAACCAGCAACTGGAAAAATTCTGGCAATGGTTTCAAAGCCGAGCTTTGATCCGAATTTGCTTTCAACTCATATCGTTTCGGATGCGGCAGAAAACTACAAAAAACTAATCACTAGCGAGAATGCTCCGCTGGTGAATAGATCGGTTGATGCCCTTTATGCTCCTGGTTCAGTATTCAAGTTAGTTGTTGCCGCTGCCGCTTTCGAATCGGGTGAATACACACCAGAGTCAGTTTTACCAAACCCGAGGACCTTCACTCTGCCTGGCACTAAAACGGTAATTAGCAATTCTGGTGAGGGAAGATGCGGTGGTGCCAGCACGGTTTCAATTGCTACCGCACTAAGACTCTCCTGCAACGTGCCTTTTGCGCAGTTAGGTATTGCTCTGGGGCAAGACAAGATTGCTGAGCAGGCAAGGCTTTTGGGTTTTGGTGAGAGCCTCAGCATTCCGCTGAAAACTACTGCCAGTAGATATCCAGAGGATCTGGATTCGGCTCAGTTAGCGCTGACCGCCTTTGGGCAATTCGATGTAAGGGTAAGCCCGATTCAGGTGCTTCTGGTTAGCTCAGCTATTGCCAACGGTGGTGTCGCCATGAAGCCATACTTAGTCGATCAGATATTCACGGCTAACCTGACGCTGCTTAGTGAGGCAAACCCTGAGGAGCTAAACCGCAGCATGTCCACCAGCACTGCAGAAAAACTAAAGAAGATGATGATTCAAGCAGTATCAAATGGAGTTAGTTCAAACGCGAGGATTGCTGGGGTAAAGGTTGCTGGCAAAACCGGAACTGCAGAAAACGGTGAGGGCGATCCCTATACTCTCTGGTTCACCGGATTTGCTCCTGCTGATAAACCGGCGGTGGCTGTTGTCGTAGTGATTGAAGATGGTGGTGGCTTAGGTCAGTCAGGTAGAGGCAATAGCCTGGCCGCTCCGATAGCTAAGAAGATTATGCAGGCGGTGTTAGACAAATGAATCCTGAAGAAGGAAAGATCTACGGTTCTCGCTACCGTCTAGTTAAAAGAATTGCTACCGGTGGCATGGGTGAAGTTTGGCAGGCACAGGATGAGATCATTCTTCGCCAGGTCGCCATCAAGATTTTGAAACAGCAGTATCTCGGTGACCCAGATTTCTTAGAGCGCTTTAGAACTGAAGCAAAGCATGCCGCGATGATAAACAACGATGGCATTGCCAATGTTTATGACTATGGCGAAGATGAGGGTAGTGCTTATCTGGTGATGGAATTGGTCCCGGGTGAATCGCTTTCCTCAATCCTGGAACGAGAAAAAACTCTTCCAGAACAACAGGTCATCTCAATAATTGCCCAAACCGCTCTGGCCCTAGATGCTGCTCACCGTGAAGGCTTAGTGCACCGCGATATCAAACCCGGCAATTTACTAATCACCCCTGATGGTGCAGTGAAGATAACCGATTTTGGAATTGCTCGTGTTGCCAATCAAGCATCGCTTACGCAAACCGGTCAGGTGATGGGCACAGTTCAATACTTAGCTCCTGAGCAAGCAACCGGTAAGCCAGCAAGTGCATCGGGGGATATCTACTCGCTGGGAATTGTCGCTTACGAAGCTCTTTCCGGTCGCCGCCCATTCAAAGGTGAAAACCAGATGGCGATTGCGATGGCGCAAATAAATGAAACTCCACCGCCACTTCCAGAGGGGTTAGATTCCCGCTTAGTCAAATTAGTTTTGGACTGCATGGCGAAAAAGCCAGATCTAAGGCCAAGCTCCGCTTTGGAGCTAGCCGCCAGAGCAGAGGCTCTCCTAGTTGGCGGAGTAGACCCGATCCGTGTTACACCTCCAGTAGCTGATCTAGTCAGTGATGAGACGATGCTGATTGACACCGATACCAAGCCAACCGGCAAGGCACCGGCTATCTGGCCATGGTTGGTTTTGATTCTGATTCTGTTGGTAACCATCGGTGCTGTTTTCTGGGCTGGATTACTTGCTCCGAAAGAGCAGGTCAGTCCGAGCCCTAGCCCAACACCAACCGACACGCCTAGCCCGAGCCCGACACCAACACCGACTGAAACAGAAGAAACCGTCGCAGTGCTTCTAAGTAACTACCAGGGTCAGGATGTCTCACTGGTGGTGCCGCAACTGACTGCTCTCGGTTTGGAAGTCGAGCCGATAGCTGGAACAACGCTGCCGGCTGACGATCCAAAGATTTCCCAGGTTTATGACATTTCGCCACTTGGCAGTGTTCCGGTCGGTTCGGTGATTCAGGTTTACTACTACCAGCAGCTTTATGACGAAAACACCTTGCCAAACCAATAAAGATAAACTGACTTAAGGGAATCAATTGAAAAGGAGCTTTGGTGAACGAGGGTAATCGCGTCATAGCCGGAAGATATGAGCTTGGTGCTCTTATCGGTCGCGGTGGCATGGCCGAGGTTTACTCCGGTATTGACACCAGGCTCGGTAGAACAGTTGCCGTCAAATTACTCAAAGCGGATTTAGCCGCCGATAGCACATTCGAGATTCGTTTTCGCCAAGAGGCCCAAGCATCGGCGAGGATGGCTCACCCAACCATTGTTCGTGTTTATGACGCCGGCGATGAGGTGAGCGTGGACCAAAATGGTGTTGAAAGACACCTGCCATACATTGTCATGGAGTTGGTTCGTGGCGAAGTACTAAGAGATATCCTTCGCAGCCGAAAGCTAACTCAGCAAGAGGCCATCGCATACACCACCGGTGTGTTGACTGCTTTAGAGTTCTCTCATGCAGCCGGGGTGATTCACCGAGACATCAAGCCAGCAAACGTGATGATCACCGAATCAAATGCCGTCAAGGTGATGGATTTTGGTATCGCTCGTGCAGTTAGTGATTCCTCGGCAACACTTGCCCACACCAACGGCATTGTCGGCACAGCGCAATACTTCTCACCGGAGCAAGCTCGTGGTGAAACCGTTGATCTAAGAACAGATCTTTATTCAACCGGTGTATTGCTCTACGAGATGCTAAGTGGAAAGCCGCCTTTCACCGGTGACACCGCAGTATCGGTTGCCTACCAACATGTCAGCGAGTCACCAATTCCACCATCGGTGATCAACTCGTCTGTTTCATTAGCTCTAGATTCTGTTGTTTTAAAAGCCCTCGCTAAGGATCGAGCAGCTAGATTCCAAACTGCAGCGGATTTCAGGGCGGCTTTGGCTCGTGCGGTTTCCGGTATTGCCACCCCGGCTTATCAAGATGAAGCTCAGCCACCAACGGCTCCAATGGCTCCGGTAATCGAAGAACCTGCACCAACGGTGAAAATTCCAGAGCAAGATCCGTTTGAAACTCTGCTTGCCGAAGTTCGTGAAGAAACTGCTGAAGCGGTTAGAGCTGAACCGGTGACCACAGTTATTGATGAGGATGAGGACACCGAGTTATTAAGCCAATTAGGTTTTGAAACCGGTAAAACTCAGGTTGTTACTAGAGCGGCGAGAAAGCGCAAGTTACGCGGCGAGAAGCCATCGACCGGATTGTTCTGGGGCATTGGTTCTGGTGCGGGCGTATTTGTTGTTGGCATGGTTATCTGGTTGATTCTTGGTGGTGGAGCTTTGCTCAACTTCGGTGGTGGCTCCGGTGGCAAGATTCAGGTTGCCGATGTAGTTGGTAAGACCTACGAAGAGGCATATACCACTCTTACAAATCAAAAACTTCTAGTTGATAAGCAGCTTCAGCGAAGCGATAACATTCCGATGGGCATTGTTATTTCAACCGACCCTCCAGCGGGACAACAGGTGGGTATGAAAACTACCATCACAGTTTTTGTTTCTGCCGGTAAAGAGCAAATCCTAATGCCAGATTTAACTGGGCTAACCGAGCAAGAAGCGACGCTGAAAATAACTGAGGCTAAACTTTTCCTCGGCACAATCACCAGGGCAGACTCGGCAACCATCGCGCAAAATCTTATTATTTCTTCTGACCCAGCTGCCAACACCAGCATCCCGGCTGGTTCAACAATCAACTTAGTGATCTCAACCGGTTCGGTAATCGTTCCTAATGTGGTGAACCTGGACAAGATTGATGCGATTGCCCAACTAACGTCAGCTTCAGTTGGCTATCTGGTCACCACTCAGGTTGATTCGTCTTGCCTTGGAACTGCTGGAACAACTGTTATTGCTCAGTCAATCCAACCCGGCATCCAACCGCAACAGCAGACGATTATTCTGACTCTGCAATGCGTTAACTAGTTAGCGGTTTAGTAAAGGCTGAAGGGTTTTAGCTTTTTCTGCTGCGCCTACCAAGCCAATCGATTCCAACCAGTTACCAAGCATTTGATAGCCGCCTTCAGTTAAAACTGATTCTGGATGAAACTGCACACCGTAGATTGGCAGACTGGTGTGTTGCAGGCCCATGATCACGCCACCTTTGGTTTTGCTGGTGATCACTAAGTCCTCAGGGACAGTGCTTTCAACCACCGCCAGTGAGTGATAGCGGGTGGCAGTAAATGGTTGTTTGACGTTTTTGTAAACCAAGCTGTCATCGTGGAAGACTTCGCTGGTCTTACCGTGCATCAACTCTTCCGCGTTAGTCACGGTAGCGCCTAAGGCCTCGGCAATAGCCTGATGGCCTAGGCAAACCCCGAAAATTGGCATCCCGGTGGCAAGGGCTAGCTTGACCGTTGGAATGCTCAGCCCAGCATCTCTAGGGGTTCCGGGCCCTGGCGAAATCAAGACAGCGTCATATTTGCCAAGCAAGTCAGGTAAATCCTTCTCCGCTACGACATCGTTTCTGAGCACCTCGGTTTCTGCGCCGAGCTGGCGCAGGTAGCCGTTTAGCGTATAAACAAAGGAGTCGTAGTTATCTAAAACCAGGATTTTGACCATCAGGTTTCTAAGCCTAACTGCTTTGGGTAGAATTAGGCCATGTCTGAAAATGAGAAGAAGTCATTCAAGTTACCAAAGCGTCCAAAAAAGCCTGCTGTTCCAGATTCAGTAAAGGCCAGCAAAGCTAAGAGCGGGAACGCGGCTTGGTTCCTCCCGGTAGCACTGACCCTAATGATTATCGGTCTACTTTGGATCATGGTTTACTACATCAGCCAGACGCTATTCCCACTAGGCAGTGGCACACCTTTTGATATTGGTGCAAGCAACATCATCGTAGGTTTTGGTTTGATGATGGTTGGCTTTTTTATGCTTACTCGTTGGAAGTAATTAGCGACTAATAAATTGGTGGCATCATCTGATTGCCGTAAACCCATAAAGAAATTAGCGCTAGAACCAATAGCGCAATCGAAGATAAAAGCATTACTCGCTGATCAGGTCTACTAAATCTGGTGTATGCAACTGCGACTAGAGCTCCGAATATAAATCCACCGAAGTGCGCTTGCCAGGCTATGCCTGGTAAGAAGCTAACCACTACGTTGATCACCAAGATAATAACTATTTGGCTGGTATCTAATCTGAGCGCCCGAAGGTATATCAGATAGGCACCCATCAAACCAAAGATGGCCCCGCTTGCACCAACCACCACCGAACCTAAATCGCCGAAGATGAAAAAGCCCATGCTGCCACCGAATATGGCAAGTAGGTAGAGCAGTGAGAATTTGAGCTTGCCGAGCATTGGTTCAAGGAGTGTGCCTAGGACAAAAAGCGAATACATGTTAAACAGAATGTGAGTAAACATCGCTTGCGAGTGGACAAAAGCTGAGGTGAATGCTCGCCACGGTGAACCAAATTCGATGCCCTGACCAATTCTCATAAAAGCAAACATCTCAATTATCGGAACACCGATTTGCTGGAGTATGTAGACGCCGGAATTGATACCAATCAAGGTCATCGTTATTGGTGCGCGAGAAAAAAGTGATTGCTGGAATCTAGGGCGGATGACCTTTACTTTGTCTTTAGCGTCTTCTGGACATAAAAAGCCAACTGCTCCCGGTGTTGAACACTCTGGACAGATGTATCGATCGCAACGCTGACAGCTCACACCGGTTTCTACGCCGGGGTGTCTGTAACAAGATTCCATCTAAGCCTCTACTGGCTCAATGCTGATTGAATTGATGACTACTGCATCAACTGGTCTATCCATCTGACCGGTAGGCACTGCAGCAATCTTGTCGACAACTTCCTTAGAAGCAGCTTCAACAACTTCACCAAACACTGTGTGCTTTCCATATAGCCATTCTGTCGGGACTACTGTGATAAAAAATTGTGAGCCGTTAGTGCCGGGTCCAGCGTTAGCCATAGCTAATTTGTATGGCTCGTTGAAACTCAGTTCGCTAATTTCGTCCTTGAAGTTATATCCGGGCCCACCCATGCCGGTGCCTTCTGGGTCTCCACCTTGGATCATGAAACCTGAGATTACTCTGTGAAAAACAACGCCGTTATATAGTGGCTTGCCGTTGTTGGCTTCATTACTGCGCGGATGGACCCAGTTCTTGGACCCGTCGGCTAGACCAATGAAGTTGGAAACGGTTTCAGGGGCGTGCAGGCCATACAGATTGACCTTAATATCCCCGTGATTAGTGTGAATAGTGGCTACGTGAGTGTGTGCTGTCATGCATCTATTCTCCCATGTTGATCTAATCGAGACTCCAAATCCCAGATGTCAGCAGCGGCCTCTAATATGATGGAAACATTCCCATATGGGGAGATATCGAGACCCTTAACAGAATTTGGTGGAAGTATGAAACTCGAGATACACGCTAAACGCGGTCCGATTCTTGATGCTAAAAATAAGCCGGTAGTTACCCGCCTCGAGTGCCACGAACCAGGAAGCTTGAAGGTTCATGTTCAGATGGGCACACCAGCTGAGGCTTTGGCTGAACCTTTGAGGCACTTCCTGCAGCCAGACACGCTCAATCGAGTCATCAACCTATGGGCAAATGCCGATCACTGCCGCGAGTTTGAAGAAGATGAAGACGGTAGAACTCTGATTATCCGCGATTGCGCTTAGGTTTAGCCGGCCAACCTAAAGCTCCAACCGCCTTTAAAAGCTCTTCTGGAGACACCTTTAGTTCTTGACACAGCCTGCCTATGGTCCCTGAGGGGATTTCCCGTTCTAGGTGAAAATAACGACTGAGGCTGGATTTCTGCATTCCCGTCGCGTTGGCAAACTGATTTAGGGATTTATATCCGCGCGCTTCGTACTTTGTAACGAACCAATTCCATGCAGATTCAATGTGCTCTGCACTCTGCTTTTGTACCATTTATATATTTACAACCTGACCTAATAAGCCCCATGCGCTTGCATCCACTTCTAATCTAAGTGCACTTAAACGGGAACAGCAAGATTGTCAACACCTTAACAGCAAGTGGCTAGTATTGAAAAACCTTGCCAAAACCCTCGAATTCGTGAACTCGGATGTAATCGACCAAGAGTTTATTCGAAGCTGATAAATCTGGTGCAAGTTCTCCACCAAGGTTTCCACCAACAGCAAGATTCAGGAGCATCGAGAACGGTTGGTTGTAGACCCATTGACTAGGCGCAACATCGGTGTTTTTTGCTACAAAGTAGGTTTCGCCATCGAGCTGCCAAGATATTTGATCCGGTTTCCAACAGATGCCGAATTCATGCCAGTCCTCAGAAAGATCAACCGTGCTTATCTTTTTGCCGCCACAGCCGTGATCGCCAAAATAACCTGGGCCGTGCAAAGTGCCAAGTGCTTCAAGGGGTGCCTTGCCAACCCATTCCATGATGTCTATTTCACCAGCCAACGGCCAGCCCTGGGTGTCCATTTGTTCGCCAAGCATCCAAAAGGCTGGCCATAGCCCCTTACCGGTTGGGACTTTTGCCCTAATGGTTATTTGACCATATTGAAAATAGACCTTGTTTTTTGTCACTAGCCGAGCGCTGGTCCACTGGATAGGGCCGTAATAGGCATCGCCTGCGCTACCATCAGTAATTTCTCTAGCCTCGAGCTCTAATTGACCGAATTCATTTATAAAAGCGTTTTCCTCGGTATAAACCTGCAGTTCGTTATTGCCCCAACCGGGTATGCCGTAGCTTGAGCCATCCCCTAAATCTCTAGCCCAGGTTTCTGGGTTAGGAGCTGATCCTGCAGGGAGGTTGAACTCCTCTGACCAAATGAGGCGCGAGTTAGACAAAAAAATCACCAGTTTCTGACAGATTCCTACCAAGCCTAGCGTTGCCAGTAAATCCAAGTAGGCTGAATTTACTGTCATAAACAAGGTTTCTTAGACAGAAACCTATAAAGATAGTTGTAAGGAGGCTTTCATGAAAGCAAAGAGCATGGCCGTGCTAGCTCTAGTACTTGGCGGAATGTTTATAGGTACAGGTAGTGCCATGGCCGAGGATGACATCGCGATCTTGCCAAAGCCAGTTTGTGCGGAAAACGAATACATGGAATTTGATGAAACCGGCGAATACTTCTGCACTGAAGTAGCTCCTGATTCAGGTGAAGAGACACCTGGTGTGATCGATTCTTGTTGGGTAACTGAAGATGGCGTCGATGTTTGCGCTAGAGGTTTCGTAACCGGTGAAGAGCCCGAACCAATTGATGAAACTTGTACCACAACCATCAATGAAGATGGCACGGAGAATTTCATCTGTGCTGACTGGATGTCGTCAACCGGCATGGTTCCCGATGGTGGGGTTCTAAACGGCGAACCTAACGAAGACGGCCTGATCATGGAAAAGACATTGATGTCAACTGGAGTCCAAGATTCAACTACCGGTACTCTCGCCTTCCTAGGTTTGTTCTTTGGGCTTGTTGGTGGCGCAGCTATCGCACTGAACAAAAAATCTGTAAAGAAGTAGTTTTATCCCGAACCAATAACAACCGCAATCATTACTGATTGCGGTTGTTATCTTTAACAGGTGTCTGAAAAGCTAAGAGCGACCAGTCAGCCGGGTTTCATTAAGTTCTGGATAGGTCAAACCGTAAGTGCTTTTGGCTCCCAAATTAGCGGCCTCGCTCTTCCGGTAATTGCTGTGACGTTGCTTAGCGCAACAGAATTTCAAATGGGTCTGCTTGGCGCTGCAAACACTTCCGCATTTCTGATTTTCGGCTTACTAGCTGGTGCCCTAGTTGATCGTTGGATCAAACGAAGGGTAATGATTGTCGCAGACTTAATCAGAATGATTGCCATCGGCTTAATCCCGCTGCTGTGGTTTGCCGGTGTGCTCAATGTCTACCATTTGATTGTTCTAGGTGCGGTGATATCGATCGCCAGCGTATTTTTCGATGTCTCGTATCAGAGCTACATTCCAATTTTGATGCCACGTGAATATATCGGTGTTGCCAATTCCAGATTGGAACTAACTTCGCAAATTTCCGGTGTAGCAAGTCCCGGCATCGTTGGCTATTTACTAACCCTGATCAAGGCACCGGTAATTCTTATCTTCGATGCAATAAGTTTCTTGGTTTCAGCGATTAGCTTGCTCTTGATCAAAGACCGCGAAGTTCCAAAACCGAAAACAGATCGTCGTCCAATCAACCAAGAAATAGCTGAGGGCCTCAAGTTTGTCTGGAACCAAAAACTAATTCGTGCCATCTCTTTCACAACCTCAATAAGTAACTTGTTTGGAACTATTAGTGGAACGCTGTTTGCCATCTACTTTTTCCGCGAGAGCTACCTTGGTTTCAATGCCGCCGCCTTTGGCCTAATCACGGCTGTTGGCAGCGTCGGCGGACTGCTTGGAGCCGCCGGCACGCCAAAACTAATTAAGCTTCTTGGTGAGGGTCCGCTAATTGTGCTCTCGGCTATCACCAGTGGCCTAACTGCTCTACTGGTGCCGCTTTCCTGGTATCTTCCTAGAGAACTAGCGCTACCCGTGCTTCTGGTGAATACATTCATGACCGCCTTTACTGTGCTCACCTATAACATCACGCAGGTAACCGCGAGACAGCGATTGTGCCCTGAGGCCCTACTCGGGCGCATGAACGCTTCGATTCGGTTTATGGTTTGGGGTGTGATGCCAATAGGTGCTCTGATCTCAGGTAGCTTGGGTGAAATTCTAGGGGTTGTCCCAACCATGACTATCGGAGCGATTGGTGGCTTGTTTGCTGCAAGTTTCGTCTTTTTCTCACCAATTAGATCAATGCGTGAGATGCCAAGACTTGAGCAGAACTAAATTACTTCTCTGCTCATCAACCCAATTTGATTGCCTTCAGAGTCCTCAACGAATGCTAACCATTCATTGCCTGGTGTATCAAAAACACCATTTGGATCTGGAAAGACGATGTGTGGTTCACTGCTGATTGTGAATCCTCGCGAGCGAAGATCTGCAACTGTTTCTCTCACATCAGAGACCTCTAGATAAATAAGAGATGCCGGGCCACCTATTTCAACTAGCAGTCTGGTGCCGCCTAGATTATAAAAACAGAAACCTGGTGGGTTAAAGACGGCTGTCGGCTCCATGCCCAGTAGGCGAGTATAGAAATCCTGGGCTCTTTCGAAGTCCCTACAGCCAATAGCTATTTGACGAATCTTCATGAACCTAAAAATACACCAAGAGATGGGTTGTAGATTTGACTAGTGGCAAAAAGTCAATCTCTGAGATCGTTCAATCACCGTAATTTCAGAGTGCTCTACCCGGCCAACGCTCTATCCAACATCGGTACTTGGGCTCAGCGCGTTGCTCAAGACTGGCTAGTTCTAGAACTTACCAATAATGATGCTGCGATGTTAGGTCTGGTAACCGCCGTTCAGTTCTTCCCTTCGATGATCCTTAGCCTCTATGGCGGTTTACTAGCCGATCGCTTCAGTAAAAGGAAACTGCTTTTTATCACTAATGCCGGTGCAGGCCTAGCTTCATTGGGGCTTGGCTTGCTAGTTGTTTCCGGTGCGGTCGCGCTCTGGCACGTTTTCTTATTGGCATTTGCAGTCGGGGTTTTTTCTGCCGTTGATTCACCAATCAGGATCAGCTTTACCAGCGAATTGGTCGGTAAAGATGATCTAGCTAATGCGGTTAGCCTGAACTCGGCTAATTTCAATGCCGGAAGATTGATTGGTCCTGCACTTAGTGGATTTCTAATTGCTGCATACGACACCGGACCTTCCTTCATCATCAATACAGCCAGCTACCTGGTGATGATTTTCACTTTGCTGTTTATTAGAGACAAAGACCTACACATCGCTGTTCGGCCAAATAAGGAAAATAAGCTCGGCGAAGCGTTCAGATATGTTTTGGCGCGAAAAGACCTGGTCCTAGTTATGCTTACGGTGTTTTTCACCACAACCTTTGGCTTGAACTTTCAGATTTTTATCGCACTGATGTCTACTAAAGAATTTGGCTTAGGCCCACGAGAGTTTGGCACCTTGGGGACTATCCTGGCCGTTGGCTCACTTAGCGGAGCACTAATCGCAGCGAGACTAGAAAAACATCGAACAATACAAAACATCTTGCGCGGGGCTTTCTTATTTGGGCTTCTAATCGTCGGTTCAGCCTTCCTTCCAAATGTTTGGGTCTATGGGGCTGCGTTACCGCTTCTAGGAGCTACCGTGCTGTTGACTCTGATTTCTGCAAATACCTACGTTCAGAGCCATACCGACAGCAATATGCGTGGACGAGTTATGGGGATTTACCTGATGATCTTCATGGGTGGAACACCGATAGGTTCCCCGCTAGTTGGCTTTATGGCAGCCGCATTTGGAATCAGAGGTGCGATTGTGGTTTGTGGAATTATTGTTGCGGTTGCCGCGTTAATTATCCGTAGACAATATATAAGTTTCAGAGCAACTGAAAAATAAATTCGGTAATTTCTTCGCCGCGAGCATTTGCGTAATACCTGTCCGTGCCGCTCTGTTCAAATCCATTTTTAGTCAAAACCTTTGCAGAGGCTAAATTATCAAAAGCACACCTGCCCTCCATCGGACGAGTGAGGTCAAGTTTTAGAAATTCGGCGACTGCCTGGCTGGCGTAGCCCTTACCGCAATGTTCAATTCCAAACCAGAATGTTAGTTGCCTAACACCATCAAGTGGCCAACTACCAACATTTCCCACCGCAACCCCGTCGACGACTACTGTTCTATTGATGATCTCTGGGTTAGCTAAGATTTTCTGCCAATGCAGTAAATGGGCCTGATAATCGCTTGGGTCTTCGTTGGTGAAGGCGGCTTGCCAAAGTTGCTCTTTGTTTTGCATAAACCCAAAGAAGATCTCGATATCATCCTGGGTAACCAAGCGGAGTTCTATTCGCTAAGCCTTTCAATTTCAGCATCAATCGCGGCTTTAAATGCCACCATCTCTTCATCTGAAATCGGTCCATACTCGAAGGTGTAGTCGTAAGCCTCGCCGTCGGCTGCAGTAATGATGCCCTCTGCAACTGTGAAGATGGTGTCCTGCATGAAGTTTTCTTCCTCACCCCAAACTCTTTGACTCCAGGTGTATGTTCCGTCAGCGTTTAGTTTGATGCTGTGCTTGTAGTCACCTGAATTAGTCTGGTTAGCTTCTTCCATCATGGAGATTAGATATCCCGGGCTGCAAACGCTAAGTTCCATTTCATAAATAACTTGAGGTTTACCAGATGGGTCAAAATAAACTGCGCTGTAATCCTGATATGCGTTTGATTTAGCTAACGCGATGATCTTGGATCCATCACCTACTTTTTCAACAATGTTTTCAGTTTGCGCCTTCGCACACGAATCAGCGGCGATCGCGAGGAACTCTGCTTCGATTTGGGCTTGTGTCTTAGTGTTCGTTGGATCTGGGCTCGGCTTAGCCTCTGGAGTCGAACAGGCACTTAGGCCAATCAACATAACTGCAATGGTTGGAATGATCGTTAGGGTTTTGCGAACTGAGAACATGTGCTTAGCCTAATCAAGAACCGCGCTGCGAGATAGTTCAGAAACTTTTCAGGCCTTAAAGAAAAATCACCTCCCTTGCGGAAGGTGATTCTCGTGGAGACTAGGGGGGTCGAACCCCTGACCCCCTGCTTGCAAAGCAGGTGCTCTACCAACTGAGCTAAGTCCCCATTCGGAAGCCATCTCGGTGAGAGTGCTTCCTGGTGGGCCTAGGAGGACTTGAACCTCCGACCTCTTCATTATCAGTGAAGCGCTCTAACCACCTGAGCTATAGGCCCGTAGAGCAGATTTAACCTTAGCCGATATAGGCTCAAGGCTCAAACCGGCTTTAGTTGTTATTGGTGAAACCTACTGAAACTCCGCCTGTAATACGGGCTACCACGTTGAAAATAGCAGCCCAAACACCAGCCAAGATGGTTCCAACAACAATAATGAACAGAGCCAAGCTCAGCGCTACCGATAGCACCGCTGGCAGAGTTACCTCAACCTGCAAGAAGCTCTTCAATAGATTGCTAAATCCTGCTGCGTTCATGATCATAAACACCACAGTTAGAGCAACGACTAAACCGATGCCCATAGCCAGGGTCAAGATAAAAGCAAATTTCACAGCTGACCAGAAATTTACTTTAACCAGTTTTAGGTTTACCGGCTTTACTGCAGTTGATTCACTTCTTCTAACTGATCTAGAAAAAATACTCATTTACTCTCCTGCCTTTTCAGCGATGACCGCAACGCTAGAGGTGTCGGTATCTAGATTTCGCTCGCTATTCTTAGCTAATCCTAGAACCGAATCCTCTCCTTCGAGGCGGGCAAAGACAACACCCATGGTGTCACGACCACGAGCAGGAACTTCACTCACAGCCGACCTGACCACTCTACCCGTGGCCAGGACAATTAGCACTTCGTCTTCTTCCTCAACGATAAGTGCTCCAACTATATCTCCGCGGCGATCTTCTAGCTTGGCCACCTTGATACCGATTCCACCCCTATTTTGCAGGCGATACTCTTCGACCTTGGTCCGCTTAGCGAACCCGCCGGAGGTAACCACGAAGACGTAGCCTTTGTCGCTGATGACATCCGCTGAAAGTAGGTGATCATCTTTTCTAAAGCTCATGCCAATATTTCCAGAAGTGTCGCGACCCATCGCACGCAGCGATTCGTCGCTCGCGGAGAATCTAATCGACATTCCCTTACTTGATACAAGCAGTAGATCATCGGATTGATTAACTAGCAAGGCCGCAATAACTTCATCGCCGTCTTTTAGTTTGATTGCAATCACACCACCGGATCTAGCGGTGTCGTATGCCTCAAGCGCGGTCTTCTTAACTAAGCCGCGCTTAGTGGCAAGAAGTAGATATTCTGCTTGCTGATAATCGCGGATGTCCAAAACCGAGGCGATCTTTTCATCTGGCTGCATTGCTAGAAGGTTGGCAAGGTGCTGTCCTTTAGCATCTCTGCCAGCTTCCGGAACCTCATAGGCCTTGGCTCGATAAACTCTTCCCTTGTTGGTGAAGAACAACAGGTAGTGGTGGGTGGTAGTCACAAAGAAGTGTTCGACGATATCGTCCGCCCTTAGGCTGGCGCCTTTGACTCCTCTACCACCGCGGTGCTGTGAACGATAGTTATCGCTCTTGGTGCGCTTGATGTATCCACCGCGAGTAATAGTGATAACCATTTCCTCTTCAGGGATTAGGTCTAGATCGCCGACCTCATCCTCGTTAGGCAGAATTACCGTCCTACGGTCATCACCGTGGCGTTTGACCACTTCTTCAAGCTCTTCAGAAACAATTGAACGCTGACGCTTAGGGTCAGCCAGGATCGCCTTGTATTCAAGAATCAGGGCTTCCAGTTCAGCAGCCTCATCAATGATCTTCTGGCGCTCAAGAGCCGCTAACTGTCGCAACTGCATGTTCAAGATCGCTCTGGCTTGAAGTTCATCGATCTTTAGCAGCTTGATCAGGCCGTCTCTAGCATCATCCGCTGTTTGGCTGGCCCGAATAAGTTTGATTACCTCATCCAGGGCATCAAGGGCCTTTAGGTAACCGCGCAGGATGTGAGCGCGCTCTTCTGCTTTCCTGAGTCGATAGCTAGTGCGGCGAACAATAACCTCGATCTGGTGATCAATCCAGTGGGTAATAAAGGCATCCAGTGAAAGTGTTCTTGGCACCCCGTCGACAAGTGCAAGCATGTTGGCGCTGAAATTTTCCTGCAGCGGTGTGAAGCGATAAAGGTTATTCAAAACCACCTGCGGCACGGCATCTTTTTTGAGAATGATTACTAAACGCTGACCAGTTCTACCTGACGTCTCGTCACGGATATCGGCGATGCCGTTAATTCTTCCCTCTTTGACTAGCTCTGCGATTTTAAGTGCGAGGTTATCCGGGTTTACCTGATATGGCAGTTCTGTAACAACTAGGCAAGTTCTTCCCTGTAACTCTTCAACGCTGACCACAGCGCGCATAGTGATAGAACCGCGACCGGTTGCATAAGCGTCTTTGATTCCTTGGGTTCCTAGAATCGTAGCGCCGGTTGGAAAATCTGGACCCTTAACTTTCTGCATCAAAGCGGAAAGTAATTCTTCCTTCGTTGCATCTGGATTCGCTAGCGCCCACTGCGCTCCTTCAGCGACTTCACGCAGGTTGTGTGGCGGGATGTTAGTTGCCATAGCAACGGCAATTCCGATGGAACCGTTAATTAGCAGGTTAGGAATTCTGCTCGGTAGCACTACCGGTTCTTGTGTGCGACCATCGTAGTTATCTTGGAAGTCCACCGTCTCTTCATCGATATCGCGAACCATCTCCATGGCCAGTGGTGCCATCCGACACTCGGTATATCTAGGTGCAGCAGCTCCATCATTACCCGGTGAACCAAAGTTACCTTGTCCATTCACCAGCGGGTAGCGAAGCACCCACTCCTGAACCAAACGAACTAGTGTGTCATAAATTGCTCCATCACCGTGTGGGTGGAACTGGCCCATAACATCACCGACGACACGAGAACATTTGCTGAATTGTTTATCTGGGCGATATCCACCGTCAAACATTCCATAAATAACTCTGCGGTGAACTGGCTTTAGTCCGTCTCGAACATCCGGCAAGGCTCGCCCGACGATAACGCTCATTGCATAGTCGAGGAAGGATCTTTGCATCTCGACGTTTATATCGACTTGCTCGATCCGATCTCTTTTTTCTTCGTTGTTTTCTGTCATAAGTTATCTACCGCTCTAGATATCTAGAAAGCGAACATCCTTTGCGTTCTGCTGGATGAAGGTTCGGCGCAAATCGATATCATCGCCCATAAGCGTTGAGAAGATTTCATCAGCTCTTGCTGCATCATCGAGTGTTACCTGAAGCAGTGTCCGACGTGCCGGATCCATAGTGGTAGCCCAGAGCTCGTCGTAGTCCATCTCACCTAGACCCTTGTAGCGCTGGATGGAGTTTTCCTTAGGTAGTTTCCTACCGGCTTCTTGCCCAGCAGCTAGGCGCTCGTCACGCTCTGCATCGGTATAGACATACTCGTGATCTGCATTAGACCACTTGATTCGATAAAGCGGTGGCTGAGCCAAATAGACATAGCCATATTCGATTACCGGACGCATGTAGCGGTAGAGCAGGGTCAGTAGCAGGGTCCTGATGTGCTGACCATCAACATCTGCGTCGGCCATCAAAATACATTTGTGATATCTGATCTTGGAGATATCCAAGTCCGCACCGATACCGGTACCGAAAGCTGTAATCAGAGCTTGAACTTCGCTGTTGCGCTCTGCTCTTTCCCGACCAGCTTTTTCAACGTTGAGAACTTTTCCACGAAGTGGCAAAATCGCCTGTGTCTCTGGATCTCTACCGCGAACTGCAGAACCACCAGCTGAGTCTCCCTCAACTATGTAGAGCTCACTAACGATTGGGTCTCTAGATGAACAGTCACGAAGTTTTCCTGGCATACCGGTTGATTCGAGTAAACCTTTTCTTCTAGTAGCTTCGCGAGCTTTCCTAGCTGCAATTCTTGCCTGCGAAGCTCGAAGCGCCCTGCGACAAATTTCTTTAGCTGCATTTGGGTTTCTGGCAAACCAATCAGAGAGTTTCTCGTTAGTGATTTTTTGAACAAACGCTTTAGCTTCAGTGTTACCTAGCTTTGTTTTAGTTTGACCTTCGAACTGTGGTTCAGATAACTTCACGGAGATAACTGCGGTTAGTCCTTCACGAACGTCTTCACCGGCAAGGTTCTCTTCTTTATCTTTTAGTAAACCTTTTTCTCTTGCATATTTATTTAGCAGCGATGTAAGTGCTGCTCTGAATCCTTCTTCATGTGTTCCACCCTCGTGAGTGTTGATGGTATTTGCGTAGGTGTGAACGCCTTCGTTATAACCATCTGTCCACTGCATCGCAACTTCAACAGACATGTTCTTTTCTTTTGTCTCTGATTCAAAAGAAATAATCTCGTTGTGAATTAGCTCTGTCTTTTTAGTTGAGTTTAGATACTGAACGTAATCTTTCAAACCTTGCTCATACATATACTTATCGCTTCGCTCAGATCGCTCATCGAAAAGTGAAATGCTTAGGCCTTTATTTAGAAAAGCCATCTGTTGGAATCTTGCTCGCAGAGTTTCGTAATCAAAATCAACGGTTTCAAAAATTTCTGCATTCGGTAAAAACTCAATAACTGTTCCAGTGAAATCGGCTGGCTTACCTTTTTTCAGTGGTGCCTGTGGAACTCCGGACAAATAAGACTGCGTCCAGATAAACCCATCGCGAGCAACAATCACATTTAGCTTTGTTGATAGAGCATTCACTACCGAAGCGCCAACACCGTGCAGACCACCGGAAACGGCGTAGCCGCCGCCGCCAAATTTTCCACCAGCGTGCAAAACGGTAAGGACAACCTCAACTGCGGGCTTTTTCTCCACCGGGTGATCATCAACCGGGATACCGCGACCGTCGTCCGCGACTTTGACCCAGCCATCCTTGGTGATGACCACATCAATGTTCTTGCAATAGCCAGCTAGGGACTCATCAACGGCGTTATCGACAATTTCATAGACCAAGTGGTGCAATCCGCGGGGACCGGTCGAACCGATATACATTCCTGGACGCTTGCGTACCGCCTCTAGACCCTCTAGAACTTGAATATTCGAGGCATCGTAGCCTTTTTTGGGTTCGGACATATGGGGGTACTGCTCCTAATTGATCTAGTCGGGCCCTCACGACTGCAGCTCTAAAACTGGCTTAAATCCGGGGTTGCTGACCTTCCAATTCTACCTTTTTAACCCCCTAAAAAAGGTCACAATTGGGGATAAAAATGACTAAATTTACCTGTGGAAAACTCGCTGAAGCCCTTATAAATAAAGGGGAGTTATCAACCGAAGGTATCTCGTGGACCTCGCCCCGGTACGGACCTCAAACCACGCTTAAAACTAGGTGCCTGAGGGCCAATTACCTTGATCTCAGCAACCTCTAAATCGGGTAACCGCTCGGCTATTTTGGTCTTAATTTCCTCACTCATCAGCCTGAGTTGGGTCGCCCAAGCGGTGCTCTTGCACCTAATGGTCAGTACTCCTTTAGCGAAGTCTTCCGGGTAACTAAATTCAGCTACTCGATCACCGACGATGAGTTTCCAGTTAGCAAATAGGTCCCCCTCGGCGACCTTGCCCTGCCATCCAAAGCCCTTAATTAGATCATCGATGCCATTACCCAGTGTCTTCGGGGAGCGATTAGCGTCAAAGGGTTTCGAATTCTTGCGCCCGTTCTTTTCCCGCCGCTTGGCGTCCCGACTAACCTTGCCAGTAAGTGCACCTCTGACTTTGTAGTAATAATCGAGGGCTACGTCAGTTTTTTCAACCATCTAGTTGGCGCACCTTCCCATCGAATATTTCAAACCGGGTGATGTTTTCAAAAACCGGTAGCTTGCCTCTGATTGCATCAGTAATAATAACCTGTTCGTAGCCGGATATTAAATCCATCAACCGCTGCAAGCGATCATCATCCAGTGATGAGAACACATCATCCAAAATCAAAACCGGATCCCCCGACTGTGATTCGGCTCTCAATAACTCTGCACTGGCCAGCTTGAGGCTAACGGCAAATAGCCAAGCCTCTCCGTAGCTAATAAATCCCTTGGCGGGATATTCACCAAGCATAAGTTTTAGCTCATCGCGATGCGGGCCGACGAGCGTGTAACCGCGCTCAAGCTCACGTGGTTGCAACTGCGCAAGTTGTCTAGAAAAAAGTTCAGCAATAATCTTCTCATCAGCTGTAGTTACCGCTGCGTAATCAGTTGAGTTTTCACTCTCGGAACTAAATATCGAACTAACGGAACTGATCGTCGCTAGTCTCTGATCACCCGAGATTTTCTTATAAGCAGCTTCTAGATATGGAGAGAGTTTTGTTGCGACATCGTATCTCTTAGCAATAATTTGAGAACCAAAACCAATCAGGGATTGATTCCAGGCCTCAAGAGTTTCGATCATCGAAGCGCTAGATAGCGTTCGGATATTTTTTAGCAAACTATTTCTCTGCTTTAGGGCTCTTTCGTAATCGCTAAAAATTGCTGCAAATCTAGGGGATAGTTGAATAATTAATTGATCGATAAAATCTCTTCGATCTTGCGGATCATCGTGAACGATTCTGCTGTCCTCAGGAGTGAAGTGAATTGTCTTTACATATCCCAAAACACTTCTAGGGGTTGGCACATCACCTTTATTGACCTTGGCCCGGTTTTTATCTATCTGATTTAGTTCTAATTCAACCAAGAATTCTTTATCTAAGTATCTGGCTAATGCCCTGACCAGGGCTTTTTCATTTCCGAGTTTAATCATCGATTGGTAACCACCGTAACGAGGGCCTACCAGTGAAGAACAATAAATAATCGCTTCGACGATGCTGGTTTTACCTTGACCGTTTCCACCAAGCAATAGGTTTACACCCGGTTGAAAAGCGATGTCTACAGATTCGTAGTTTCTAAAATTTACTAAGTTCAGATGCTTTATCTGCATCTCTAACCATGCCTACTCGGCCTTTTTAACAGCGTGACCGCCGAACTGATTACGCAGAGCAGCTACCGCCTTCATAGCAGGAGAGTCGTCCTGCCTTGAAGTAAATCTGGCAAATAGGGCAGCTGTGATTGCCGGCATCGGAACCGAGTTGGCAATAGCCTCCTCTACCGTCCAGCGCCCCTCACCGGAGTCCTCAACATAGCCCTTGATTTGAGATAGTCCTGGATCTTCTTCCAGCGCCTTAACAAGCAAATCCAACAGCCAAGATCTAACAACGGTTCCTTTTTGCCAAGCGGCAAAGGTACCGTGAACATCCTTGATGATGTCTTTCTTTTCCAAAAGCTCATAGCCTTCAGCAAAAGCTTGCATCATTGCATACTCAATTCCGTTGTGAACCATCTTTGCGTAGTGTCCCGCTCCAACATCACCGACGTGAACAAAACCTTCGGCTCTTTCACCTTCTGGTCTAAGGGCGTCAAAAATCGGCATTGCCATATCTACCAACTTGCTATCGCCACCAACCATCAAACCGTAGCCGTTTTGTAGGCCCCAGACACCACCGGAAACACCGCAGTCTAGATAGCCAATACCTTTGGCTGCAAGCTGCTCAGCGTGTCTGAGATCATCACTAAATCTTGAATTTCCACCTTCGATGATTAGATCACCAGCACCCATGAATTTCTCAAGCTCGTTAATCACGCCATCAGTTGCAGATCCGTGCGGCACCATAACCCAAACGATCTTCGGCGAAGGAAGAGCATCAACCATCTCCTCGATACTGCCGCAGTCGGCGATGTTTCGGTCTCTGGCGTAACCAGTAACTTCGATGCCCTTATTTCTTAGACGGGTGCGCATGTTGCCACCCATTTTTCCTAGACCAACTAGACCGATTTGCATTTTTGCCTTTTCCTTTGCAGAACTAACGCTTCAACATGTTTGGGTTTAACAGATAACGGTAACTGTCAGGCGAAGCTGCGTCTTTGGAGATTTGGCTTGACATGATGATAGGACCTGGACGTGATGGATCACGTTGGTTCTTCGTAAACTCTATTTTAACAAACTCGCTATTGATTTGATTTAGTCCATCAATAAAAAGATTTGGTTTAAATCTCAAACTGGTTGGGCTACCGGCTAGCGTAGCCTCAACTGATTCACTCGCGTTGTTCTCTGAACTGGTTGACTCCAAAGCAACCGAATCTGCGTCAAATGAATAGCGAACAGTATCTTCTGATTCATTAACTACCAACTCAACTCTTCGAGTTGCGTCAATTAAATCCTGTTTATTTATGACCGAGCTGTCTTCCAAATTGGTTGGGAAATATTGATCGATGTCTGGATAGTTCTCGATGTTCAAAACAACTGTTGTGACAATTCTGTTCTTAGCTTGAAACGCGACCATGCCTCTTTCACCCTCGGCGGCAATAGAGATACTAACTTCACCGAGATTTGCAAAACTCTTCTCGATGTCTTGCATTGTTTTGGTTAGAACTACAGCAGAAACAGAACCTGATTTTCCTAACCATCCAACTTTGCACCGGGCAATTCTGTTTGGATCTGCAGCTGTAAACATCACTGACTCGTTGTCAGCTTTGATTTGAATTCCTTTTTGAAAAGCTCTGGTTGAATCTTTTGCTGAGGCAACCGAAACTCTTCTAATTGCATTGATAAATGAATCGCCATCGATAGTTCCAGATACTTCTGGGACCGGTGGAAGTGTTGGGTATTGCTCAATTGGTAGTGTTGCTAATTCGAATTTGGAACTGCCACAAGTCAGTGAAAGCTTTGTTCCAGAAACTTCGAATGTGACCGGCTGGTTAGGTAGTCGGCCAACAATCTCATTTAGAAGTCGCCCTGAAACTAGGGTTGTTCCGGAAGTCTCTACATTGGCAACTATCTCGGTTTGAGCTGAAACATCGTGATCAAATACTGATATTTGAAGTGAATTAGCATCAGCAACTAACCTCATGCCAGAAAGAACCTGGGACGTTGGTTTGGCTTGGAGTAACCTTGCGGCAAAGGCTACTGAGTCAACTAGGACATCACGATTTACTTGGAACTTCACAGTTCACCTTTCAAGGGATTGTTAGTTAATCTTGGCACATCTCAAATAAAGACTGGAACAAAAGACTAAACCCTAAATGTTATGGGCTTCTCTCTATATCTTTATTTAATTAACATCATTATTAACAGCTGTGGATAATGTGGAAAACTCGTTTTCGGCCTGTTTTTATACCTAAATAACAAGCGTGAAATTTGTATACACATCTGGGGATATTTCTGTGGATAACTTCTGGGTTTGTGAATTGATTCTTTAAAATACACATGATTTTGGGTAATTTTCACAGTTTTAGGGCTCAGAACTAATGGTTATATACAGAAAATGTTGAAAACTTATTACTTCAAAGTTGATCTAATGTCGGTTACTTGGTTGTAGATATAACGTCTTTCACTCATTAGATCACCGACTTTTTTAACCGCATACATAACCGTAGTGTGGTCTCGCCCACCAAAAAGTGCACCAATTTTAGGTAGCGACATGCTGGTTTTCTCTCTACAGAGGAACATCGCTATTTGACGTGCGACAACGATGGCTTGGGATCTAGACTTCCCAAAAAGCTCTTCCTGGGTCAGTTTGAAGTAATCAGCCACAACCCGAACTATCTCCATTGGAGCGATGCTATTACCATCCTCACCGAGGGGAACAATGTCCTTTAGAACAGCCTGGACTAATGGCATGTCAATCTGAGTCCGGTTTAGGGCGGCGTATGCGGTAACCCTAATCAATGCCCCTTCGAGCTCTCTAATGTTGGATGAAATGCGGGCGGCCATGTAATCGAGGATTTCCTCGCCGATTCGGATCTTGTCGCTTTCGGCCTTTTTCCTGAGAATGGCAATACGAGTTTCTAGCTCAGGAGCTTGGATATCGGTCATTAGACCCCATTCGAACCTACTGCGCATACGTTCGTCAAAGCTGTTTAGTAGTTTTGGTGATACATCACTTGTAATAACGACTTGCTTACCAGATTCGTGGAGAGCGTTGAATGTGGCAAAGAATGAGTCTTGCGTTTCTTTCTTACCTTGCAGGAACTGGATATCATCGATCAGCAGCACATCTACCTGGCGATATTTGGCCTGAAAATTGAAGCTGGTATTGGTTTGGATCGCATTAATGAAGTCATTTGTAAATACTTCGCTAGAAACATAGCGAACCCGCTTAGCAGGCCAATACTGCTGGACGTAGTTTCCAATGGCGTGCAATAGGTGGGTTTTACCAAGACCTGAGTTTCCATAGATAAACAGCGGGTTGTAGGCCTTAGCCGGAACCTCAGCAACCGCAAAAGCGGCAGCAAAGGCGAATCTATTGGATTCACCCTGGACAAAGCTCTCGAAGGTGTATCTAGGGTTTAGACGAGATGATCCCTCCGCGGGCTGCACCGATTCAACTGGGGCAACAGCAGCCGGGGTAGGAATGACTTCCTCAACGTCGACCTGCTGACTACTAGTGAAAGAGTCAGCTAGGTCTGGATTTACCACAATTCCAATGTTTTTAGGCACTTCTGGGAGCCCAACTGTTTCTAAAGCTTCAAGAAGAGGACCCTTGATACGCTGTTCAATGATTCCACGAGTTGTTTCATTGGCAACTTGGAGGTATAAAGTCTCTCCCAGTAAGCCTTGGACGTTGATTAGTTGAACAAAACCGAAAAGCTGAGGATAAATGCGATCATCCTCGCGGAGGCGGGAAACAACCTGCTGCCACTCGATGGTGGAGATACCGGTAGTCTCGGTCATCTAGCCTCTAATCATAGGGAAAATCAAGGGTTTAGCCAGTTTTCCACAAAACTCTAGCACGGACTGCGCTGTGGATAAGTGGGTTGTGCATAACTCAAGATACACTGTTTCACTTGTGGAAAACTTCTACTTTGAGTATTAAAGTGCCTTGACCCCCAAATATGCAAATCGAAAAGGGCAAAATCGTAACTTTTTTTGAAAATGTTATAAACATCGAATAAAAAACTACAAGGAGTACCTAATTTTCCACCAGCTATTTTCGTCTAATTCAAAAGTTTAGTTTTTAAAAAAGATCCAATAAAAACTTGACCTAGACAGGTCTTTGGTCTAGGTTTAAGAGGTTGCTTTGCCCCTGGTTCGGCATCAACCGCAAGTTTTGACGAGGACCA
>Ga0315903_10000706_pt1 | contig 50043 bp, 38 predicted proteins | sample LakEriMetagenome_7_FD_203524 | JGI IMG/M metagenome (GOLD analysis project Ga0315903, IMG submission 203524) | Freshwater fungal communities from buoy surface, Lake Erie, Ohio, United States - Buoy 2 MA119 | ecosystem: Environmental > Aquatic > Freshwater > Lake | place: USA: Lake Erie, Ohio... | reverse complement strand
GAGTTAATCATCTACTTCGCAGGAGCATTCATTGCCGTCGCCTGCAACTCGTTTGCACAAAAAATACTTTTGCTGCGCTTTTGCCCGAGAGCTGATGCACCTTGCAGGATGACCATAATCGCCGTGGCGGTTATCATCAGTTTTTGCATCAAATTTACATGGGATAACTTGCTGGTCTTTAAGACATCCAAAGCCAGCTCCACGAGAAAGGGATTCTTTTTCATATTTTCTAGTGTTTTAATCACTGCCGTTTATCTTGTTTTCATGTCTGCGTTGACCATATTCGGCGTCTCTGATAGGCAACTAATAGAAGCCGGATGGCTACTTTTCTCCCTAGGCTATCTGACCAAGTATTTCCTGGATAGGCGCTTTGCATTTGGCGTCGATTAGCGTAATTTTATCGATCAAACTGATTAGTGCCCTGGATTAAATCTCATTTGAGTACAAGTCAGTTGAACGATCGGTAATGATCAAAACAGGCGATCAGCAGCAGATCTCGATCACCTTCACTGTCCCCATAAGCTTCAATGACGAACCTTTCCAGTGGTCCGAGGTGCTGCTCCAATCGCCGCACCTTCTCCGGACCCTTACAGTTCGGGCTGGCCAAGCGGGGCTTCCAGTGGCCCTGCACCCGCTCCAGTTCTGTGCAGAGCAGCTCCACTCCCAGCCAGTCGGCCAGGGGCTGCAGCAACAAGCGGGGTGAGGCCGAGCACAGCAGCACCCGATCACCGCGTTGCTGATGCCAGCGCAACCGCTGCAGGGCTTCGGGCTTGAGCTTGGCCTGAAGCGCAGGCAGCAACCAGTTCGCTCGTCCCTGGGCCTCAGCCCGGTTCACGGCGTCACAAATGCCAAAGGCGGTGATGGTCTGCTGTTTGAACCGTCCCGTGCTCACAAGCCGCAGCTGCCAACCGATCAGCCACGGCAAGCAGGAAAAGGCCGCCAGCAGCTGACCCACAAGTCCCTTCGAGCGGCGAGCGGCCAGCCAAAGGCAGTCTCCCCGCAGCAGGGTGCCGTCGACATCAAAAACCGCGACCCGGTGATCCGCCAGCTCTCCCATCATCTAGCGCGGCTCAGCAGACCGATCACAGCCGTGGTCATCAACCAGCCCGCCAGGGTGAGCTGGATGCCCCGGTCGCCCAGCAGCAGCTCCTCTGGCTTTTCGCTGGTGCGATCTGGATCAATGCTCAGCCGCCGCTCCGCTTCCTCCGGGTCACTCACCAGCTGGTAGCGAAAAATCCCCACCAGCACGAACGGCACCGTCAGGAGCATCCAGCTGGTGGGTGCTCCCCGCAACGCCGGGCCAGCGGCCCAAAGGGAGTAGCTGATGAAGACGCTGGTCGCCACGGTGCTCTCCAACCGCAGCAGCAGCGGCAGTGAGTAGCGCTCCAGAACTTTGCGGGTGATCACACCCCGATCCTGCGCCACCCGCAGCTCCGCCTTGCGCTTCTCAATTGCCAGGAATAGGGCCAAAACCCCCACCGTGAGCAGGAACCAGGGCGAGGGTGGCAGCCGTGCCGCAACCGCACCGGCAATCGCCCGTAGCAGAAAGCCCGATGCAATGCAGAACAGATCCAGCAGCGGCTGGCGCTTGAACTGGAGGCAATAGCCCACCTGAATCAGCGCGTAAAGCAGCACCACTCCCGCCAGGGCTGGCGTGATCCAGGCCGCGAGGGTCAGGCTCACCACTGACAACACCGCTGCTGTGGTGAGGGCCGAAGGCACACTTACCAAGCCCGCCGCGATCGGCCGGTTTCGTTTGCTGAGATGGGCGCGGTCGGCCACAACGTCAAGGCAGTCGTTCAGCAGGTAAATCGCGCTGGAGATCAGGCAGAACACCACCAGCGCACCCGCAGCCGGCAGCCAGATCGCAGCTTCAAACCGGAAGGCGAACAGCGGGGCGGCGAACACCAGCAGGTTCTTGCTCCAATGCTTTGGCCGGCAAGCAGCCACCACTGCAGGCAGAGGGCCGGGAGGGTCAGCAGCCACGTTCCATTCCCCCCGAGCCGGTGTACTAGATATCTTATAACGCTAATCCGGGGATTGGCCCGTTGGATTTGGTAAGCGTGCCGAGTCAAGCGCCCGCTGGGCTCTTGAGGAAAGTCGATTGAGGAGGAGGCCCTGTGCTCAATCGCTCACCGCCGGATCCAGCTCCAGCCCCGTATGGAGGGAGGCGAGGCTGAGGCGTTGGCAGTCGGCGGGGCTCACGGCCGCCTCCCGCAGGCTGGCCTCCCAGCTGGACGCCACGGTGGTGAAGATCCGCATAGCGATCGTTTCCGCTTCGGCCGGCTTGAGCAGAAACCGACCGGCCGCGGCCAGGATCGCTTGGTGGTTGGCCCAGCGGCTCGGGCTGCGGTCCACCAGACCGCAGCCCGAGCCAGATCCCATCGGGTCTGGGCCTGCATCGGTGCAGTGATTCTGTAGGCGGAGCTGAGCTGCCAGCTGCGGAATCGGGCCACTAACGCATGGTTGCGGGGGTGATCGTCGATGTTCGAAACCACCGCGATGAAGCAGATCCGGCCGAACATCTGCCGCAGATCCGCCGCAGGTTGAGCGGTAACGCGGCGCAGCTGATTGTCGCCGGACACATCGGCGAGCGTGACGAAGCCGTGCGACCCGGCAGCACCACATCGCCATCGCACTCAGGTTGCGATGGCACGGCAGGCCTGGCTGTCCGCGGGGAAGCGGCAAGGCGGATCAGAAGTCGTCATCGAGGCGGCGACGGCGAGGGGCCTGGCCGGGCTGGCGGCCGGCCTCCGAGGCCTTGCCTTCCGCATCTCGGTCGGGATCGGCCGCCTCGGCCAGCTGATCGAGCAGCCCCAGCACCCAGAGGGCAGCGAGGTAGGCGGCCATGGAGGTGCCGGGCTTGCCGCGCTCCACATTGGCCACGGGGAAGCCGCTCATGCGTTGCCTGATGGCACCATGCCTGCCCGAGCGGGAGGCATGCCCTGGGGTTTGTTCTGGGCCCTGGCGATCGCGCCTGGCCTCTCCGCTCCCATCGCCCAGGCCGAGCCGTTGGCTGCCCGGGAGCTGCTTTAGCAACTCCTGGAGCTGGGCAACAACGTGCTCGGTCGCTGCGATGACAGCAGTGGCCTGATCGGTGATCGGTTCCGCCGGGCGATAGGCCAGCTGGGCCGGATCATCGAGGCGGCACAGCCCAACCCCGCCACGTTGGCGGAGCAGGTGTTCGAGGCCTTCTGCGACAACGGCTATGGGGTGTTCGACTGGGTGATCCAGCAGTTGAAGCAGGCCTTGGGCCCCGAGGGATTGAAGAGTCTCAAGAGCCGTTTCGAGCAGTGGGCGGAGCAACCGGTTCCTTTGCCGCCGCGGCAGGAGTGGCAGCAAGTGGGCTGGAGCTCCGGCGGACCCAGCTACGCCCATGAGCAGGCGGAGCTCGCGCCAGTGGACCGTGAAGCAGGGCCTTCAGGAGGTGGCCACGGCGACGATGAAGCCGAGGCCGCTCCAGTGCAATCCCCCACCGAATGCTCTCAAAGCCCATCTGAATCCCCGTCTGGGGGTGTCGATGGACGCGTAAAGATGTGTTGGATAATGTGGAAGTGGTCTTCAAAGAAGGCCTCCTCCTGGGAGCTGGCCTCCGAGAGGGGCAGCCAGAAGGCTTGTTCAACGCCTGTGCCGCCATGCACGTGGGGGAGAGGGCCTGGTTTGAGCTGAATCAGGGAGGCGTGGCTGATGATCCGGCCCCGTTGGGAGCGGCCGGGCGCATCAAACACGGCGCGATTGGTGATCGAGCCCTCTAGCACCGGCTTCGGTACCTTGAGGCCGGTTTCCTCCCGTAGCTCGCGCAACATGCCTTCGAGCAGATCTTCATTCGGGCGCAGGAAACCGCCCGGCAGGGCGATCAAGCCCAGGCCTGGCCGCAGCCGCCGTCGTACGACGAGCACATGGTCCGATTGGATGACCACCGCGTCAGTGCTGACCAATGTGGGCGGATGCGGCGCCAAGGACGCCAGCTTGCGGTATTGGCTGATGTAGGCCGCCTCAGCGGCGAGCCAGCGGTAGCGCTCGGTGTGTTGATAGGCCTCCAACCACGTCTTCACCCCGGCCGGCAGATCCTTGCCCCACACCTCCGGCGGCTCTCCGAGGAAATAGGCGTGGCGGATGGGGGTCGCATCGAGGATGAATGCCGGGGCCTCGCCATGCCGGTCCCACTGGGGGAAGACATTCAGGTAGGAACTGGAGGCATCCTTGTGGTAGCCCATCAGCAGCACCCGATCTCCTGGCCGGCAAGCATGAGCCACCTTGTGCTGCACCTCCTTGATCCAGCGGTTGTCGGAATAGAGGTGATCCCGCAGCGGGATGAATGTCACCCGATCGCTCTGCTGCGCCGACAGGGCGGCGCTGATCATCTGCTGACGTTCGGCGCTACTCCAGGGATTGCGGGTATTGGGCGAACTGCGATGGCTACCCAAGAGCAAAAATAGCCGCCGAGCCTTGGCTAATGCGGCCTGAACCTGCAACAAATGGCCCGCATGAAAGGGCTGAAACCGACCGATCAGGACGGCGACGTCATGGGTCATGGTGACCTCAGAATCCCTGAGCTGAAACCCGGCTGCGCCGTTGACAGCGGGCTGGCACCCGCACCTTTGATTAGCGTCTGATTAGCAGCCCTCCGGCCCCTGTCACGATCACGCGGTAGCATAGCTGCATCTGCAGGCTTCAAGTGGCCGTCTTGGCACCCCGCTCAGACGCAATCCCCCGGCAAGCCTGGCTGCAGCTCCAGCCAGCCAGCGGCAGCAACGGGGATGACGCGGCTCACCAAAAATTGCTGCATGAGCCCTGCGCCCACAGCCAATCCGAATTACGGCGATCCGTGCAAGGGCGCTGAGGCAGCACAGAGCCACATGGCGTGGATTGGCGCGGCTGGTTGGGCCGACCGACGACTGAAGATAGAGGAGTGTTTCTGAAAGCGATCGCCAAGATAGAAACCAATACCGCCTGAGAGGATTGCGGCAGCAACAATCCGAAGCACTACACCTTGGTGCTTGAGGCGTTCTCCAAGGCAGCCGGCAATCGGGTTGCGAAAGCCAGCTCCAAGGCCCTGGTCCTCAAGGCCCCGAAACCCACCATGAGCACAATCGGGGTCGCCACCATCAACAGCCAAACGAGAACTGCAAACAACACCAGCCCAACCACGCCATGGGCACTCCACTCTGAAGAGCCCGAATCCTGAGAGCCCGACACAGCCTCAGCCTTGTAGATCTGCTACACTGAATACACATCTTTGACCAATACAACAGCTCCACGCGAGGTGGTGTAGTCGATCTCATGGGATCCTTCCACACCGCGCTCGATTGGAGTAAAGCCCCATACGCCCGCTGGTTCGAAGCCGGCACTGGAGCCTGATCGCAACAGGGTCACGGATGGCGAATCGATCGTGGCTGGTTGAGCCGCATGACCAGCCTGGCTGATGAGCGCACCGTGGCCGACGACCCGCAGACCTCGGAACAGCGGATGGCGATGAAGCACATGCCCGTCTGGTCAGCCCATCTGCCCTCCAGGATGCGGCTGCGCAGGCCCCCGAAGCGCCAATTCGTCGCCCCCTCCCTCGCCCTGGCGGCGGGGCGCCGGCCCAGAACGAGTGACCAATACCCCACAGAGCCCTGTTGCAACCAGGGCCCAAGCGAATGATTTAGTGCTGCACCAGCCAGGCGGTGAGGTCTGCCGCTGTCTGGAAATCCAGGAGGGCATCCGCCAGGGCTTCCAGGTCCGCGAGCGGCAGGGCCTGGATGCGGGCCTGCTGCTCGGTGGCAAGGGGTCCGATGCGGCGCAGCAGCAAACGCTGGGTCAAGGAAGAGGCCTCTGCCTGGCGGCCTTCCTGACGGCCCTCCTGCCGACCCTCCTGCTGGCCCAGCCCGTAGATCTCGCGGTAGGCGACGCTGTTGGTGAAGTCGTCGACGGTGATTCCACCCATGGCGCAGATGTCGGTGACGGAGCGGCCGTTGAAGCGTGTGAGAAGGATAGCGGCGATCACATCAGCCATCTCATCGCAGAGGGCCGTGCCGGCCACTCGCTGCTGGATCGCGGCTGCGGTGGCGGGCAGCTGCTCCTCCGGCAGAAGCAACAATCCCAGGGCGCGCTGCAGGGGTGGCGCGTCTGCCGGCATGCGATCGGGGGCGAGCTCGATCCAGATCAAGCGTTCGCGCAGGAACTCCGCCACGGGCACTGGATCGCCGAAGTTGAGCTGGCGTGAGGGGCAGATCACTAGCACGCGCCAATGGCGCAGGGGTTGGCCCTGGCGGTATTGGTGACGCAGCAGCAGGCTACTTTCGTTGTAGAGCCGCAGCAGGAATTCCGGATCGGCGGCCATCTGGGCTTCCAGGATGATCGCCGGTTTGTCCTGCAGCTGCTCAGGCGGAGGCAGGAACAGCCCATCGAGCCGCACCTCCCGCTCCTTGATCACCGGGGCGGTGAAGGTATAGCCCGCCATATCGGCCAGGAGGGTGGCGAGCAAAGGCTGAAGACGTTCGGTGCGCTCCTGGAACAACCAGAAGAAGAGCTTGTCGCTGGCGACCACTGGGGCTGGCGGATCTGTCCAGATCATGGCAGCGGAGGTTGGCTGGGGTTGCGGCGTGAGTTGCACTCAAAAGGGATCTCAGAGAGGAGGATCAGCTCGACACTGACAACAGAAAAGGGACATTTCCGATTGTGTGCAGGTTGATGCTGGTGTCGAAAGATCCGATCCACCCGCAACCTCGATGGCCATCCCCTGGCGGACATCCTCAACCTGCTCTGCTGCCAGGCCAAGATTGACTATGCCGTTCAGCAGGCTGCCAAAGCCTACAGCCGCGGCCTCGCCCACGACCAGGCGATCGAAGCTCTTCTGGCCGCCCTCCATACCCTCAAGCCTGTCACCAATGCCCAGGAGCGTGCGCAGCGGATTGCCAGCTTTGAAGAGCATCTTTCCTCCCTCCCGTCCGATAGCCATGGCCTCGCCGGCTGCGAGCGGGATCTCGACAGCCACCTGCTCCTCCTCGCCGACAGCCAGGCCAATGCCCGTCTCAGCGCCGCACGCCTTCCGCCCACCGACAGCTTTCTGAACTCCTTTTTCACAGACGACTGCGCCATTCACCTCCACCAGATCCAGCACAATCTCAAGCTGCTCAGCCCCGGCCGCCGCTACGCCGATCAAGCGATCGAAGCGATCGAAGCGATCCGCGCCATGGTCAGCCTCGATGCCCAGAAGCAGCAACTGGAGCTGGATCAAAAGGAAACGGCTCGCGAGCAGAATCTCCGCAAAAATCTCGCCATCCTCGCTTCCGGGTTCAGCATCAGCGGGGTGGCCGCCTCCAGCCGCTCCCGTCCCACGCAGAAAATCCTTGAAAGCACCAAGATTTGGTTCTCTGGCACTACACCCAAGCCACCGATTCAGCTGCCTTCAGCCGTTCTCTGGCTCACCGATATCGCCGTGTTCGCCAGCCTGGGGGTGGGGGCTGCCCTGCTGGTGTTCCTGAGTTGGTCCGGCTGCGGCCAGCTCTCCCGCAAGCTGCGGAGCAAGCAGCGCCGATGGCTTGCCTCTGCGAGCCGCGGAACACCAGGCTGAAGGCGGTGGAGCCAATCAGGATCGCCGTCGCCAGCGCTGCTGGGGTTGGCGGATTCAGTCATCCATCAGGGCCAGCAAACGCAGCACAGAACCACAGGTGAAGTGACAGGCGATGTTGCTCACAAACTTAGGAAAGTCGACGACGGCGCTATGGTCAGCCTTGTCGGAGATCGTTCGGAGAACAATGCAGGGGATGTTGTGTTCGTAGGCAACTTGGGCAACGGCGGCTCCCTCCATCTCGACGCACTTCAGCCCCGGCAGTTGCCTGCAAAGGGCCTGCGCAACAGCAGTGTCTGCGATGAACTGATCGCCACTGGCAATCATGCCGCTGGTGACTTGCGGTTCTGAAATGTGGAACTCTTTGAGGGCCTCGTCTGAAATATCACGGCTCAAGTCTTCTGACAAGTACGCTTCAGCGGCCCGTCGGGCAGAACTGACGTAGGGCTCGTCTACATTGAAGCGAGAGACGCCTAGGAGAGGAATCTCGTACTTCTCAATGCCTGGTAGGGCACTCGCGTCCATGTCGTGCTGCACGAGACGACTGGCGACAACGATGTCGCCGATGTTGAGGCTTGGATCAAGCGCCCCCGCTACACCTGTGAACACAAGACAATCAACGCCGTAACGTTCCACGAGAGTGGTGGCGGTAGAGGATGCGGCGACCTTGCCCCAGCGCGAGAAGACGAGCGTTACCGACTTGCCAAGCAGTTGACCGCTGACGTATTCACGCATGCCGCGGATCTCCGTTGTCACCTCGGACAGATGCGGGCGAAGCTGCGACACTTCCTCAGCCATCGCACCCATGATGCCAATCCTCATGCTGTCACCTCGTGATGTTGATGTTGAAGTTGATGTTGTCCTGGAGTGAGCGCTTCGCCAACTTGGATAGCTGGCTCAAGATCCAGGGCCCATGGCGCCTGTCGGGGCCAGCTGATAGAGCCGCTGTGAGCGGCAGCGGGCGTCCGCGGATTCGCCGATCAACCGAACAGATTTGCCTTTCTGGTGCGATGGGATCTGATCAACCATCAATCCTTGGTTCGTCGGGAAAGTGGCGTGGTTGTGGGCGCGGGCTCCTTGCTGCGCCATGGGAGCTTGGTGGGCCTGGGTTAGCCAGTTGCTGTCGTCGATTTGCACCGCTAAACAAGTGACCTCCCCATTCTATGCACAGAGCGATCCAGGTATGCCCAGAGCGATCCAGTTGAGGATCGTCATGCCGAACGCTCGCATCAAGTGAGGTAAAGGCTTGCCTGATCTCGGTGGTTGCGACAGGCTGGTCGCCCACTTGCCTTGCGGCTCGCAAACGAGCTCGCGATACCACAGTTTTTTTGCAGCACAAACTTCCGAGGGATGCTGCAGCAAGCCCTGGGTTCGTGCATCTTCATGAGTGAATTGTCAGCGCTACAGAACCCATCAGCGTTGCGCCTTCTTTTGGTCCGCACCCCGTCCACTCGTGTCACGCTGCCACCGAGTGGCAGGCAACAAGGCTGTGGGCCGCAGCTGAGGGCTGATCGGGGCCTGTCCACTCGAGGAGGCTGTGGCCATGGCAACCGTGACTAATCGCTGATGGCGACCTTCCCCCACACCGCGGCACTTGACCCATCAATGGGTTTGCTTTTGATCTCTTGCACCATCGCTTTGGTGCCTTTGCCAACGATACCCTGAATACTGCCAAGTGCTCTGTTGGTTGGCGCCGAATCCCTCAGGTTAACCGATGTCCGCAGCGTCACTAATTGATTCATGCCTGGAATCGTAGTGCTCAATATCGTTCTATCTTGACCAAGCTGATTGCTGCCTGTTGCCGTCTTGCCCAAATAAATCCAGCCGCTCAAATTCTTCTTGTCCTGCGTCAGTTGCTCGAGCAGCCGTTTTTCCGTGGAGATGTCAGGCTGATTCTTGGAGCCGGGCGTCGAGGAGCCGCGGCCACTAATATCGACAATTCTTCCGAGTTTTGAAATAAGTTTATCCTTAAATACCTGAGAGAGACTGCTGTCGTCAGCAACCAGTGACGCGATGGTCTGCTTCAGCTCCTCATTTTGGCTAACGATTGCAATGGTAAAAAGAATGGCCTTATCTCCCTCCTCCCTGGCTAGAGTATAAAGACTGGCCAGCGCAACCTTGGCCTTTGTTTGGTCGACGCCAGTGAGGTTATTGAGCTGCGACTGGATGCTGCCAGCAAACTGCTGCTTTCTTTCGGCCTCTTGCTTGACCTGCTGAAGCTGCGTCTGCAAGTATTGCGACTGCCAAGTATTTACTATCCCAAAGAATGGAACCATGACGGCAACGGCTATTTGCAGCCTGTTGATCATGGTTTGATTGCTAGGGCTCGCATTGTTGTCGTGGGCTTTGTCGCTCATGGCAAGCTGTCCGTTCATTGGCGCTTGTCCTCAATATAGGTCTATCCGATGAAAGCGTCATTAGCGTTCAGAAGCATTGGCCAACGCCAACTGGGTGTTTTCCACGTACCACATCGGGTATATCTCGCTGATCACAGCCGCCGCCGCCAGCGCTTTCGGGCCATCGATCCCGCACCCCATCGCGCCAGCTTGACGCCGCGCCGCCAGCTGCTGGCGCCGTCTCTCACAGCTCGGCGGCTCCCTTCGCAGGGCCGGCGGCCAGCGGTTCCGGCGGCCCCTCCACCAACCCCAACCAGCGCGCCAGCCACGGCGCCGTGAAGCCCTGCACGCTCACCGTGAACAGGATGGTGAGGAACACCAAGCCCTTGAGCGCCGCTCCCCCCGGCTGGCCGGCCTCCTCCAGCTGCAGCGAGAACAAGCTCGCCACCGCGGCGGTGACAATCCCCCTCGGGGCGATCCAGCTGAGGATCAGCTTGCGGCGCCAGTCCAGGGCGGTCAGCCCCAGGCCAGCCACCTGCACCACCAGCCAGCGAAGCACCAGCAAGGCCAGCACGCAGGCCAACCCGCCCCAGCCCAGCTGCTCCAGGTCCCTCCAGCCCAGATCCGCCGCCAGCAGCGGGAACAGCACGGTGATCGCCAACATCGCCAGCTGCCGGATCGGGATGTCGAGGGAGCGCAAGGCCGGGCCCCTGCGCAGCCCCAGCACCAGCCCAGCGCTCACCGCCGCCGGCAAGCCCGACTGGGGCAGCAGCGCCTCGCAAACGCTGAACATCAGAAACAGCACCCCCAGGGTCAACTGCAGGGCCAGACCGTTGTCGCCCTCCGGAACCTTGACCACCACTGGCGGCTGCGGCAACAGGCCCGCGGCTTCGGGGGCGGGCTGGCCGGCGGTGCCCTGGTGATCCGGGCTTGAGCCGGACGCCGCGGCTGGCGGCCCTGCAGGTTGGGGCGCAGCTGGGGCGGTCTGCGCCTCCAGCGGCAACCGGTCCAGCAGCAGCGCCAGCAGCAGGCCGGTGACGGCTCCGATCAGCGCGCCTCCCAGCAAGCGCGCCACAAGCAAGCCAACCAGGTGGCGCCAGCCCTGGAAGTCCCCCAGAGCCACCTGCAGCAACAGCAACGCCAGCACCGCCCCCACTGGCTCCAGGATCAACCCCTCCGCCTCCAGCACCCCCGCCAGATCGGCATCGAGCCGCATTTGCCGCACCAGCGAGGTCACCACCGTGGGGCCGGTGGCGAGGGCGATCGCCCCGAACACCCAGGCCAGCGGCCAGCTCAGACCCACCAACCCGTGGGCCGCCGCGGCCCCTCCCAGCAGCCCCAGCGGCCAGCGCACCCACACCAGCCTCAAGGTGGTCAAGGTGCGCAGCGAGGTGGGACCGCTCAGTTGCAGGCCCAGGCCGCCATCGAACAACACCATGCTCACCAGCAGTCCCACCAGCGGCTCCAGGCCGTGGCCCAGGGCCTGGGGATCCACCCAACCCAGGCCTCCCTGGCCCACCAGCAGCCCCACCGCCAGCAGCACCACCACCGACGGCAGGCCGCTCCAGCGAGCCAGCAGCTGGGCCAGGGCCCCCGACCCGAAGGCCACGCCCCAGATCAGTTCCAGTCGATCGTCGGCCAAAGGTGCTTCCGCGTGGTGTTGGGGGCCGAGCCGGCCTCTAGGGGGCTGGGTTCAGTTATCCGATGAGCTGTAAAGAGGCTCCACCCGGATGGCGATCACGGCGCTGGGCCGCACCACCAGATACTCCGAGTCGAAATCACCCAACGGCACGTTCACAAACGCATCCGCGCTGGCGGCATTCAGCACGCCGCTGTACCACTGCTGAAACGCCTCCAAACTGGCGAACTGCACCGTTTCGCACTGGCCTCCCACCAGCCACAGGTGCACGGCATAGCGATTGGGAACACGAGACATGAAGGCGGGTTGTGAGGCTGGATCGGTTCCTCACAATGGCGCAGGCGACCAGGGCTGCCAGGGCAACGACGCCAGGGCGTAGAGCGGGTGCCGGGGCTGGCCTTGGCGGGTGGCTCCGAGCGTCAGCAACGGCTTGGTGGGCACCGCGGTTCGCAGCAGGCCCAGCACCTGGCGATCCCGCTGCCGCCAGCCTCCCTGGTTGCCCCAGCCCAACCAGATGGCCTCCACCCGCTCCGCCATGGCCCGCTGGCGGATCCAGCCATCGGTCCTGGCTCCCACTGGGTCGTTCAGCGTGCTCAGCAGCCGGGGGCTGCTGGCCACCGCCGAGAACAGGTTCACCACCTCGATGCCTCCAAAGCCCCAATCCCGGGCGAAGCGGGCCAGGCGCCGCAGGGTGGGGTCATCCCTGCGGCCATCGGCGCGGGAGGGGTTGAGACCGATAAACAGCAAGCCAGGGCGCTCCGGGCACCAGCAGCGCCCCAGCCACCAGCGATACCCCCCGCAAGGGCTGAATCGGGCCGCTCCCCGCAGCGGGGGCCGCGGCCGCTCCGGCTCCTCTGGCAGGCTGTGGCGGTCAGCGGGGGAACTGGTGGAGTTCTGCATCGGAGCGCGGTAGATGGCGTCGCACAAACCTCTGCTGCTGCTGGTCGATGGCCATTCCCTGGCCTTTCGCAGCTTCTATGCGTTCAGCAAGGGCGGCGATGGTGGGCTGAGCACCAAGCAGGGCATCCCCACCAGCGTGACCTATGGCTTCCTGCGGGCGCTGTTGGACAACTGCCGCGGCCTTGCCCCAGCCGGTGTGGTGGTGGCCTTCGACACCGACCAGCCCACCTTCCGCCACGTGGCGGACGCCAACTACAAGGCCCACCGCGAGGAAGCCCCGGAGCATTTCTTCGCGGATCTGGCCAACTTGCAGACGATCCTGGCCGACGCCCTCGACCTGCCTCTCTGCCTGGCTCCCGGCTACGAGGCCGACGACGTGCTCGGCACCCTGGCCCAACGGGCGGCCGAGCGGGGCTGGCGCGTTCGCATCCTCTCCGGCGACCGCGATCTGTTCCAGCTGGTGGATGACGAGCGCGATATCGCCGTTCTCTATATGGGCGGCGGCCCCTATGCCCGCTCCAGCGGCCCCACCGAGATCAACCGCCAGGGAGTGATCGCCAAGCTGGGGGTGCCTCCGGAGGACGTGATCGACCTCAAGGCCCTCACCGGCGACAGCTCCGACAACATCCCCGGCGTGCGCGGCGTCGGTCCTAAGACCGCGATCGCGCTGCTCAACGACCACGGCAACCTCGACGGCATCTATGGGGCCTTGGGGCAGGTGCGCGGCAGCCTGCGCGACAAGCTGGAAACCGGCCGCGACAACGCCTTCCTCTCGCGGCAGCTGGCGGCCATCCACCTGGATGTGCCCCTCGACCCCGAACCTCGGCTGGGCCTGGGGGCGGTGAAGCGCGAACTGCTGGCCGAACGGCTGCAAGGCCTGGAGCTGTTCAGCCTCGCCCGCTTGGTGGACGACTTCACCCAGCTGTTTTCCGCCGAACCTCCCGCATCGCCGGCGGCGGCGGCCAACGCCCAGACCAACGCACTGGCCGGGGACGCCCTGCCGAAGGCCAAAGCGTCGCGGCGGCGACGGGCCAACGCTGAGGCGGATGCCGCAGCAGGCGAGCCGGAAGCCGGCACGGAAGCCGGAGCAAGCGTGGCAAATCGCCCGGGGGGGCTGGCCGAATCTGGGGTTGAAGCGCGGGCGGGAGCGGAGGCTGGGGTCGCCGCTAGCGGCCCGGCCGGTTCGCTCCCGACGGCGTCTACGGCCAGAGCTGGCGCGATTGACAGCGCCACAGCGAACGCCAGCGCCGCCAACCGTCAAGCGGGTCTCACGGGGCAGCAGACGACCCTGCCGCTCAGCGATGGCGATGGAGTTGGAGTTGGAGTTGGAGTTGGAGTTGGCACCAGCGCGTCCGCAGCGGCCCCCCCGCGGCTGCAGCCGCTGCTGATCAACACCACCGAGCAGTTGGATGCGCTGGTGCGGCGGCTCGACGCCTGCACCGATCCCGCCGTGCCCGTCGCCTTAGACACGGAAACCACCGCCCTCAATCCCTTTCAGGCGGAACTGGTGGGCGTGGGACTGGCTTGGGGAGCGGCGGACAGCGACCTGGCCTACATCCCCATCGGCCATAGCGGCGAAGCCGCCGAAGCGGCACCAGCCCAGTTGGAGCTGGCCGCGGTGCTGGCGGCCCTCGCCCCCTGGCTGGCCAGCGAGCGCCACCCCAAAACCTTGCAAAACGCGAAGTACGACCGGCTGGTGCTGCTGCGCCATGGCCTGGTCCTGGCCGGCGTGGTGATGGACACCATGCTGGCCGACTATTTGCGGGATGCCGGCGATGGCCATGGCCTGGAGGCGATGGCCCAGCGCAACTTCGGCTTCAGCCCCACCAGCTACGGCGACCTGGTGGCCAAGGGCAGCACGTTCGCCGCCGTGCCGATCGCCGCCGCCGCCCAGTACTGCGGCATGGATGTGCATCTCACCTGGCGGCTCACCGGCCTGCTGCGCCAGCAACTGGAGGCCCTGGGCCCCGCCCTGCTGCCGTTGCTGGCGCAGCTAGAGCTGCCCCTGGAGCCGGTGCTGGCGTCGATGGAGGCCCACGGCATCCGCATCGATTCCGCCTACCTGGCGGAGCTCGGCTCCGACATGGCGGTGCAGCTGAAGCGGCTGGAGGGCGAAGCCCAGGAGCTGGCGGGGGTGAGCTTCAACCTCGCCTCCCCGAAGCAGCTCGGCGAGCTGCTGTTCGAAACCCTGGGGCTGGATCGGCGCCAATCGCGCCGCACCAAGACCGGCTGGAGCACCGACGCCACGGTGCTGGAGAAGCTGCGCGAGGCCCATCCGGTGGTGCCGCGGCTGCTGGAACATCGCATGCTCAGCAAGCTCAGGAGCACCTACGTGGAGGCGCTGCCGGCGTTGGTGGAGGCCGAAACCGGCCGCGTGCATACGGATTTCAACCAGGCGGTGACCGCCACCGGCCGGTTGTCGAGCAGCAATCCCAACCTGCAGAACATCCCGATCCGCACCGCCTTCTCGCGCCAAATCCGCAAGGCATTTTTACCCCAAGAGGGTTGGAGCCTGATCAGCGCCGATTACTCCCAGATCGAGCTGCGCATCCTCACCCACCTCAGCGGCGAGGAAATCCTGGTGGAGGCCTATGGCAAAGGCGAGGATGTGCACGCCCTCACCGCCCGGCTGCTGCTGGAGAAGGACGACATCAGCCCAGATGAGCGGCGCCTTGGCAAGACGATCAACTTCGGGGTGATCTATGGCATGGGTCCCCAGCGCTTCGCCCGCGAGACCGGCGTCAGCCAGGGCCAGGCCAAGGACTTCCTCAATCGCTTCCGCGAGCGCTACCCCAAGGTGTTCCTATTCCTGGAGCTGCAGGAGCGGCTTGCCCTTAGCCGCGGCTGGGTGGAAACCATCCTGGGGCGCCGCCGTCGCTTCCACTTCGATCGCGCCGGCCTAGGCCGGTTGTTGGGCCGTGCTCCGGAGGAGATCGACCTGGAAACCGCCCGCCGCGGCGGCCTGGAGGCCCAGCAACTGCGGGCGGCCGCCAACGCGCCGATCCAGGGATCCAGCGCCGACATCATCAAGCTGGCGATGGTGCAACTGCACAATGCCTTGCAGCAGCAGGAGCTACCGGCGCACTTGTTGCTGCAGGTGCACGATGAGCTGGTGCTGGAGGCCGCCCCCGAAGCGGTGGAGGCGGTGCTGCGGCTCACACGCTCCACGATGGAGAACGCCGTGCGGCTGAGCGTGCCGTTGGCCGTGGATATCGGCGTGGGGCCGAACTGGATGGAGGCGAAGTAAGCGCCAGCCCTTCGCTCACGCAGACGCCCTGACGCTCAGGCAGACACAAAAAAGCCCCCCGGAAACACCGGGGGGCTGACGTCCCTCGAGGGGGAAGCGGGCTGGATCAGCCGAACTTCCCGGAGGTGGAGGCGATCAGGAAGGCCGCGTAAGTGAGGAAGAAGCCCACGGTGAAGTGAGCAAGACCCACCACACGAGCCTGCACGATCGAGAGAGCGACGGGCTTGTCGCGCCAGCCGACCAGGTTGGCCAGCGGCGTGCGCTGGTGAGCCCAGACGATGGTTTCGATCAGCTCCTGCCAGTAACCCCGCCAGGAGATCAGGAACATGAAGCCCGTGGCCCAGATCAGGTGACCGAACAGGAACATCCAGGCCCAGACAGCCAAGTTGTTGGTGCCGAACGGGTTGTAGCCGTTGATCAGCTGGGAGCTGTTCAGCCACAGATAGTCGCGGAACCAGCCCATCAGGTAGGTGCTGGATTCGTTGAACTGGGCCACGTTGCCCTGCCACAGGGCCAGGTGCTTCCAGTGCCAGTAGAAGGTCACCCAAGCGACGGTGTTCAACGCCCAGAAGAGCGCCAGGTAGAAGGCGTCCCAGGCGGAGATGTCGCAGGTGCCGCCACGGCCGGGGCCGTCGCAGGGGAAGGAGTAGCCGAAGTCCTTCTTGTCGGGCATCAGCTTGGAACCCCGGGCATCCAGGGCGCCCTTCACCAGGATCAGGGTGGTGGTGTGCAGACCCAGGGCGATGGCGTGGTGCACCAGGAAGTCGCCAGGACCGATCTGCAGGAACAGGGAGTTGTTGCCCGAGTTCACCGCATCCAGCCAACCGGGCAGCCACACGGCGCCGGGGCCGGGAGCATTGCTGACGAGGCTGTCGGGGTTGGCCAGTAGAACGTTGAGGCCATAGATGGCCTTACCGCTGGAGGCCTGCACGAACTGGGCGAACACAGGCTCAACCAGGATCTGCTTCTCGGGGGTTCCGAATGCCACGACCACGTCGTTGTGAACGTAGAGGCCGAGGGTGTGGAAACCGAGGAACAGAGACACCCAGCTCAGGTGGCTGATGATCGCTTCCTTGTGCTCGAGCATCCGGGCCAACACGTTGTTCTTGTTGGCTTCGGGGTCGTAGTCACGGATGAAGAAGATCGCACCGTGGGCAAAGGCACCGCACATCAGGAAGATGGCGATGTACTGGTGGTGGGTGTAAAGCGCCGCCTGGGTGGTGTAGTCCCGGGCGATGAACGCATAGGAGGGCAGCGCGTACATGTGCTGCGCCACCAGGCTGGTGACGACACCAAGGCTGGCCAGGGCCAGGCCCAGCTGGAAGTGCAGGGAGTTGTTGATCGTGTCGTACAGACCCTTGTGGCCGGCGCCGAGGTCACCAGGGGTGCCCGGGGGCGGGTTATGGGCGTCGAGGATCTCGCGAATCGAGTGGCCGATCCCGAAGTTGGTCCGGTACATGTGGCCGGCGATCACGAAGATCACACCGATCGCCAGGTGGTGATGGGCGATGTCCGTGAGCCAGAGCGCCTCGGTCTGGGGGTGGAAGCCGCCCAGGAAGGTGAGGATCGCGGTGCCGGAACCGGTGGAGGTGCCAAAGATCTGGCCGGCGGTATCCGGGTTCTGGGCGTAAACGCCCCAGTTGCCGGTGAAGAAGGGTGCCAGACCAGCCGGGTGGGGCAGGGTCGAGAGGAAGTTATCCCAACCCACGTGTTGGCCGCGGGATTCGGGAATCGCCACGTGAACCAGGTGACCGGTCCAGGCGATGGAGCTGAAGCCGAACAGAACGGCCAGGTGGTGGTTCAGGCGCGATTCGGCGTTCTTGAACCAGGCCAGGGAAGGCAGGAAGCGGGGCTGCAGGTGCAGCCAGCCGGCGAACAATGCCCAGGCCGAGAGGATCAACATGAAGATCGATCCCTGGTACAGCTCGGCGTTGGTGCGCATACCGATCGTGTACCACCAGTGATACAGGCCGGAATAGGCGATGTTCACCGGAGAGGAGGCGCCGGCCTGGGTGAAGGCCGTGATGGCGCCTTGGCCGAAGTGGGGATCCCAGATCGCGTGAGCGATGGGACGCACGTGCAATGGATCGGTGACCCACTGCTCAAAGTTGCCCTGCCAGGCGACGTGGAACAGGTTGCCCGAAACCCAGAGGCCAATGATGGCCAGGTGACCGAAGTGGGTGGAGAAGAGCTTTTGGTAAAGCCGCTCCTCGGTCATGCCGTCGTGGCTCTCGAAATCGTGAGCCGTGGCGATGCCGTACCAAATACGGCGGGTTGTCGGGTCCTGTGCCAGACCCTGGCTGAACGAAGGAAATTTCGTTGCCATTGGGAAAGGTCAGGTGGAGGTCAGCCGACCGCGATGATGCGGGCCAGGAAGAAGGACCAGGTGGTGGCGATACCGCCCAGCAGGTAGTGAGCGACACCAACGGCACGGCCCTGGGTGATCGAGAGCGCCCGAGGCTGGATGGCCGGAGCCACCCTCAGCTTGTTGTGAGCCCAAACGATGGACTCAATCAGCTCCTGCCAGTAGCCGCGACCACTGAACAGGAACATCAGGCTGAAGGCCCAGATGAAGTGGGCGCCCAGGAACATCAGACCGTAAGCGCTGGAGCTGGAGCCATAGCTGTTGATCACCTGAGCCGCCTGGGCCCAGAGGAAATCACGCAGCCAACCATTGATGGTGATGGCGCTCTGCGCAAAGTTGCCGTTGGTGATGTGCTGAACGCTGCCATCGGCATTGACGGTTCCCCAGACATCGCTCTGCATCTTCCAGCTGAAGTGGAAGATCACGATGGAGAGGGAGTTGTACATCCAGAACAGACCCAGGAACACATGGTCCCAGGCTGAAACCTGACAGGTGCCGCCGCGACCAGGGCCATCGCAGGGGAAGCGGAAGCCGAGATTGGCCTTATCGGGGACCAGGCGGGAGCTGCGGGCATACAGCACACCCTTCAGCAGGATCAGCACGGTGACGTGGATCGTGAAGGCGTGGATGTGATGCACCATGAAATCGGCCGTTCCCAGGGGGATCGGCGCGGCGGCCACCTTGCCGCCAACGGCAACCACGGAGCCGTTGAACACCTCGCTGACGGCGGCCAGGGCATTGGGAGCCGTGGTGCCTGCGGCGGCGGCGTGCAGGCCCTGAATCCACTGCGCGAAGATCGGCTTGAGCTGAATCGCGGTGTCACTGAACATGTCCTGGGGACGGCCCAGGGCACGCATCGTGTCGTTGTGGATGTAAAGGCCGAAGCTATGGAAGCCGAGCCAGATGCACACCCAGTTGAGGTGGCTGATCAGGGCATCGCGCGCTTTCAGAACCCTGTCGAGAACGTTGTCGATGTTCTTGGCCGGGTCGTAGTCGCGGATCAGGGCGATGGCAGCGTGGGCACCAGCCCCAACGATCAGGAAGCCACCAATCCAGACGTGATGGGTAAAGATCGACAGCTGGGTGGGGTAATCGATGCCGATGTAGGCATAGGGCGGCATCGCATACATGTGATGCGCCACGATGATGCTCAGGGAACCGAGCAGGGCCAGGTTGATGGCCAGCTGGGCATGCCAAGAGGTGGTCAGGAACTCGTAGAGACCGTCGTGACCCTTGGGAGCCGGGAACAGCAGCGGATCGCCTTTGTGACCCTCAAGAATTTCCTTGATGCTGTGGCCAATACCCCAGTTGGTGCGGTACTGGTGGCCGGCAATGATGAACAGCACCGCGATCGCCAAGTGGTGATGGGCGATGTCGGTCATCCAGAGGCTGCCGGTGACAGGATTCAACCCACCCTTGAAGGTGAGGAAGTCGCTGTAGGCGGCCCAATTGCCGGTGAAGAAGGCTGAGATACCGGCGCCGAAGCCTGGGAACAGCTGGGAGATGAGGTCCTGGTTGAGGAACTCATGGGGCAGCGGAATGTCGGCAACGCTGGCGATGGTCTTGCCATCGAGGGTGAGCGGCTTGCCGGCATCGATGGCGTCGAGCAGCTGGGTGGTGGGAAGGGACACGTGCAGAAGGTGACCCGTCCAGGAGAGAGATCCCAGACCCAGCAGACCAGCCAGGTGGTGGTTGAGCATGGACTCAACGTTCTGGAACCACTCCAGCTTTGGCGCGGCCTTGTGGTAGTGGAAAACACCGGCATTGAGCATCAAGCCGGCCATCACCAAGGCGCCGATGGCGGTGCAGAGCAGCTGGTACTCGTTGGTGAATCCCCAGGCTCTCCAAACATGGAAAAGACCGGATGTGATCTGAATGCCGTGGAAGCCGGCACCCACATCGCCATTGAGAATCTCCTGGCCGAAGATCGGCCAGACCACCTGGGCACTGGGCTTGACGTGCAGGGGGTCGGCTAGCCAGCCGGAGTAGTTGGAGAAGCGGGCTCCGTGATAGAAGGCGCCGCTCAGCCAGATGAAGATGACGGCCAGGTGGCCGAAATGCGCCGAGAAGATCTTGCGAGAGACCTCTTCAAGATCGCTCGTGTGGCTGTCGAAGTCGTGAGCGTTGGCGTGGAGGTTCCAAATCCAGGTGGTGGTTTTGGGACCCTTGGCGAGGGTGCGGTCGAAATGGCCGGGCTTTTCGAAAAGCTCGAAGGTCGCCGGGTTATTCACCCGTTCGACCAGCTCCTTCGCCGTTTTCCCACGCTCTGGTGGGCTGATGGTCATCGAGACGTTCCTCGAGGGACGGGGTCGAGGTGGGGGGTCCACCCCTGGGGATCCGGAGTGACCCGGACCCCATGGGCCCTGCCGGGACGGACTCCAGGGGAGCCATCCGGGGGCTGGCCCAGCAAAGCAGGGCAAAAAGCCTTGCCACAGCTGGGGCTTTGGGCCCCATAAGGGGACCGCTGGCGAAAGTATAGGGGCCGAAAACAAGCGGATTCGGCCGCCAGTTACAAAGGTTCAATCCCTTGGCTTTGCAGGCCAGCACTAGGGTCTGCTACAGGCTTGCGATGATCCAGATCGCTTAATTCTCTTGGGGATATTTACTTCTTCACCATCAGTCCAGTTCAGCGAGCTCTTGCCGCCCCTCGCGCCAGGGGAAAGGGCCATGGGATCAGCAGAATGCCAGCAGGCGCCAGCGACCGACGTGGTGGGCTCCGGATCAACAGCGCCAGCCGAGGGCCCGTCGCCCCGCCTCCGTGGTGGGCATCGGCTGGGGCGGTGGGGGCTGGCGGTGCTGCTGGCCCTCGCGGCGGCGCTGACCCTGCTGCCCATCGCACCGGCCGCGGCCCTGTCCTGGCCGTGGGGAACGCCAGCGACCCGCCCGGCGGATGCCCCGCCCACGGCGTTGGCTCCGCAGGAGATCGCCCCCCCCTTGGGGGTGCAACAACTGAGGCCCCTGTTGGAGGTCCATCAACCACGGCTGCGCATCGTTTCGCCCCAGGCCGACAGCCTTGTGCCCGCCGGTCCCTGGACCCTCCAGCTGGAGCTGAGCGACTGGCCGCTGCTGGACGCCGGACCCGGGGCACTGGGCCCCCACCTGGTGGTGCAGCTGGATGATGCGCCGCCCCTGCGGCTGACCGCCACCAGCGTCGTGATGCCCCCCCTCGCGCCCGGCAGCCATCGGCTCAGCGTCTTCGCCGCCCTGCCCTGGGGCGAGGCGATGCGCAACCCGGGCGCCTTCGCCCAGATCCGCCTGCACCGGTCCGCCGCCAACCCCCTGGCCGGCCCCGCCCCCGGCACGCCCCAGCTGATTCCGCTGCTGCCGGTGTCCGCCCCGGCGCATCAGCCGCTGCTGCTGGACTGGATCCTGCTGGATGCCCCCCTACAGCACCTGCGCGGCGACGACGACAGCTGGCGGCTACGGATCAGCCTCGATGGACAGCACTTGCTGCTGGATCGCCAGGAAGCGCTCTGGCTGCGGGGATTGAGCCCCGGCCGCCACCCGCTGGTGCTGGAGCTGCTCGATCCCCGGGGTGAGCCGCTCAACCCGCCGTTCAACAGCCTGGTCCGGGAGCTGGTCACCAGCACCGCGGCCCCATCGCCGCCCTGGTTGGCGGGTCCCCTATCGACCGGCGAGCTGGCGCAGCTGAGCGGCGCGGCGCCACCCCCTGCAGAGGCTGGGGGCGCTGCACGACCGGCGGAGCGGCAGCGCGATCAGAACACGCCAGCGGTGGTGGGCGTCCCGACCTCCGCCATCGGCTCGCCTGGCGGAGCCAGCCAACCGGAGGCTGGAGCGGATCCGCGAGCTGCCGGCCCCTCTCGGCAAGCGTCGCCGAGGCGATCCGCCAGGGACGAGCCGGGGCTGGATGACGCCTCCGACAGGGTGCTGGACCAGCCAGGGTCTCCGGAATCGAGCGCCGACCCAGCTGCCGTCGCCGCCAGCAGCCGCGACAACATGTCTATTGGCCCCAAGGGCAGCAACAACGGCGGGACCTCCAGCTCCAGCGGCGCCGCGAGCCCGCGCCCAGCGGAGCGCGGTCCCATCGCCCCTTGGACCGAGCCGATTGGGGAAAGTCCCCTGGACGCTGGAGCCGCGCCAAACCCTCGATCCACGCAGCTGCCCCAATCTCAACAGTCCGCGCAGCCGGATCGACAGCCCATGCCGCCAGACCAGCGGTCTGCGCCCAGAGACGAGCCGCCGCGGAGCGCCCCAATAGAGAGCAGCCAGGTGACGACGGTGCCAATGGAAAGCCCAGGGTCGGCGCTGCCAGCGGCGAGCCCGACATTGGCAGCGCCAAAAGAGAGCCCGCAAACCACTCGATCCGCGCCGTCGCCCCAGGCCCAACCGTCGGCGCAGCCTTTGCAACAGCCCATGCCGCCAATCCAGCGGCCACCGTCAAATGCCACACCGTCCAATGCCGAACCGTCCAACGCCGAACCGTCCCCCCGCTCCTCGCCCCGCTCCTCGCCCAACGGTCAAGGGGCCGACAGCGCCGAGCCGCTCGGCGCCGACCCTGACACCCCGCCTTTGGCGCCTTTGCCGAGCGGGGAAGGCACCAAAGGCGAGGCGGATCGCCCCAGTCGCTCCCGTAGCGTGAACGGTGAGATCCCAAGCCCATCCCTGAGTCCCCGTCCATCCCCGCCTGAGCCCTTCGATCCCTGGTCGTCGCCGCTTGCCGCGGATCTCTCGGCGCGCCCCCGCGACAGCAACGGACCGCTTGAACGGCTGGGCCGGCTGGCCAGCCGATGACAGGTGACCGTCCCAGCCAGGAAGAATTCGCTGGCGAATCAGCCGGCCCACGGCCGGAACGCATCGTGGCCCTGGGCTTCAGCCCCGAGGCCAATGCCCTGCTGCGGCGTTTGCAACAGAGCCTGAGCCTCGCCGCAATCCGCTGGCCAGGCGATGCCCTGCCCGCCGGCACCTGGCTGGAGCGGCAGTGGCCTGAGGCCACGGCGGTGCTGGCGGTCGGAGCCTGCGGGTTGATCACCCGCTTGATCGCGCCGTTGCTTGGCGACAAGCTCCAGGATCCGGCGGTGTTGGCCCTGGATCCGGGGGGGAACTTCGTGGTGCCGTTGCTCGGCGGCCACGCCGCCGGCGCAGAGCGGTTGAGCCAGGAATTAGCGGCCCTGCTCGACGCCCAGGCGGTATTGAGCGGCGGCTGCCACGCCCGGGGCGATCTCAGCCTCGATGCCTTCGGCAGCGATTGGGGCTGGCGCCGCGGCGCTGGCGATTGGTCCACCCTGATGCGCCGCCGCGCCGCGGGCCTGCCGATCCGCTGGCGGCAGGAGGGCGGCTCGCCTCTGTGGAGGCAGCTGCAGGCGGCGGCTTCACTGGAAGGTAGCGCTTTGGAGGAGGCTTTTCTTGATCCCGGCAACGCGCTGGAGCCAGGCAGCGCCGCAGCCGAGAGCGCCGCTGCCGAGGAGGCCGCAGCCGAGGAGGCCCACCTGGTGATTGGCCCCGTGCTCGGGCCTGGCTGCCGTTGGCATCCCCCCTGCCTGTGGCTCGGGATGGGCTGCGAACGCGGCACCGACCTGGCGCTGCTGGAGCGTCTTGTGGGCCGCGGGCTGGCGGCGGCTGGCTTGGCCGAAGCCGCCGTGGCCGGGCTGGCCAGCATCGACCGCAAGGGCGATGAGGTGGCGCTGCTGGAGCTGGCTCGGCGCCATGGCTGGCCGCTGCGGCTGTTCAGCACCGCTGCCCTGGCGGCGGTGGCCGTGCCGAATCCTTCCGATCGGGTGGCGGCGGAGATGGGAACCGGCAGCGTGGCCGAAGCCGCGGCCCTGCTGGCGGCCCAGGCCCCCGCTCCCTGGCCGCCACCGCCAACGCCGGAACCTGGATCTCCCCCGAGCGAGCGGGCCCACTGCGAGCGGGCCCACTGGCTGTTGCCCAAGACGATCGAGCGCCCGTTGCCCCACGAGCGCGGCGCGGCCACCTTGGCCATTGCCCAAGCTTCTGGGCAGTTCGGGCCCGAACGGGGCGAACTGCACCTGATCGGCGCCGGACCGGGGGCTCTGGGCCTGCTCAGCGGCGAGGCCCGCCAGGCCCTGGCCCGCTGCACGGTGTGGGTGGGCTACGGGCTCTACCTCGATCTGCTCGAACCGCTGCGCCGCCCCGATCAGCTGCGTCGCGATGGCCGGCTGACGGCGGAACTGGATCGCTGCGCCGAAGCCCTGGCCCTGGCCCAAGCGGGTCTGCGGGTGGCCCTGGTGTCCTCCGGCGACAGCGGCATCTATGGCATGGCCGGCCTGGCCCTGGATCTCTGGTTGCGGCTGACGCCGCCGGAGCGTCCGGGCTTCACGGTGCATCCCGGCCTCTCGGCCCTGCAGCTGGCGGCCGCACGGGTGGGAGCCCCATTGATGCACGACTTCTGCACCATCAGCCTCAGCGATCGCCTCACCCCCTGGGAGGTGATCGAACGGCGCCTGCGGGCCGCGGCCGAGGGGGATTTTGTGGTGGCCCTTTACAACCCGCGATCCCAGGGACGGGACTGGCAGCTGGGCCGGGCTCAGCAGCTGCTGCTGGCGGGCCGGCCGGCTGAAACACCAGTGGTGTTGGCCCGCCAGCTGGGGCGTGCGGGCGAATCGGTGCGGCTGCACCGGCTGGGGGACCTGCCCTTGGACGAGGTGGACATGCTCACCTTGGTGCTGGTTGGCAACAGCGCCAGCCTCAGCCGTGAGGGTTGGATGCTCACGCCGCGCGGCTATCCGGGCGCGGAGCTGGGCTAACGGGCGGCTCCCGCGCCGCTACAGGCAGGGCGGCTGGGCTGGCGCGGGAGCGGGGAAACGTCGCCTAAGCCCGGTGGCGCCACTCCGCCGGACCAGGCGAGGCGCTCTGGCGGGGCGCTCTGGCGAGACGGTCTGGTGAGGCTGTCTGGTGAGGCGGTCTGGTGATTCGGCGGGGTCGCACCGGCCGCGGCACCCTTTCTGGCCAGGGCAGCAGCACGGGCCGCTGTCCATCCGGGGCGATTGTGCCGATCCAAGAGGCCGCCGAGGGAAGAAGGCAGAGAACCCGGGAGGTGCCTCAAGGCAGGTGCTCCTAGGGGGTAGCCGGAGGCCAGAACCGGGACCCCATGATCGGCCAAGCCCGGGCACCAAGACGAAACTTGGACCCCAAGCCGAAAACTGGGCCCAAAGCCGAGGTCTGGATCCAAAGCCGAGGTCTGGATCCAAAGCTGATGCCTACGCATCAATCAATCGGGATGACAGGATTCGAACCTGCGGCCCCTTCGTCCCGAACGAAGTGCGCTACCAAGCTGCGCTACATCCCGCGTGAGGACACATTAGGGGATCATCGGCCCGCCTCACCCGCCTGGACAGACCAGAAACCACCCGAGTCGCCCGTCCCGCACAGAGGTACCCCGAATCCGCTCCCTTAGGGTCAGCAGGTGTTGACTGGAGCTGGGCGGGGGCCCCTTGCACCGGCGTTGCGCCGCCTCTCACCACCACCCTCACCGCTCAGCTCCACGCTTCCGCAGCCGCCCCGCCCCCCATCGCTCCGATCCGCACGGTCTCTTTTGCCGCCATGGCCGAGCCCCCATCCAGCGCCTCGCTCTCGCATCCCGATCGGGCCGCGGCCCCGCCCGTGGCGGAGAACCAGAGGCCGCCGAGCGGAGCGGGGCCGGCCCACGGCGGCAAACCCGCCTGGCTGCGGGTCAAGGCCCCGCAACGGCAGCGCATCGGCGCCGTGGCCGACCTGCTGCTCGATCTGAAGCTAAACACCGTCTGCCAGGAGGCCAGTTGCCCGAACATCGGCGAGTGCTTCGCCGGCGGCACCGCCACCTTCTTGATCATGGGGCCGGGTTGCACCCGCGCCTGCCCTTACTGCGACATCGATTTCGACAAGAGCGTGCGGGCCCTCGATCCCTCTGAGCCTGAGCGGTTGGCAGAGGCAGTGGCGCGATTGGGACTGAGCCATGTGGTGATCACCTCGGTCAACCGCGATGACCTGAGCGATGGTGGCGCCAGCCAGTTCGTGGCCTGCATTGAGGCGGTGCGCCGCCGGGCCGCCCAGACCACGATTGAGTTATTGATACCCGATTTTTGCGGTGATTGGCAGGCATTGGCGGCGGTGATGGCGGGGGCACCCGATGTGCTGAACCACAACATCGAAACGGTGCCCAGGCTCTACAAACGGGCCCGCCCCCAGGCGATTTACAGCCGCTCGCTGGAGCTGCTGCGACGGGTTCAGCAGCAGTGGCCGCGGACTTACACCAAATCCGGACTGATGGTGGGCCTGGGCGAACAGGACGATGAGGTGCGAGCGGTGTTGGCCGATCTGCGCCAGCACGGGGTTGACATCGTCACGATCGGTCAATACCTCTCTCCGGGACCCAAGCACCTGCCCGTGGATCGCTTCGTGACGCCGGAGCAGTTCGAGAGCTTTCGTCGCCATGGCGAAGACGAGCTTGGTTTCTTGCAGGTTGTCAGCAGTCCTCTGACCCGCAGCAGCTATCACGCTGGCGAGGTGCAGCGGCTGATGCGAGAGCACCCGCGCTAAGCCATGCCGCCCGTGGCAGCGCTGCAGGCAGGGTGTCTCAAGCTTCAGGGCTGCTCCAGATTCAGGCCACGGGTTTCGATGCGGAACCGCCAGGTGATCAAGGCGCCCAGCAGGGAGGTCAGGGCCAGCAGCGCCAGCAAATGGTCGCTACCGAACTGGTTCAGCAAACCAGGGAAGAGAAACGCCGTGATCACCGCACCCACCTTGCCGGAGGCGGCGGCGAAGCCGGACCCGAGGCCGCGCAGCCGGAGCGGGAATAACTCACCCGCCAAAAGATAGGTTTGGGAATTGGGGCCGAGATTGGTCATCATCTGAAACAGGAAAAGGCCAACGATGATCAACGGGAAGTTGGGACTGGAGCCGCGACTACCAACCGTGGCGACCAATAATCCCAGGGCGCAGCCGATGAAGCCGAGGATCTGCAATGGAATGCGGCCCCAACGATCCGCCAGAACGATCGCCACGGCAATCCCAAGCAGAAAGCCCACATCCACCAGCGCCGTGCCCTTGGCGCCGAGCAGGGCGTGATCGACCACCGCCGCCCCATGGCGCGGCGCATCTTCAGCAGCGAAGGCCGCTTCAATCATCAGCGGCGTAAAAATAGCGATGCCATAGGTGGACAAATCCTGCAGAAACCAGGGCACGCTGGCCAAAATCGTGGCGCGTTGGGTTGGCCCCCGAAACAGCTGCAGCCACTCCCTATGCCCTTGCTGTGGCGAGGCTTGGCGATTCTGCTCACAGATCAGCACGATATCGTCGCGGTGCAGTAGCTTACGCAGGTGTGCTTCCGCCTGGGCATGCCTGCCTTGGCTGAGCAGCCAGGAGCTACTTTCGGGCAGAAATAAACGACCCCACATCACGAGAAGAACGGGGATCACTGGCAAGAGATACAACTGACGCCACAGATTCAGGCTGGGGTCCAGCGCGAGGAGTCGGGCGGCGCTGGCGGTGGCGAGCAAGGCGCCAAGCGCTTGAAAGCTGAAGGCGCTCAGCACCAGCCGGCCGCGGATGCCGGCCGGAATGCTCTCCGAGATCACCAGATGGGCGGTGGGATAGTCGGCTCCCAAGGCCAAGCCGACCGCGAACAAGCAGAACACCAGCATCGGCGTGTTGACACTGCCAGCGGCAGCGAGCAGGGCCCCAGCGAGCAGCGCCATCTCGCCGATGAACACCGGCTTGCGGCCCCAGCGATCGGCCAGACCACCCAGCCAGAGAGCCCCCACCAGGATGCCAAGCAGGGTGGCTGCCGTCACCAGACCTTGCTCGGTGCTGTTCATGCCGAACTGGCGGGACACCAGCGGCAGGGCGATGCCGCCCATGAACACGATCCATCCCTCGAAGAACTTCCCCGCCGTAGCCAGGCTCCAGACCAGCCACTGGGTGGGGGAGAGCACCGGGCCCGAACGGGGAGGCTCCGTGGAATCGGCCAGCACCCCCTCAATGCAGTCCTGAACGGTGCGGGCGGCCATGGGGTGCGAGGACGGCGGCGGGCTCGGTGGGCTGTTCTGCGTCGAGCTGTTCTGCGTCGAGCTGTACCGCGGCGGGCGGGGCGGGGCGGCGGGGCGGGGCGGCGGGCTGTGCCGCGGCGACGCCCGCCATCCTCAGCCCCGAGCAACGGGTGGTGCGCCGTTCAGGCCGCCACCGCCTGCCGCTCGGCCAGCCCCGCTGTGGCCTTCTCGCTGGGCGGCACGAGCACCTTGAAGCGAGGCTTCCACTCGCTCCAATCGGCCAGAATCCGCGCCGCCAGCCCACTGCCGGTGGCCTCCAAGTGAGCGGCCAGCAGCGGCTTGAGCAGCGCCTCCTGCTCAGGGGTGGTGAGCTCGCACAGGGCCACGGTTTCGGGGTTGAGGCGAGCCTCGAGCCCACCGCCCTCATCCAGGATGAAGGCCAGGCCTCCGGTCATTCCAGCGCCAACGTTGCGACCGGTGCCGCCCAGCACCACCACGATGCCGCCGGTCATGTATTCGCAGCAGTGGTCGCCGGCCCCTTCCACCACCGCGCGGGCGCCGCTGTTGCGCACGCCGAATCGCTCGCCGGCGCGGCCTAGGGCGAAGAGCTCCCCACCCGTGGCGCCATAGAGACACGTGTTGCCGAGAATCACCTGGCTGCCGGGATCGCTACCACCGGGTGGGGGCACCACGGTGATGCGTCCTCCGTTGATGCCCTTGCCCACGTAGTCGTTGGCCTCGCCCACCAGCCGCACGTTCATGCCCTGGAGCAGGAAGGCGCCGAAGCTCTGGCCGGCAGCTCCTGCAAAGCGGAGATCGAGCAGCCCTTGGAACCCCTTGTTGCCGTGGCGGGCGGCGAGCTCACCGGCCAAGCGGGCGCCGACGCTGCGATCGGTGTTGACAATCGCCAGCTGCCGCGCCACCTGCCCATGACCCTCGATCGCCGCCAGGAGCTCGGGATCGGCCAGCAGCTCATCCTCCAGGATCGGCCCATTGCCATGGGCCTGTGCCTCATTCCGGAGCCAGGCGCGATCAGCGGCTTGCGGGATCGGCGTGATCAGGCAGGAAAGATCGAGGCGGCTGGTTTTGGTGAGGGTCACCGGGCGGGGCTGCAGTAGCTCGCTGCGGCCGATCAGATCTTCAAGCCGCGCCACCCCGAGCACGCTGAGCAGCTGCCGCACCTCCTCGGCCACAAACAGAAAGAAATTCACGACGTGTTCCGGCAGGCCGGTGAAGCGTTTGCGCAACGCTTCCTTCTGGGTGGCCACGCCCACCGGGCAGTTATTGGTGTGGCAAACCCGGGCCATGATGCAACCCTCGGCGATCATCGCCACCGAGCCAAAGCCATACTCCTGGGCCCCCAGCAGGGCGGCAACCACCACATCCCAACCTGTCTTGAGGCCGCCATCAGCGCGGAGCAACACCCGATCGCGCAGTCCGTTCTCGAGCAGCGACCGGTGCACCTCGGTAAGACCCAGCTCCCAAGGGCTGCCGGCATGCTTGATCGAGCTGAGCGGCGAGGCGCCGGTACCGCCGTCGTGGCCGGAAATCTGAATCACATCGGCGTTGGCCTTGGCCACACCGGCGGCGATCGTGCCGATACCGATTTCGGCCACCAGCTTCACGCTCACCTTGGCGGCGGGATGCACCTGGTGCAGGTCGTGGATCAGCTGGGCGAGATCCTCAATCGAATAGATGTCGTGATGGGGTGGCGGTGAGATCAGGGCCACGCCGGGCTTGCTGTTGCGCAAACCAGCGATGTAGGCATCCACCTTGGGGCCTGGCAACTGGCCGCCTTCACCGGGCTTGGCGCCCTGGGCCACCTTGATCTCCAGCTGACTGCCGCTGCGCAGATATTCGGGGGTCACGCCAAAGCGTCCGGAGGCGATCTGCTTGATCGCCGAGCAGGCCGAATCTCCGTTGCGCAGCCCGCGGATGGAGGGCAAGGTGGCGGATCGCCCTTCGCCATCCACATCGCTGAGCACGTGGAAGCGGGCGGGATCCTCACCGCCTTCACCGCTGTTGCTTTTGCCGCCGATGCGGTTCATCGCCACCGCCAGCACCTCGTGGGCCTCGCGGGACAGGGCACCGAGGCTCATGCCACCGGTGCAGAAGCGGGAGCAAATGCTTTGCACCGATTCCACCTGATCCAGGGGCAGCGGCGTCGCCGCGGGCTTGAGCTCAAGCAGGTCGCGCAGAGCCGTGATCGGGCGGTTCTCCAGCAGCGTGCGGTAGGTGGAGAAATGGTCATAACCGGGGCCGGCCGCCACGGCCGCATGCAGGGCCTTGGCCATTTCCGGGCTGTTCATGTGGTATTCGCCGCCGGTGCGGTACTGCACGAAGCCCATGAACTCCAGCTTGCCGCGATCGAGTTCGGGGAATGCCTTGCTGTGGAAGGTGAGGGTTTCACTTGCCAGATCGGCCAGGCTGATGCCGGCGATGCGGCTGGTGGTGCCACGAAAGGCCAGCTCGATCAGGTCGGAACCGATGCCGATCGCCTCGAAGATCTGGGCACCGTGATAGCTGGCCAGCAGCGAGATGCCGATCTTGGAGAGGATCTTGCGCAAGCCATCCTCAAGGGCCTTGCGCACATTGGCTTGGGCTGTGTCGGGGGTAAGGGCGGGCAGCTTGCCGCGTTCGATCAAGGATTGGGTTTTGGGGTGGGCCAGCCAGTGGCGGGTGGTTTCCCAGGCCAGCCAGGGACAGACCGCGCTGGCGCCGTAGCCGATCAGGCAGGCCAGATGGTGGGTGGTCCAGCACTGGGCTGTTTCCACCACCAGGGAACATCGCAGCCGCAAACCATGGCGCAGCAGGTGGTGATGCACCGCACCGATGGCCAACAGCGGCGGCAGCGCGGCGATGGTGGCGCTGATGCCGCCGGCTTCACCAGTCGGATGGTAACGATCAGACAGCACCAAAATGGCGCAACCCTCGCCCACGGCCGCCTCGGCCTGGAGGCAGAGCCGCTCAACCGCCTGGGTCAGCGCCGTGGGCCCATCGGCGATCGAAAACAACAGCGACAGCCTCGCCAGGGGCAGCCCCTGGTCGGCGAGGGAGGCGAGCTCGGCCTCGTTCAACACGGGGGTGGGCAGATGCAACACCGCCGCGGCGGACGGCTCCGGCCGCAGCGCCGAACCGCGACGGCCGAGATGCATCTCCAGGCTCATGACGAGCTTTTCGCGCAACGGGTCGATTGGCGGATTGGTGACCTGGGCGAACCGCTGCTTGAAATAGTCGTAGAGCAGATGCGGCTTGCTCGACAGCACCGCCAGCGGAATGTCGTCACCCATGCAGTAGGTGGGCTCCTTGCCGCTACCCGCCATCTCCTCGATCACCAGATCCAGATCCTCAGCGGTGAAGCCCGTGGCGGTTTGGTGTCGCAGCAGCTCCAGATCGCCCAGATGGGAGTGCTGCTGCCAGGCCTCGCTGCTGAGGCTGCGGCGATGCTCCGCCAGCCAGGCGGCATAGGGATGGCGATCGGCCGCCTCCTGCTTCACCTCCCAGTTGTGCAGCAAACGGCCGGTTTCGAGGTCAACCGCCAGCATCTGGCCGGGCCCGAGCCGCCCCTTTTCGATAATGCGGCTTTCGTCGAGCTCGACGACCCCGGTTTCTGAACCCATCACCACATAGCCATCGCTGGTGATGCAATAGCGGGCTGGCCTCAGGCCGTTGCGATCCAGGGTGGCCCCCACCATGCGACCGTCGCTGAACACCAACAGAGCCGGGCCATCCCAGGGTTCCTGGAGGCAGGCGTTGTATTCGTAAAAGGCGCGAATCGCCGGTCGATCATCCAGTTCGGGTTGGTCGTGGAATGCCTCCGGCACCAAGGTGAGCAGGGCGTCGGTGATCGGACGGCCACTGCGAACCATCAGTTCCAAGGTGGCGTCGAGATTGGCTGAATCGCTGAACGCCGCATTCACCAAAGGGCGCAGCTCGGCGGCAGCTTCACCCCAAACAGACTCCAAGCTGGCTTCGGCGGCGCTGGCCCAATTGATGTTGCCCAACAAGGTATTGATCTCGCCGTTGTGCCCGAGCAACCGCATCGGCTGGGCTAGGGGCCAGCGGGGCAGGGTGTTGGTGCTGAAGCGACGGTGGTAAACCGCAAATGGCACCGAGAAGCGTGGATCGCGCAAGTCCGCGTAGAAGCGGTCGAGCACCTCCGAGCGCACCATGCCCTTGTAGACCACGGTCCGGGCGCTGATCGAGGCGAAGTAGAGCTCGTTGGCGGCGGCGCCCCACACCTCCCTCACCCGGTCCACAGCCCGGCGGCGCAGCCGGAACAGCAAGGACTCCAGATTGTTGGCCGCTTGCGAATCGCCCGGATCCGACGCCGGATCTTGAAGCAGCCACTGGGCGATGCGCGGAGCGTTCTGCCGGGCCAAGGGACCGAGCACGGCCTCATCCACCGGCACCTGCCGCCAACCGAGGCTGCGCAGGCCCAGCCGTTCCGCCTCCTCTTCACAGAACCCGCGCACCATGGCGTCTCGCTCGGGATCGGTGGGTAGGAACACCATGGCCAGACCCCTCAGGCTGCCGCCGGAGTCCGCGGCAGCGGGCCAAATCGCCTCCAGGTAGTTCCAGGGGATGGCCGTGAGGATCCCGGCGCCATCGCCAGAGTCGCTGTCGCCGCCGCAGCCGCCCCGATGCTCCATGCAACGCAAACCACGCAGGGCCTGCTGAAGCACCCAGGGACTGCTCTCGCCACTCAGATGGGCCAGAAAACCCACCCCGCAGGCATCCTTCTCCCCGGCGACACAGGCGGGTGCTGGGCTGTCGCAGGCGGACTGGCGAGGCGCGTTGGGGAGAGGAAGCATGAACCAGGGTCTGCGTCAGAGATGGGGCTTCGACATCCGGGCCCCGGCCTTAGCCGGAAAGCGTTCCGCTGGCTCCAGAATGAGCGCCGCTCTGGCGACGCGCGGCCGAAAGCGACCCGTTGCGACGATCGTAGGCATCTGCAGGCACAGGTTCTGCAGCACAGCTAGCTTTCCCACTCGACCGACTGGCAGCTGACGATGGCGTCCTGGACGGTGCTGGGTGCGGCGCTGCTGGCGGCAACCCCGTTTGGGCTCGGCGGCGCACCCCTGCCGCCACCCCCCGTGCAACCGGACATGCCGGTCCTTCCCGTTCGGGCCCGGCCGACGATCGGGCCGCAGACCGGGGACTGGGGCAATCTGCTGGCCGGCCGTCGCTTGAGCATCAACGGGCGCGATCAGCGAGCGGGCTGGCGCTGGGGAGGGGGCCGCGGCCCCTTCGGCCAGGAGCTGTGGCTGCCATTGGAGGTCTTACAGGGTCAGCTGGGCTTCAGCAGCCGCACGGGCGAAGACGGCAGCCTGGCGATTGAGTGGTTCGGCCAGGGCCGACTGGTGAGCAGCGCCGAACAACGGGCGATCGATGATGAGGTGGCGATCGAGGTGGGGGGGATCCTGGCCGCCGCGGGAGTCCGGGTCAGCGCCGAGAACGACCGTTTGCAGTTGGAGCTGCAGCCGTCCCAAGTTGTGCAGGTGCGCAGCGCTGACCAGCCGGGTCGGCGGCGCGTCGTTCTGGATCTGGCCGGCCCGGCCACCCTGGACAACAGCGATGGCCGTCTGCGGCTGGACGTGCAATCCGTGCCCGCCGAGCTCGTGGCTCGGCTGGACGGATTGGGGCTTCCCCCGCGTCGCGAGGCGGAGGGTCTCAGCTTTGCCGGGACCGCAATCCGCTCCGCTTTCACCCTGGGCAGTCCGGCCCGGGTGGTGATTGATCTGCCGGCGACGACAGCCCCAGCCCAGCCAGCCATTGAGCGACCGGTGCCGATCGATCCGCGGCTGCAGGCGCTCCTGGGCAGTGCGGTGCAGTGGAACCGCCAGGTCCTGGCGATCGGCAGCCGACGGCTGCGCCTGAACAGCGTCAGCTTCGATCCCCGCGGCGGAGCGCTCCGCCTCAGGCCCCTCAGCCGTCCGGATGGCATGCAGGGGCTCACGCCGTTGGCGCTGCTGGCACGCCACTACGACGCCCTAGTGGCCGTGAATGGCGGCTATTTCAACCGCGTCCTGCGACTGCCCCTCGGGGCCTTGCGCACCGATGGACGCTGGCAGTCGGGCCCGATCCTCAACCGTGGCGTCGTGGCCTGGGAGCCCCGCGCCCTGCCGCGCTTCGGACGGCTGCAGCTGGAGGAATGGCTGACGGACGGATCCGGTCGCCGCCACCCCGTGATCGCCCTCAACAGCGGCTGGCTGCAACGGGGCCTCAGCCGTTACACCGGCGACTGGGGTCCGGTGTACCGCGCCCTGAGCGGCAACGAAACCGCCGTGCTGCTGCGGGGCGACAGGGTGGCGCAGCGCCTTGAGGCCGAGCAGCTGCGGCAGGGGATCTCCCTGGCTGAAGGCGACACGCTGCTGGTGGCCCGCGGTGGTCAACTCCTGCCATGGGGTGAGGGCGACAGCCTGAGCTTGACGACCCGGCCGAGCAATGAGCTTGGGTTGGCGGCCAACGTGGTGGGTGGAGGGCCGCTGCTGCTGCTGGATGGACGGGTGGTGCTCGACGGAGCGGCGGAACGGTTCGGCAGCGCCTTCCTGACCCAAGGAGCCCCCCGCACGGTGATTGGCAGCGATGGCCAACGGCTCTGGCTGCTGACGCTGCAGGGAGTGGAGGACGAAGGCCCCACCCTGGCGGAAACCGCGGTATTGCTGCAGCGCCTCGGGCTGCGCGACGCCCTCAACCTCGACGGCGGCAGCTCCACCGGACTGGTGATGGGAGGCAATCACACGGTGAAGGGCCGCGGCGTGGCGAGCGTGGTGCATAACGGCCTTGGCCTGGTGCAGCTCAACGGGCTTCCCCCCCGCGGCGAGTCCTGAGCCAAGGGCGTGGCCGGCTGGCGGCCTGGGTGCGCAGTCCCGGGCCGGCTGGGTGCGTGCCATGGGGACAGCGCACCGTCCAGGGCTGCCAGAGTGAGCGTTGAACGCATACCGCACGTGCCAAAGGGCCATAGCCTCCGCATCACCCCCAGCGCCGCCTCCGAGCTCTGTCGCCAAGCGGCCGTGGCCGGGACACCAGGGATGATGCACATCGACCTGTTGCCAGGGGGCTGCGAAGCCTGGTCGATCCGGTTGCGGCCCGGCCACCTGGCCGGCAGCCCGATCGCCCGCGCTGATGGCATCACCCTGCACGCCCCGGCAGAGCAGCTGGAGCTTCTGACCGGGCTCCTGCTGGATTTCAAGGGTGACCTTGCGGGCGGAGGCTTCTTGATGCGCTCGGGCCCGGGTACCCGCCACTGCGCCTGCGGGGCCGCCTTCAGCCGGGAGTCGGAGAGGGGAACCCCGGGGCAGTAAGGTGGGCGATTGTCGTCAGCGGGCGGACGTCCGACCCGACAGTTCGACCTGCCCAAAGGCCTTCGATGCCCACCATTCAGCAGCTGATCCGCAGTGAGCGGCAGCATTTAACCCGCAAAACCAAATCGCCGGCCCTGCGGGCCTGTCCCGAGCGGCGAGGGGTTTGTACACGCGTGTACACCTCCACGCCGAAGAAGCCCAACTCAGCGCTGCGCAAAGTGGCTCGTGTGCGGCTCACCTCTGGCTTCGAGGTCACGGCCTACATCCCCGGCATCGGGCACAACCTGCAAGAGCACTCCGTGGTGCTGATCCGGGGGGGCCGGGTGAAGGACCTCCCCGGTGTCCGGTATCACATTATCCGCGGCACCTTGGACACCGCCGGCGTCAAGGATCGCCGGCAGTCCCGCTCCAAATACGGAGCCAAGACCCCGAAGTCCTGATCATCAAACTCGCTTCCTCCCGCGCCCAGCAGGCCCATCCCATCCTCACGGCGATGGGCACTGGGCCAACCAGCGGGTGGCCATCATTCCTGACCTCACCCGCCTTCCCCGTTTCCCGCTTCCATGTCCCGTCGCAACGCCGCCGAAAAGCGTCCGGTCCTGCCGGATCCCCAGTTCAACAGCCGCCTCGCCTCCATGATCGTGGCTCGGCTGATGAAGCACGGCAAGAAGTCCACTGCCCAACGGATTCTCTCCGATGCCTTCGAGCTGATCGGTGATCGCACGGGCGGCGATCCTCTCGAACTGTTCGAAACGGCCGTGCGGAACGCCACCCCGTTGGTGGAGGTGAGGGCACGCCGCGTCGGCGGCGCCACCTATCAGGTGCCGATGGAGGTGCGTCAGGAGCGGGGCACCGCCATGGCGCTGCGCTGGCTGGTGAACTACTCCCGGGCCCGTAATGGGCGCAGCATGGCCCAGAAGCTGGCTGGGGAGTTGATGGATGCGGCCAATGAATCGGGCAGCGCGGTGCGGAAGCGTGAGGAAACCCACAAGATGGCCGAAGCCAACAAGGCTTTCGCCCACTACCGCTACTAACACCTGGAAAGCCGATCCAAGGGCTGTTCGGCTTTCGCCCTAGGGGGGGGCCACCCCCTCAGTAGAGTTCATTTCGTTTTTTCCTGCAACCCGTCGGAGACGTCCCCCGTGGCCCGCGCCTACCCCCTCGATCGCGTCAGAAATATTGGGATTGCCGCCCACATCGATGCCGGCAAAACCACCACCACCGAGCGGATTCTGTTCTACTCGGGTGTGGTTCACAAAATGGGTGAGGTGCACGATGGTGCCGCTGTCACCGACTGGATGGAGCAGGAGCGCGAGCGCGGGATCACCATCACCGCCGCTGCGATTTCCACCAGCTGGAAGGAGCATCGCATCAACATCATCGATACGCCAGGCCACGTCGATTTCACCATCGAGGTGGAACGGTCGATGCGCGTCCTCGATGGCGTCGTCGCCGTGTTCTGCGCGGTGGGTGGCGTTCAACCCCAATCCGAAACGGTTTGGCGTCAGGCGGATCGCTACAGCGTCCCCAGAATCGTGTTCGTCAACAAGATGGACCGCACTGGAGCGAACTTCCTTAAGGTTTATGGCCAGATCAAGGATCGGCTCAAGGCCAATGCCGTTCCGATCCAGCTGCCGATCGGAGCCGAAGGCGAACTCAAGGGCATCGTCGACCTGGTGCGCAACAAAGCGATCATCTACACCAATGATCTGGGCACTGACATCCTCGAAGAGGAGGTGCCGGCTTCGATGCAAGCCGAGGTGGAAGAGTGGCGAGCCAAATTGATGGAATCCGTGGCGGAAACGGATGAAGAACTAGTGGAAATCTTCCTGGAGAAAGGTGAACTTAGCCAAGAGCAGCTGATTAAGGGTATTCGGAGCGCCGTTACACACCACGGCATGGTGCCGATACTGTGCGGTTCCGCTTTCAAGAACAAGGGTGTGCAGCTGGTGCTCGATGCCGTCGTCGATTATCTGCCCTCACCGGTGGATGTGCCTCCGATTCAAGGGATCCTGCCGGATGAAACCGAGGCCATCCGCCCCGCTGACGACAGTTCACCCTTCAGTGCGCTGGCCTTCAAGGTGATGGCTGATCCCTACGGCAAACTTACCTTCGTTAGAGTCTATTCTGGCGTGCTACAGAAAGGTAGCTATGTCATGAATTCTTCCAAGGACAAGAAGGAACGTATTTCCCGCCTGATTCTGCTCAAGGCCGACGAGCGGGAGGAGGTCGATGAGCTGAGAGCCGGCGATCTCGGGGCCGTGCTTGGGCTCAAAGACACCACCACCGGCGATACCCTCTGCGTCGATTCCGACCCCATCATCTTGGAATCGCTGTTCATTCCAGAGCCGGTGATTTCGGTGGCGGTTGAGCCGAAGACCAAGGGTGATATGGAGAAGCTCTCAAAGGCTCTGCAGTCCCTCGCCGATGAAGATCCCACCTTCCGTGTGAGCACCGACCCAGAAACCAATCAAACCGTGATCGCCGGCATGGGGGAACTCCACCTCGAGATCCTCGTGGACAGGATGCTCAGGGAATTTAAGGTGGAAGCCAACATCGGCGCCCCCCAGGTTTCGTATCGCGAAACCATTCGTGCCAGTGCCAAGGGCGAGGGTAAGTTTGCCCGCCAAACGGGCGGCAAAGGCCAATACGGCCATGTGGTCATCGAAATGGAACCTGGCGAACCTGGCTCTGGCTTCGAGTTCGTCAACAAGATCGTTGGTGGCATTGTTCCCAAGGAATACATCGGTCCAGCCGAAGCCGGGATGAAGGAAACCTGCCAGTCCGGCGTGATTGCCGGTTTCCCGATGATCGACGTGAAGGTCACCATGGTGGATGGCTCGTATCATGATGTCGACTCTTCGGAGATGGCGTTCAAGATCGCCGGCTCGCTGGCCTTCAAGGATGGGGTCAAGAAGTGCAATCCTGTGCTTCTTGAGCCCATGATGAAAGTGGAAGTCGAGATTCCTGAGGATTTCCTCGGACCGATCATCGGCGACCTTTCCTCCCGACGCGGCCAGGTCGAAGGCCAGTCCGTCGAAAGCGGGCAATCCAAGGTCCAGGCCAAGGTGCCCCTGGCCGAGATGTTCGGCTACGCCACCCAGCTCCGATCCATGACCCAGGGTCGGGGTATTTTCTCGATGGAGTTCAGTCACTACGAGGAGGTTCCTCGCAATGTGGCTGAGGCCATCATCTCCAAGAATCAGGGAAATTCCTGATCTCTGCCCCACTCCAAACCACCCCCGATTCTTTACTGCCATGGCTCGCGAGAAGTTTGAAAGGAAAAAGCCCCACGTCAACATCGGCACCATCGGCCACGTTGACCACGGCAAAACCACCCTGACGGCTGCCATCACCAGCGTGCTAGCCAAGAAGGGAATGGCCAAGGCCCAGGCCTACGACCAGATCGATGGCGCTCCCGAGGAGCGTGAGCGTGGCATCACGATCAACACCGCTCACGTCGAGTACGAGACGGAAAACCGTCACTACGCCCACGTCGACTGCCCGGGGCACGCGGACTACGTCAAAAATATGATCACCGGCGCTGCCCAGATGGATGGCGGCATCCTGGTGGTGGCCGCTACCGATGGACCGATGGCCCAAACCAAGGAGCACATCCTTCTGGCCAAACAGGTTGGCGTGCCTGCCCTGGTGGTTGCGCTCAACAAGTGCGACATGGTCGACGATGAGGAAATCCTTGAGCTCGTCGAACTGGAAGTTCGCGAACTCCTCTCCAGCTATGACTTTCCCGGTGATGACATCCCCGTTATTCGGGTGTCTGGCCTCAAGGCTCTTGAGGGCGTCGCCGAGTGGGAAGCCAAGGTGGATGAGCTCATGGAAGCCGTCGACACCGCCATCCCTGAACCTGAGCGGGAGATCGATAAGCCCTTCCTCATGGCCGTCGAAGACGTGTTCTCGATCACCGGACGCGGCACCGTGGCCACCGGCCGAATCGAGCGCGGCAAGGTGAAGGTGGGCGAGGAAGTGGAGATCGTCGGCATCAAGGACACCCGCAAGACCACGGTCACCGGTGTTGAGATGTTCCGCAAGCTGCTCGACGAAGGCATGGCTGGTGACAACGTCGGCCTACTGCTGCGTGGCATCCAGAAGGAAGACATCGAGCGCGGCATGGTGCTGGTCAAGCCCGGTTCCATCACCCCTCACACCAAGTTCGAAGGCGAGGTGTATGTGCTCAAGAAAGAAGAGGGAGGCCGTCACACCCCCTTCTTTGCAGGCTATCGCCCGCAGTTCTACATCCGCACCACCGACGTGACGGGCCAAATCACCGCCTTCACCGCCGACGACGGCACCAATGTGGAGATGGTGATGCCCGGCGACCGCATCAAGATGACCGGCGAGCTGATCTGCCCCGTTGCGATCGAACAGGGCATGCGCTTCGCCATCCGCGAAGGCGGTCGCACCATCGGTGCTGGCGTGGTCTCGAAGATCATCGCCTGATTGCTACGGCTGTACCCCCTCAGCCACGGCATCCGTCGCTGATCAACAATCGGCCGCCCACTCCAAGCCAAGACTGAAATACCGGAGGTGACCGACGCACTTCATCGTGTCGGCCACCTCCGGGCTTCAGCCCTCGAACCTGGACAACCCACTGTCATGGCTCCCTGCCCCAATCGGAAACGAGGGGCCGTTCCCGAGCCATCCCTCTCCCTGTCTTGCTCGCCTTACCATGGCCAACCTCACCCAGCAGAAGATCCGCATCCGCCTGAAAGCTTTCGATCGGCGCATGCTCGACCTCTCTTGCGAAAAGATCATCGAAACGGCTGATCACACCGCAGCCACAGCCATTGGCCCCATTCCGCTGCCCACCAAGCGGAAGATTTATTGCGTCCTGCGCTCGCCGCATGTGGATAAGGATTCCCGCGAGCATTTTGAAACCCGCACCCATCGCCGCATCATCGACATCTACAGCCCTTCGGCAAAGACCATCGACGCCTTGATGAAGCTGGATCTTCCCAGCGGCGTGGATATCGAGGTCAAGCTCTGATCACGACACAGTCGATTGCAGCGGCACCTGGACGTCACGCACGGCGGTGAGGGTGAGCATGGTTACCACACGCCGGCAGACTTGCTGCCAGACATTAAGAGCTTCTTTTCACAGTTTCTGATCCACCAGCGGAGCGCTCAGCGTGGGCTCAGATGACGCCCATCTCTGCCCGCAGGATGCCTGGCCGTTGTTCCGCAACCGAGCATCGCCGTCACTAACTCGACATGCCCATGGTGTTCGCGGCTAACGGCTCACCGATCAGGATTGGCTCACGCCAGTCATGGGTGTGTAGCGACGACGCAAGGGCTGCGAACTGGCTGACTCCATCGCCTTTGCGCTTGCAATCCAGGGCGGAGCAAGTGCAGGGGTGATCCACTGGCAGACAACCAGCCCCTCCGCCGCAGGGCCCAGCATTTGGTCTGTCGGGCTTTTCCTGAGCTCCTGGCCAGCGGTCCTTGCAGTCTGTTTCTAAGATCAGATTCCACTGGCCCCTGATCCTTGCCCGACGTTTTTCCTCGCGGCCCGATCGCCACAAGGCCCTGCGTCGCGGTCCCCCCGCTCCAAGTTGATCGCGCGATGGCGTTGGCCCTGGCCGATCTGAGCAACCGATCAGGCCTCTCCGCCGTTGTTCCCGCAGCGCTTCTCCAGCGTGGTTGAACTTGCCGTCCGGGAACTGCCCCTGTTCCCCCTTCCCGACGTTGTTCTCTTTCCTCAAGAGGTGCTGCCATTGCACATCTTCGAGGCCAGATACCGCATGATGTTGCGCACGGTGCTGGCGGAGGACCGTCGTTTTGGCGTGGTTCGTTGGGACCCGCAGACACGCCGCATGGCGGAAGTGGGCTGCTGCGCCGAAATCCTCCACTGCCAGACCCAGGAGGATGACCGCAGCAACATCGTCACCCTCGGACAGCAGCGCTTCCGCGTGCTGGACGTCCTGCGCGAGGCTCCCTTCCGAGTGGCCATGGTGAGTTGGGTCGAAGACGAAGTCAGCGACTCCCATCAAGCCCTCCAGGAGCTGACCGGTGAGGTCACCACTGCCCTGCGGGACGTGGTCGAGCTGACCGGCAAGCTCATCGGAAAGCCTTCCGTGTTGCCCAGTGATCTGCCCGATCTGCCGAGGGAGCTCTCCTTCTGGATCGGTGCCCATCTGGGCGGTCCAGTGGCCGATCATCAGCAGGCCCTGCTGGAGATCACCGATACGGGTGAACGGCTGCGCCAAGAACTCGATCTGCTGGACCAGACCCGCCGCCAGCTTGCCGCCCGCACGGTGCTTCAGGACACCTTCCGCGACCGCGACGACGACGACGACAAGCGGGACGCTGACCCAGGGGGGGCTCGCGGGGACAGCAGGTGACCCTGCCCGCCGGATTGCCATCCCTCTTGCTGACGGCGGCGCCCTTGCTGCTGGCGTTGTTGCTGCTTCTGGCCGCGGGGCTTTGGTTGCGCCAGCGTCGGCAGTATGAGGGCAGCGCCAGCGTGGCCGCCGCCTACGACCGCTGGACGGAAGACCAACTGCTGGAGCGGCTTTGGGGGGACCACGTCCACCTTGGCTTCTACGGAAATCCAGCCCGACGGCGGGATTTCCGCCAGGCCAAAGCCGATTTCGTGCATGAGCTGGCGCACTGGAGCGGCCTTGATCTGCTGCCGGCTGGCAGCCGGGTCCTCGATGTGGGCTGCGGCATCGGCGGCAGTGCCCGCATCCTTGCCCGCGACTATGGCTTTGAGGTGCTCGGGGTCAGCATCAGCCCCGCCCAGATCGCCCGGGCCCAGGAGCTGACCCCACCCGAGCTGGCGCACTGCCGCTTTGCGGTCATGGACGCCCTCAGCCTTGACCTACCGGATGCTCAGGCAGACGCCTCGGCCAGCCCCCACCCACCCGAGGGCTTCGATGCCGTCTGGAGCGTCGAAGCCAGTCCCCACATGCCGGACAAGCAGCGCTACTGCGACGAAATGCTGCGGGTGCTCCGCCCCGGTGGGCTGCTGGCCATCGCCGACTGGAACCGCCGCGATCCTGCTCAAGGTGGCTTGGATGGTGTGGAGCGCTGGGTGATGCGACAGTTGCTCGAGCAGTGGGCCCACCCGGAATTCGCCAGCATCCCCTCCCTGCGCCACCACCTGGAGTCCAGCCCCTGGGCGGCAGGACTTCAAGTAGACACCTCTGACTGGAGCCAGGAAACCCAGCCATCCTGGATCGATTCCATCGCCGAGGGATTGCGTCGTCCCGGAGCTGTGTTGGGGCTTGGCCCCGGCGCTGTGGTTCAGGGTCTGCGGGAAACGCCCACGCTCCTGTTGATGGATTGGGCCTTTCGCCGGGGGATGATGCGCTTCGGCGTCTTCAGGGGGCGGAAGGGATCAGCTCAGGCTCCAGGGTGAGCGGGTAGGAGCCGAACAGCCGCAGGTGTTCACACAGCGGTTCCAGTGCCGCCAGGGCGGCATCCAGTGGGCCCTGGCCCGAGCTGAGCTCGAGATCAACAAAGAAGATGTATTCCCCCATTTCTCGTTTCGAGGGCCGCGATTCGATGCGACTCATGTTCAGCCCCTGGCCGGCGAAACAGCTCAGGGCCTCCAGCAGGGCCCCCGGTCGGTTGCCCCGCAGCGAGAACGCCAGGCTCGCCAGGGGACCCTCAACAGCATGGCCGTCGCGGCACAACAGCAGAAAGCGGGTGCAGTTGCCCGGCACGTCGTTGATCGGATAGGCCAGCACATCCAGGCCATGCTCTCGGGCGGCGTCGAGCGAGGCGACCGCCGCCCTGAAGCGGCTGCCGCGCACCATCCGGGCCGCCTCGGCGGTGGAACTGGTGGGCAGTTGCAACGCATTTGGCAGATGCTCCGCCAACCACCCCGCGCACTGGGCCAGGGCCTGGGGGTGGGACAGCACCTCGCTGACACCCTCCGGCGGACCGCTGCCCAGCAGGCCATGGCGGATCGGCAAGACCAGGGCGCGCCGCGCCGTTAGCTCGGCCTGCTCCCAAAGGCTGTCCAGGCAGGCGGTGACACCTCCCTCCACCGAGTTCTCCACCGGCACCACCGCTGCATCACAACGGCCCGAGGCAGCCGCTTGGATCACCGCGCGGATGCCCTGCTGCGGCACGAACTCGGCGGTGTCGAGACCCTCCAAGCTCGCGAGGCGATGGGCTGCCTGCTCGCCGTAGGTGCCGACTGGGCCAAGAAAGGCAACGCGCATGGCGGGGGTAGGAAGACGGGCCGATAGGATCATGCCTTGCCGGCCGAGGGCCATGTCTCTGGCCTTTTGTGCCAGCCAGGAGCTGGTGCTTCCGGTCAACGAACACCGGGATCGGCTGCCCAGCTACCTCAAAGAAGAGGGGCGGGTGGTTCACGCCATGCTCGATCCCCAGCAGCTGGAGCCCCTCGGCCCAGGGCACTACCGCTACACCGTGACCCGAGTTCAGGTCTTTCAGCTGCAGATCCAGCCGATCGTGGAGCTGCAATCGAGCTTCGAGCACGACCGGCTGTTCATCCAAGCGCTGGATTGCCAACTTGAGGGCCTGGGTCTCGTGGACGACTTCCAACTCAGCTTGGCGTCCTGGCTGCGGGTGGGGGCGGAAGGCTTGGAAGGGGAGGCCTCTCTGGGCGTGCAGGTGAGCAGACCGTCGTTGCTGAAACTGATTCCGTCCCGGGTGCTGGAAGCCACGGGGACCTCCGTGCTGGGGGGCATCCTGCATTCGATCCGCTCCCGGGTGTCCCAACAGCTGATCAACGACTTCAAGAGCTGGTGCGCCTTGCGCCCAGAAAGCTGAAGCGATGCAAGCCGCTGGCCCCGAGCCGTGCAATGGCTTGGCGATGGGCGAGGGTGCCATAGCCGGCATGGCGTTCCAGCCCGTAGCCGGGGAAGCGCAAGGCCAGGCGACGCATCAAGCCATCACGCTCCTGCTTGGCCAGGATGCTGGCGGCCGCGATCGCCGCGCAACGACTGTCCCCGCGGACCAGGGTGCGCTGGGGCCCCAGCCAGCCACGCAGGGGCAGCACGCCATCCACCAGCACCAACCGCGGCGCCATCGGTAAGCGTTGCAATGCCCGCAGCATCGCCTGTTCCGTGGCTCGCCGGATTCCCCAGCGATCGATCTCGCGGGCGCTGGCCTGACCGAGAGCCCAAGCGAGCGCCAGCTGTTGAATCGGGGCCATCAGAGCCGATCGCCGTTTGGGGCTGAGCCTTTTGCTATCCGTGAGGCCGGCACGCGCGAGGGGCTCTAAGGCTGCCGCTGGCAGCACCACCGCTGCGGCGAACACCGGTCCGAAGACACAGCCCCGCCCCACTTCATCGACGCCCGCGCACAGGGAAGGATCAAGGCCAGCCCAGACGTCCTCCTCTGGCTCAACAGCGAGGCGGAGGCCCAGCTGGTCCCGCGCCGCGCGCCGATTGGTCATGGCGAGAGCGCGGAAGCATGGGCAATCGGCAGCCGGACGGGTGGCATGGACCGACGCTGGTTTGGGCTCACACGCCAGCCGATGAACGGCGGCGGCGACGTCGGGGGTCGCCTGTTTCGGCCTCCTCCTCGCTGATGGGGGTGGTAGCGCCGCCAGCGGGAACCAACTCCGAATCGGGGGCTGGCGATTCGGCCAGGCCCTGCGCCGCCGCTCTGCCGTGGCTGGTCAGGCTGAGGGGCACCTCCAGGTTGATGGGCATGGGCGACACCGCGGCAAAGGAGCCAACCGGTATGGGGAGAATGTCAACGACGGTCAGATCGGAGTCGATACCCGTTGACAACGCCTGGGTTTCTGGCCTGGCTGGCGGAGATCCAGATTCGGCCGCACCGTTGCCCCGGACCTCGCCGCCGCCACGCCCCCTGCGCCGACGGCGCGTTCCGCCCGAACTGAGTTGCTGTCGCGCTTCCGCTAACACCGCTTCGGCATCGGCGTCGGGACGCACCACCCGAACCACGACATCATCGCCATTGCTGGGAGGGCTGTCGAGCAGCAGGGTGGGACTGAGCCCCATCCAGCCGTAAACGAGTTCCTGATCCGGTTGCATCGGCACGAGCACAACCTCCTGTTCCGGCCGACGGCCTAGGCCCTCCTGGGCGGTGTTGTCAGGAGCGGCACCCGCCTCGCTGGCGATCGAGGGGGTTTCCGTTGGCTCTGATCCGTAAGATTCCAGGCTGTCCCCACCGCGTCCTCGCCCACCACGGCGGCGGCGCGTGCCGCTGCTTTCCGTTGCGGCAACGGCCGCCACAGGCACTTCGGAGCGGGAGGGGGCGGGGGTGGTCGCCGTGCGCACCAACCCAGGCACGGTGGCCAGGGGCTGCAGGGTGTCGCGACCCGGCAGCACGGCCACATGCCCGAGCCCCCCGCAGCTGGGGCAGGCACGGCCAAACAACTCATAAATGTTCTGCCCCTGGCGCTTGCGGGTCATCTCAACCAGACCAAGTTCGGTGATCTGGGCAATCTGGGGCCGAGCTGAATCATGACGAACGGCCTGCGTGAAATGCTCCAGCAGTTGCAGCTGATCCCTTCGCGACTCCATATCAATGAAGTCAACGACAACCACGCCGCCGATATTGCGCAAACGCAACTGGCGCGCGATCTCGGTGGCCGCCTCACAGTTGGTCCAGAGCACCGTCTCGCGGGCGTTCGCCGAGCGGGTGAAGGATCCGGAGTTGACGTCGATCACGGTGAGTGCCTCTGTGGGCTCGATGATCACGTAGCCGCCGGAGGGCAGATCCACCCGTGGTTTCAGGGCATCACGAATCGCTGCGTTGACCCGGTAGTGCTCCAAAATCTCGCTGGATTCATCGTGCAATTGGGCCAGCACATTCTCCTGGTCAGACCCCAGGAACGCCTTGACCCTTGGCAGGGCAGCCGCCGCATCGACAACAACCCGCACAACCTCAGGGTTGAAGAAGTCGCGCAGCACGCGTTGCACAAAGTCTTCGTCGCGATTGAGCAGCACCGGCGGTGCGGCCTCTTCAGCCGCCTGCTGGATCGCTTCCCACTGGCGCAGCAATCCTTCGAGATCGTCGATCAGTTGTTCTTCCGCCACTCCCTCCGCTTCCGTGCGGATCAACAGACCAGACCCTGGCGGCTTGATCAGCACCCCCAAAGCCCGCAGCCGGTTGCGCTCGTTCTCGCCATTGATGCGGCGGGAGATATTCACACCCTGACTGTGAGGCTGGAGCACCAAGAAGCGGCCGGGCAGGGTGAGGTTGCCCGTGAGGCGAGGCCCTTTGCTGCCGGTGGGCTCCTTCATAACCTGCACCAACACCTTTTGGCGTGGCTCCAGCAGTTCCGTGATTCCGGCGGCACCCTTGCGCAGCCGCAGGGGTCCAAGATCGGTGATGTGGATGAATCCATTTTTTTCGGATTCACCGATATTCACGAACGCGGCATCAATACCTGGAAGGACATTTTCGACAGTGCCGAGATAGACATCTCCAATCTGGTAGCGGCCCTGGGCCACAACCAACTCGTCGACACGGTCCTCGGTGAGCACGGCCGCGATTCGCAGCTGCTCAGCGATGACAATCTGCTGGGGCATAGAAAAAAATCGGGCTCCTGGTGAGCCCTGCCCGAGTGGGCAGGAAGAGGGTGGACAGATGAGATAACCGCTGGACCGAAGCGGATAACCGTGTCATGGACCACGGTCAGCTCCAGAGCTGACGGCCGTTCGTATCAGAAAAACAATGTCGGAATCCGGTGAAAGGATCCGCTTTGGGGAGGGTTCAATGAACCGCAAGCACCTTCATGGTGTGTAGGCGCTCTGACCAGGGGCTTCTAGGGCTCGCCTGGCTGGGAGTGGCAATGGCCTGGGTTGCCCCCTGGATAACCATTCACCAACGAACAAACATTATCACGCGCTCAGCAGCAAGGCCAGGCGCTGCATCCGACCGAGACGGAGCTCCAGCCCCAACTCCCGCCCCAGCCAGGCGCGCAGGTGGTCAGGCCGCAGACTGCGGCCCTGCGGATCGATGCACGCCTCCAAGCGCAGCTCCACCCCTGGGGTCCGGGGATCGGACGCGATCGTCACGAGGTCAAGCGACAGGAGGTAGGGCCTGCAATCACGGCTGCGGGGTCGGCCTTTCTTGTCGGTGTCATGCCAAAGCAGGGTGTCACTGTTGAGCAGGGCCTGGATCGCCCGCTGCCAGCACTCCTCTAGGGGCCATTCCACCGCCTGGTGGCCGGCGGCCAGCTCGGCCGCGGCACTGATCGGCGCGGCACTGATCGGCAGGGCGGGGTGCAACTGCAGCGCCCAGTGGGCGGCCCGCAACTCCTGGCTCAGGCTTGGTCCCTGGAGCGGAACCTGGCGCACCGAGCGCAGAGCCAGCCCCAGAGGCAGCTCGGCCTGGAGTCGCTCGCGCACCTGGTCTGGATCCGTAGGCTTGGCGAACTCCAAGTCGAACCACTCTCCAAGGCCCTCAACAGCCAACGGCAGGGGCAAGGCCAACTGCAGGCGAGGCAGAGGATGGAAACCGCCCGTAAAGCTCACGGGCAAGCCGCTGCGGCGCAGGGCACGCTCCAGCAGCCGCACGGTATCCAGATGGCCGATCTGCGCCATGTCACCGGTTTTGGCGAAGGCGAAGCGCAGACGCTGGCAGCGCTCGCTAGCGGGAGCACGTGCGGGTAGGGGAGGCGGCACCGGCGGCGGCGGCACCACCACGTTGTGGCCCAGATCGGGACCACACACACCGCAATGGCTGCAGCCCTCGAAGGAACAATCGGGCACCACCGCCGCCGCCAGCGCACGCTGCAGATCCGCCGCCAGCCAGCCTTTATCAACGCCGGAGTCGATGTGGTCCCACGGCAGCGGTTGCCGGCAGAACGCATCAAGGTCCGCGCTCGGACAAGCCTCCAAGGTCAACCAATCCCCCAGCTCCAGCGCCCGGTAGCGCCCCTCCAAGCCGGCGGCCTTGATCGCGGCGGTCCAGGCGCTATGGGTACGCTCCACCGACTCGAACCAGGCGTCGAGGCCAGCTCCGGCCCGCCAGGCGGCCTCAATCACCGACGCCAGGCGGCGATCACCGCGACCGATGAAGTCCTCCACCGCCGAAAGGCGCACATCGGTGGTATTCACCTTGAGTCCCCGCAGCGGCCGCAGGGCGCGGCGCAACAGCTCCTGCCGTCGTAGAAACTCCGCCGTCGACACGCTGTGCCATTGGAATGGTGTGTGGGGCTTCGGGGTGAAGTTGCTGATGGTGAGATTCAGGTTCAAACGGCCAAGATCGCGGCAATCCAACTGCAGCCTGCGGCAGGTCTCAGCAATAGCCAGCACATCGGCATCGGTTTCCCCGGGCAACCCGAGCATGAAATAGAGCTTCAGCTTCGAATAGCCGTGTTGCATCGCCGTGCGGATGCCGCGCAACAGCTCCTCATCCGTCAGGCCTTTGTTGACAATGTCGCGCAGGCGCTGGCTGCCGGCTTCGGGGGCGAAGGTCAAGCCGGCGCGGCGGGTGCCACCGAGGATGTGGGCGATGTCGTCATCGAAGCGGTCAACCCGCTGACTAGGCAACGTCAGGCTGACGTTGTGCTCGGCCAAACGATTGCGCAGCTCCACACCCACCGCCGGCAGGGCCAGGTAATCGCTGCAGCTGAGCGAAAGCAGCGAGAAATCGCTGTAGCCAGTGCGCCGCATCCCCTCCTCCACCGCCTCAATCACGGCCTCGGGATCCACGTCACGGGCCGGGCGGGTGAGCATGCCGGGCTGGCAGAAGCGGCAGCCCCGGGTGCAGCCGCGGCGGATCTCCACCGTGAGGCGATCGTGCACGGTTTCGAGATGGGGGACCAGGCCCATCGCGTAATGGGGCATGGGCGTGGCGGTTCGGCGCAGGATGCGGCGGGGCAGGCCGGGCTCCAGGGGTTCGATCGTCACCCCGTCGGCGGCGGGGCCGTAAAGCGCCGGCACATAAATGCCGGGGATCTGGGCGAGATCGCGCAGCAGCTGCAGCCGCGTCAGTCCGGCGGCCCGGGCCTCGGCCACCACCAGGCCAATCTCCGGCAACAGCTGCTCACCGTCACCCAGGGCGAAGAAATCAAAGAACGCGGCGAAGGGCTCGGGATTGCTGGTGGCGGTGGGCCCGCCGGCAAAGATCAGAGGCGGCGCCTCCGGATCGCTGAGGGGCAGGTCGCCCCGCTCGGCGCTGCGCAGGGGGATGCCGGCCAGATCCAGCATCTCCAGGACGTTCGTGGCGCCAAGCTCGTAGCTGAGCGAAAACCCGAGGATGTCGAAGGCGCTGAGCGGAAGGCGGCTTTCCACGGCGAACAGGGGCACGCCGCGCTCGCGCAGACGCTTGGCCAAATCGGCTGCGGGCAGGTAACTCCGGTCGCAGAGCTGGCCGGGAAGGGCGTTGAGGATCGAATAGAGAATGATGTGACCGCTGTTGCTGGCCCCCACCTCGTAGACCTCCGGGTAGGTGAGGCACCAACGCACCGCCGCCGCCGTCCAGGCCTGGCTCCAGTCGCGCGGCTGCACGCCTCGCTCGTTGCCGAGGTAACGGGCCGGCTTGCTGATCTCGAGGTCGATCAGAGCGGCGTAGTCGATCGTGGCGGGTAAGGGCTGGCGAACTGCGTGGGCCACGGTGACGGGCGGCGGCCGGTCAGCGGCGGCGCGGGAAAGTGTACTGATGCTATTCATGCCGCCCCTCCCATCCCTTCGCCAGGCGGCGGCGAGCGGCGGAACAGGGTTCAGCCGCCATGGCGGAGCGATCGATGAGGCCGGCGGCGAGAGCTTGAGCAGCCCCTGGGATCGACCGCCAGCAAGGCGGAAGTTGCGCTGATCCCTGCTTCGGCCTGGCCG